>JAEEGL015936811.1_pt1 | contig 34620 bp, 26 predicted proteins | sample 9134231 | NCBI WGS metagenome assembly JAEEGL01 (sample SAMN16246548, study PRJNA631951) | gut metagenome | biome: gut microbiome; feature: rumen; material: fiber-attached | host: Bos | place: Iran: Karaj | collected 2018-10
ATTAAGTGGACAAAGTTGTGTATCTACATCTACAGTAGATGCAACAGCAACAACAACATATAGCTGTTCAAGTGGAACATTAAGTGGACATAATTGTGTTCATACAAGTACACAAAATGCAACAGCAACAACAACATATAGTTGTTCAAGTGGAACATTAAGTGGACATAACTGTGTTCATACATCAACTTATAGTGCAACAGCAACAACAAAATATGGAAGTTGGACTTTCAAAGGAACTTATTATTATAAATCTGCATCTAAAGCATATACAAAAACTACAAGTAAGTTAGTATATAATGGTTCTATTTCAGGAGCAGCTTGTGGTAAACCATGTGGTGGAAGTGGAATATGGTATAAGTATAGTTATTATACTAGATCTTCTTCAACTAAATATACTTGTCCAAATGGTGGAACATTGTCTGGTAAAAAATGTACAAAGACATCAACAACAGCTGCAACACCAAGTACGAAATATAGTTGCCCAAGTGGATATAGTCTAAATGGAACAAAATGTACAAAGACAACTACAACAGCTGCAACACCAAGTACAAAATATACTTGTCCAAGTGGATATAGTCTAAATGGAACAAAATGTACAAAGACAACTACAACAGCTGCAACACCAAGTACAAAATATAGTTGTCCAAGTGGATATGAACTAAATGGAACAAAATGTACAAAAACTGAAAGTGTTAATCCTACTACAGAAACAAAATATAGCTGTCCAACAGGATATACTTTAAATGGAACAAAATGTACAAAAGGAACTACAACAAGTTATGATGCAACAGAAAATGTTAAATATACTTGTCCAGATGGTGGAGAATTAACTGGAACTACATGTAAGTTAACTGCTCAACCAACTGTAACAACAAAATATACATGTCCAAGTGGATATACTCTAGATGGAACAAAATGTACAACATCTTATCCAGCAGTTGAACAACCTGGAGAAGGAGCTTATACTTGTCAAGGTAGTGACTTACTAAGTGGTACTACATGTACAAATGTTGTTGATGCAACAGCTCATCCAGGACAAACAACATATACTTGTCCAGAAGGTTATACATTAGAAGGACAAACATGTAAGTATTCTATAGCTGCAACTTCAACAGATATATATGATTATACTTGTCCAGCAGGATATAACAAAACTGGAGAAGGATCTGAAACAAAATGTTATAGAACTAGAGAAGGAGAATATCAATACTATTGTGAAGATGCTCAAGCTACATTAAGTGGTACAAAATGTATTAAGAATGTAGATGGATCTCTAATTGGATATACTTGTCCTGAAGGATATGAATTAAGTGGTACTAAGTGTACTAAGAAATCTTCTGAAACAATAGCTGCAACTGTTACTAAGAAAACTGCAACATCATATAAATATATATGGAGTGAAAGTTCTTACTTAGAAGGTTGGGAATTCACTGGTAAGACTAAAGTTGTAACTAAGAATTATACAGCTGGTCAAAAATAGAAAGAAATAATTGTTTAAATACAATTATTTTTTTTATGTTTGTATATAGATAATATGTGTATTCGCATATAAACAAGATATCTAATTTATAGAATTCTTTATGGTAAAATAATATATATTATATTTGTATTAAGGAGGAAAATATGGAAAACTTAAGAGTTATTAGAGAAAATAGAAAAGTTACTCAGATTAGGCTTAGTACAGGTATTGATGTTTCTCAAGAGACTATTAGTGCATATGAATCTGGTAAAGCGATGCCTAGTGCTGAGACGTTGGTAAGAATAGCTGATTTTTTAAATACTTCTACTGATTATTTACTAGGAAGAATAGATAAAGATATTCCTTTGAATCAAATTGTAAGTGATGATATGGATGAGAAGTTGAAAAGTCTGATGAATAATTATTTATTATTAGAAGACAAAAAGAAAGAAGAACTACTTTGGTATAGTAATGTTCTTCGCGATAGATAAAAGCAAATAAAAAATCTTCGTTGTTCACGAAGATTCTTTTTTATTTCAATTTAGCTCCACATTCAGTACAGAACTTTCCACCACTTGATGGTGTTCCACATTCTGGACAGAACTTAGCTCCAGTTACAACTCCTGCGGCCATTGTTGGTTGTGCACCTTGAGCTTGAGCGTTTTGATTAGCAACACTCATTGCACTTCCACCAGCATTTTGAGCCATATTTAATCCGGCAAATCCCATCATAGCACCATTTTCATTACCAGCAGCTGTTTTCATAGCATCAGCAGTGGCAGATGCAAGTAATCCAGATTGTAATGAAGCATTTGAGAAGATATTAGCATCATCAATTTTGCTAATTCTTTCCATAGATTTTTCTGTAACATTTATATCTCCCATTGCTACATCAGTAACAATAAGACCATATTTTTCTTTCCATGAAGGAGTTAATTCTTCATTCATTTGATCAGATATATCGCTACCATATAATCCCATATCTCCGAATGATACTTTTTTAAGTCTCATTACTTCAGATATAGCTTTGGTCAATTTCTCTGAGAATTCATTTTTTAATTGAGACCCTACAACTTCATCGAAAGTTACTTCATCTTTAGCGTTTGCACCTAATACAGTGTTAACTAAGATGATTGGATCTTCTACTTTGTATGCATATTCTCCAAAGAATGTTACTTCTAAAATACCATATTTTTCATCAGTTATTTTCTTTGGTTGAGGAGAGCCAAATTTATTACCAGTTACTGTTAGTAAGTTTACGTAATAAACTCTTTGATCCTTTGCTGGTTGTCCACCAAAAGTGAAACGTTTACCTATTGTTTTAAAAGTATCTATAATACCTTTACCAAGTCCGCCAGTGAAGATACTTGGTTCAGAACTTGTATCATAAGTATAATCACCTGGTTCAGCTGAAAACTCAACTATTTTACCATTGTCTACTAACATCATAGCCCATCCTTGAGGGATTGCTATTAGTGATCCGTTTGATATTACTCCTTTTGATGGATTTTTATTTCCTTTTCCATGTTGAACATTTCCACGTACTATTAATACGTTTTTATTATCTACTTCTGGACAAGTGACGAACTCTTTAAACTGATCGCCTAAAGTATCAGAAGCAGAAGAAACTAAAGCTTTTATTAGTCCCATTTTATACCTCCATTCTGGTAGAAAATCTACCGCTTTCTTATAATATATTATATAATTATCTTTTTTTGTTTTCAAGGTATCGTTTTTTATTTTATAAAATAATAATGATTATAGTAAAACAAGTATCAACTGATATTTTTTTCAAAAACTTATATTAATGTTTCCTTGTTTTTTTTCTCCATTTAACATATAATTATAGTAGAGTAGAAGGGGCTTTAGTATGGCCAAAAAAGTTGAGAATAAAACTGGGTTTTTAAATAGAGTTCTAAAATGGCTATTAAATATAATGGTCTTTTTGGCGTGCTTTGTAGTAGGTGTTCTTTTATTCTATGTTTTCTTAGCACAATTACATGCTAATGATGAAAAATATAAACCAACTTTTTCTTTCTATACTATTGTTAGCCCTAGTATGAATCCGGTAATTAAGGTATATGATGTTGTAGTTAATGTTAAAGTAACAGATCCTGAAAAAATAGAGGTAGGAGATATTATTACATATGTTTCTACTAATTCTGTTTCTGAAGGTATGACTATTACGCATAGAGTTGTTAATGTTTATAAGAGAGATAATGGTAACTATGAGTATCAAACTCAAGGTGATAACAATAGTGAACCTGATAGTGTTTTAGTTACTTTTGATAATGTTATTGGTAAGGAGATTGCTATAATACCTGCTTTTGGTAAGTTACAATTTTTACTTGCTGAAAAGAAAGGATGGATTTTCTTATTATTAATTCCAATATCTATATTTATATTGAAAGATGTATTTGAACTAATAGAATTATTAGGTTTAAGAAGAAAAGTAGACAAAGTAACAGGTTATATAGAAGAACCTGATAAAGTTGTTAAAGAAGAACAAGAAAAAGAAAGAAAAGAAATATTAAAAAGAGAATCCATGTTAAAAGAAGTTAAAGAGGATGCAATTGTAAGAAGTGAATCAGAAACAGAAGGATTCTTGGAAGCATATTCAGAAAATTATATAACTCTTGGACGTGTTGATGAAATTAAGAAGGAAAAGAAAGAAAAGGAAGTACAAACTATACGTATTGTTAAACCAGATGTCATAGTTGGTGAAGAAATAGTTGCTAATACAGAAAATAAGAAACTTAATGAAGAAGTTAAAGAATTAGAACCTGTTATTTCTAATATTGAAATATTAGATACAGATGAATTAACACATAAGATTAAGATGTATGATGAAAAGCTTAATAAATTAAATAACATGTTAAAAGAATTAGAAAACATGAAGATTACTAAAGAAATGATTAAGGTAGAAGAAAAAGAAACTGATGAGGATAAAGCTTTAGAAGAAGATAATTTCTTAAGGGGTAAATTAAAAATTGTTCAATCAGAAGTGGCTCAAAAGAAGAGAGGTAGACCTAAGAAAGTTACTATTGATGAAGAAGTATTGCTAAAGACTAGCTTGATTCCACAGGTTAATACAGTGACTGAATCTATTGATGAAAAGGTAAAAGAGATAAGCAAGGTTAAGGTTGAAGTTGAGAAAAAAGATACTAAGCCAGCATATGAAATAAAGACAAAGAAGTTGAATCTTAAAGAACCTGTTAAAGAAGCTAAAGAAGATATCTTTGAACATATAAACGAGTTACTTGGTGTAGAAGATACAGTTGAGGAAGAGGAACATACAGATTCTGATAAGGAAATATTAAAGGAATTAAATAATTTCTATAATAAAGAAGATAAAGAATTACTATTTAATCCAAAAATTATCAAAAAAGTTGATAAAAATGAGAATGTTGTAAATAACAAAAAGAAGAAAAAAGGAATAATAATTATAGAGAAAATAGATAGGAAAAAGAAGAAAAAATAACAATTTACATTAATTTTCCTTTCTGATATAATGGGTATAATAAGCGAGGTGTGTTTAAAAATGAGCATTGACAAAAGAATAGATATAGAAAGTGATAAGGATTTTTATAACTTTTTATCTAATTTGGGAGATAAAAAGAACAGTATAATTGTTGCTGCTTTACAGGCAGAAGGTCAACGATTAAATGAGTCTAAAGATCATGTTTTAGAAAATATGGATAGTATTGATAAGGATTTAGCTTTCTATAAAAAGAATTTCGTTGTTTTTGAAAGAGAAAGTCAACATGCAATAGATTTTTTGTTCTCGTTTGATAATGATTACGGATTACAGGAGTATTTTGCACTTATTGGTATTGAACCTGATTTTTTGAGCGGTGTTAGAAAGATAATTACTGAAGAAGCTAATACTGGTAAAAAGTTCAAGGAGATTAAGAAACAAATCAGTGATTTACTTGATAGTAAGGATAAGTGTAAAAAAGAGATTGAAGAATTAGATATTCAGATTAAAGACAATAAGAAGAGATTAGATTTGTCTTCTTCATATGCTTCTGATTTAGGAGCTTTAATAGAGGGATCCATTAATGATAATGGTACTTTTAATAAAGATTATGTTAAGGGTTTGTTGGTACCTATTGAAGAAGCTGCTAATAAGTATGATTTTGATTTAGGGAACAATTTTATTGATCGCGCATCTAAAGCTATTTTCTTCCCTAAAGATGGTTTAGAAGAAGAATTTAAAAAATATAGTAATGGAGGAGAAAGTAAGTATTCTGATATCGTTTTAGAAGATAATAACAAAAAAGATATTAGTATTGAAAAGGAAGCGGATGAGGAAGCTATTACTGAAGTAGAAGAAGAACCTACTTTTGTTGAAGATGTTCAAATTAGTGAAGAAGAAAAAGCTGAAGAAGCTAGAAATATAGCTTCAATTGATGAGGCTTTTGAGCAACCAGTAGAAGAAGAAATTACTGAAGAAACAGAAGAACCGGTTGCTGAACCACAAGAAGATATAGATATTTCATTACCTGATGATTTCAATAAAGAACCAGGTGAAATGATAACTGAACCTGAGGAATTCATAGAAGCGAGTGAAGAAGTAGAGGAAGAGGAACCAGTAATTGAAGAAGAGCAAGTTTTTGAAACAGAACCTGATATCGTTGATTTATTGACTCCTGAAACTCATAATGCTGATGTTGATAGTATTATAGAGAATTGTAATTTAAATGCTTCTATGGTAAGTGAAGGCTTATCTGAATTATTAAGGTATGCTAATGAGGGTGAAGTTAGAAATAATTATGATACTTTAAGAGCTATTAATTTAGATGAAGATAATATATATTATGAAAGCAATGGTTATGCTTATTTAACTGATTCTGAATTGGTTGATAAGATTAATTTCTTAAGAGGAAAAGGAATTGGTGATAAAGTAATAGTAACTGCTTTAAATAATCATTATTTAAATAATGGTTTAGAAAAAATGAAACATAATGTTCAAGTATTAGAGGATAGTAATATTCCATTTAATAAGGAATTCTTGGTAGTAATGGATTATGATTTGAGTAATTATGTTAAAGCTATAGCTTCTTTAGCTGATTATGGAATAGAACCAGATGATGTTGAGAAGACTCAATATTTAGCATTACTAACTAAATTTAGTAATAATATTGTTCCTGATACTGAGATACTTAAAGATTATGGCATAAGTTTACTTAGAAAAAATGGTAAATATGCCTTAGAAATATACGCTGTAGAACCAGAAGTATTACAACAAAGTATAGATCAAATATTGGAGACTGGAGAAGTTGGTTTAGTTGAAACAGTTCCTGAAGTGTTAGCATTAAATGCTGATACAATTGTAGAAAGAATAAACTACTTAAAGGATAGTAATGAAGATTATAAGAATGGTAATGTATATTCTGATGTTGTTTATAAACCAATGGCTTTTCATTTACAATTTGGTGATAATGTAGTTAGAAGATTAATTGATCTAAAAGATAGTAATAATCAGTTATCTGAAGAAATAGGAAACGATTATTGTTCAGTATTGATAGAAATATTAAATAAGTATTATAATGATCCTTCTTGTTATATGAGTTTAGAATTAGACCAAGAAGAACAAGTATTAGTTGATGAATTGAATTCTAAGTTTGCTGAAGAATTTGGTGCAGAGTTAATATCTAGAAGTTTATATAGGATGGATAATAATTATATTTCTAAAAATAAGTTTGAAAGAAATCTAAATTATTTGGTTAGTGTTCTTTTAAAGAATGGTCAAGAAGTAAAAGGTAATTATTCAGAGATATTATTAGTATCAGCTTACTATAATAAGCGTGTAGAATATGGTAAGAATTTTGATCTTCCAAAATTTATGAAGTAGATTAAGGGAGGGAGATTTAGATGGAAAAAGAATTAAGTTTTTTAGAGGATTTAGGTTTTGATGAAGCACATATGACAGAGATGATGGAGATATTTCCTAATACAGTTAAAGATACTATATTAGAAAATAAGGAAACAATTACAGAAAATGTTAACTATTTAAAAGATTTAGGTATATCCAATTATCAAGATGCATTTGTAAGATTTTATAATATGTTTTTGATAGAACCTAGTTCTTTTGATGATATCTTTTCTAAATATGATAGAGAAGACTTAATAATTAAATTAGAAAAGAATGTCGCAATAATGGAACATTTATAGAAGTACTTAGTACTTCTTTTTTATACTTTTATTGACGAACAAACGTTTATATGATAATCTATTTATAGATATTTTTTTGAAGAGTATATGATATAATCAATAAGGAAGTGATGCAACATATGAATTATTTGGATGGATTAAATGATAAGCAATTAGAAGCTGTAATACATTTAGATGGACCTTGTTTGGTACTAGCTGGAGCTGGTTCTGGTAAGACAAGAGTCTTAACTACTAGAATAGCCAGATTAATAGATGTAGGAATACCTTCTTATAATATACTAGCTATAACATTTACTAATAAAGCTGCTAAGGAAATGAAGGATAGATTAAATGCTTTAGTACCAGGTAATTATGCTTTTGTAGGTACTTTTCATTCTTTAGGAGTTAGAATAATAAGAGAGAATGCTTCTATATTGGGTTATGACAATAATTTCACTATATTGGATAGCGATGATGTATTATCTATTATTAAAAGAATTATGAAAAATAGGGAAGTATCTAAAGAAATAACACCGGCATTAGTGAGAAATAAAATAAGTAGTATTAAAAATGATATGCTAAGTGATATAGCTATAGAAAATCTATATTCTTCTGGTAATGATAGAATTATTAAAGATATATATTATGAGTATCAAGAATTATTAAAGAAGAATAATAGTGTGGATTTTGATGATTTATTGTTATTACCAGTAATACTTTTTACTAAGAATAAAGATATATTGGATTATTATCAAGAAAAATATAAATATATCTTAATTGATGAGTATCAGGATACTAATGAAGTACAGTATAAATTATCTAAGTTACTTGCTAATAAATATAAGAATATATTTGTGGTAGGTGATCCAGATCAATCTATTTATATGTTTAGAGGGGCTAATTATAAGAATATATTAAATTTTGAAAAGGATTATAAGAATGCTAAAGTAGTACCTTTGGAAGAGAATTATAGATCTACTAATTATATATTACAAGCTGCTAATTCTGTAATTAGAAATAATAAAGATAGGAAAGAAAAGAATCTATGGAGTTCTAATGGAGATGGAAGTAAGATTACATATTTTAGGGCTTATGATGGTAAACATGAAATACAATTGGTTATAGATGAGATAAAGAGATTACTTGATGTTGGGTATAGTTATAGTGATATTAGTGTATTATATAGAACTAATGCTCAAGCTCGTTTAGTTGAAGAAATGTTTTTAAAAGATAATATGCCATATAAAGTAGTAGGTAGTTATTATTTCTATGCTAGAAAAGAGATTAAAGACTTAATTAGCTATTTAAGATTAATATTATGCAAAGATGATGATATAAGTCTTAGAAGAGTTATAAATGAACCTAAAAGAGGTATAGGAGAAGCAACAATTGAAAAGTTAGCTAAGAAGGCAATCGAAGAAAATACTTCTATGTTTGAAGCAATAGAAAAGGGTAAAGAATTAGAGTTTAAGAAGATAGTATTGGAATTAATAGAAGATAGTGAAAAGTTATCTTTGACTGATTTAATAGATGATGTATTAGATAAAACAGGGATGAGAGCAGAATATGAATTTAGTAAGTCTTTAGAAGATCAAATAAGGTTAGATAACTTAGAAGAATTTAAATCTATTACTAAGACTTTTGAAGACAGAACTGGTTCTGTTTCATTGGCTGAATTCTTAGATGAAATTTCTTTAATATCAGATATATCTGATCATAAAGAAGAAACTAATTCGGTAACTTTAATGACTATGCATAGTGCTAAAGGATTAGAGTTTAAAATAGTATTCTTAGTAGGTATGGAAGATGGTATATTTCCTCATCAAAATTCATTTTATGATGCAAAAAGTATTGAGGAGGAGAGAAGATTGTGCTATGTTGGAATTACTAGAGCAAAAGAAAGATTATATATATCTAATGCCAAAAGGAGAATGCTATATGGTAAAGACGTAGTCAATAGTCCAAGTAGATTTATAAAAGAAATAGATGATAATTTAATTGAGATAGAAAATAGTAATATGTTTGAACCAGAAAAGATAGATAAGAAGAAGTATTATACTGATGAAGATGTAGATTTTAAAACAGCTGATGTTATTGAACATGATGTTTATGGTAAAGGTGTAATTGTTTCTGTTAGTGGGGATATAATTACTGTTGCATTTAATAAAAGTTATGGAATTAAAAAATTGTTAAAAAATTATAAAGGTATAAAGAAAGTGTAGGAGATATTATGGAATTAGTTATTATGGCGGCTGGAATGGGAAGTCGTTTCGGAGGATTAAAACAAATTGCTCCAATGGGACCAAATGATGAATTTATTATAGATTATTCTATCTATGATGCTATAGAAAGTGGTTTTGATAAAGTTGTATTTATTATAAAAGAAGAAAATTATGATATTTTTAAGGAAACAATTGGTAGTAGAGTAGAACCTCATATACCTGTTGAATATGTATTTCAAAAAATAACAGATATTCCTAAATGGGTAGATATTCCAGATGATAGAGTTAAACCATGGGGTACAGCACAAGCAATATATGCGGCTAGAAAAGTTGTTAAGGATTCATTTTTAGTTATAAATGCTGATGATTTTTATGGTAGAGATGCTTTTAAAGTAGCAGCTAAATTCTTAAAAAAGAAAAATGAAGAATATGGTTTAGTTGGTTATAGAGTAGTTAATACTTTAACTGAAAATGGCTCTGTGAAAAGAGGAGTTATTCAAACTAAAGATGGAGCTTTAGATAAATTGATTGAATCTTCTATTATAGAAGAAAATGGAGTGGTTACAGCAACTCCATTAGATGGATCAGATAGTTTTAATATAGAAAGAGATTCCTTAGTATCGATGAATATGTTATGTTTTAGACCTAGTATATTTAAGTATATTGATGATAGAATAGATCAATTCTTTGAAGATAATAAAGATAATATGGAAAAATGTGAATTCTTAATACCTGATGTATTAGATGAATTAAATAAAGAAGGTATTGTTAAAGTAAATGTATTAGATACTAAAGCAGTATGGCATGGAGTTACTTATAAAGAAGATACTGATAGTGTTAGAGCAGCTATTAGAAAATTAGTAGATGATAAAGTATATCCAAATGATTTGTGGAAATAAGTCAGAAATGACTTTTTCTTTTGGGTTGCATTGCTTAAAAATGTAATATGTAGTATAATTTAGATACCTATGAAGAGGTGATTTAGGTGAAAAAATTAAAAAGGGTTTACACAGAGCATAGAGTATTTGCTATCTTGATGGCATTAGTAATTGTATGTTTTGTTTTAATTGGTACTGTGTTGGTACAATGTTTTTATGTTGGTAGTAGTAAGGATAAGTATGGTGATAGACTTGCTGGTATTGAAAAGGTAAAGATAGATTATAAAGATGTTGAGAGTAAGATAATAGCGGAAGAAATAGTTAAAAAAGCTGAAGTAAAGATAACAGGAAAGATAGTGTATATTTCTATGAAATTTGATGCTCCAACTACTTTAGTGGAAGCTCAGAGTATTGCTCAAAAATCATTGGATTATTTTGATGAAGCTCAAAAGAAATTCTATGATTTCCATTTTACCTTGAAAGAGGAAGCAACGGAAACAGACGAAGGATTTATTATTAGCGGAGCTAAAAATAAAAATGGTTCTGGACTAGTATGGAATAATAATAATCCTATTGTTACTGAAGAACCAACTGAAGAGGGCAATGGGGAATAATTATGAAAAGAAGAAGAAAAACTCTATTAGTAATTCTTTTTATACTAATTGTGGTTGGATTAATAGGACTAGGTTCTTATTTATTACTTAGTGATAAGAATAAACTTAGTGTAGAAGAGAAAGAATGGATTGCATCAAATGTTAATGTAGTTCAAAATGTTCATATATTAAATAATGTCGATGTGTTTGGTAAAAATGGTAGTGGAGCATTATTTGATTTAGTAGATTCTTTTGAAAAAGAATATGGATTGGATATAAATAATATTACATATAATAATGGAGAAGATGTTGGAGCTAGATCTTTTAAGATAGTTAATCAATTAAATGATAATGATGTTTTAATATATACAGAACATTATGTTGTAATTAGTAAAGATAAAAAGTCTTTAAAATCTTTGGAAGATATTGGTGATAATCCAGTTGGTATAGTTGGTACTGATGCTGATACTTTTAAGAATTATTTAGAAGAAAATAATATTACTTTAGTACCATATGAATCTATTACAAAGTTGTTTGAAGCTGTGGATGCTTCTGTGGATATTAGTTATGCAATATTACCATTAGAAGAGAATATGTCTTCTTTATTAACATCATCCTATTATGTTGATTATCATATTAGTGATTTTAATAAATACTTTGTTTTTGAAAAACAAGATGGAGATATGTTAAGTTCTATATTGTCTAAATATATAGTAAAGTATCTTGATAAAGATTTACAAAAATCTATTGATAATAATGAATTAAATACATTTTTAAATGCTTTATCTATTACAGATAAAGATTTAAAAGAAGTACAAGCTAAGGAATATAAGTATGGTTTCTTAAATAATAGTCCATATGAAGTATTAACTGGTGGTACTTATGGTGGTATTATAGCTGAATATATATCTGGATTTAGTAATTTTAGTGGTACTGAGTTTACTTTTACTAAATATAGAAACTACAAAAAGTTTAATGAAGCTTTAAGTGAAGGTAAGATAGATTTATTCTATAATTATTACAATCTTAAAACAGATTTTACTAAAATAGACTCTTTAGATTATATATCATATGTTATTGTTGCTCCTGAAGAAGATAATTTTGTTATTAATTCAATTGGAGCATTAGGGAATAAATCAATATATGTACTTAAAAATAGTATCTTAGAGAAGTATTTAGATGGCTTTGGTGGATTAAAAGTTAAGAATTATGAAAGTGCTTCTGATTTAAAGAAAATAATTAATAAAGGGTATATTATAGCTATAGATAAATTAAATTATGAATATTATAGTAATAATATATTATCTACTTATAATATAAGATATGAAAGTATGTTAGATGATACTTATAATTTCTGTGTTAATAAAGATGATGAGATTTTTAGATTGTTATTTACTAAGTATATAAATATTAAAGACCCTAAAGATATTAAAGTTAAAGGATTATATAATCATTCTGTAACTATTAAATCAGGTAATTTAATAAGTAGAATAGCTAAGTATTCATTGTTTATAGTGTTATTCTTAATTCTATTATCTTTTGTAATTTATAAATCAACTAAGAGAGTTAAGATAGCAAAGAAGATAAAGAAAGAAGATAAAATTAAATATATAGATCAATTAACTTCATTGAAAAACAGAAATTATTTGAATGATAATTTATCTGGATGGAATAAGAATACTATCTATCCACAAGCAACAATAATAGTAGATTTAAATAAATTACAGGAAATAAATGATAATTTAGGATATGAAAATGGAGATAAGCAGATAAAAGGCGCAGCTAATATATTTATAAGAACACAACTAGATAATTCTGATGTTATAAGAACAGACGGTAATGAATTTTTAATATATTTAGTAGGATATAGTGAAAAACAAGTAGTAAGTTATATTAGAAAGTTGAATAAGGAATTTAAAAAGTTACCATATGATTATGGAGCTGCTATTGGTTATAGTATGTTACTAAATGATAGTAAGACTTTAGAAGATGCTATTAATGAATCTGTAGAAGATATGAAAACTAAAAAGCAAGAGATTGAAAACGGAGAAAGCTAATTATGGCTAAAAGGAAAAGAAAATTTATTAGACGTGTCTGGCAAGCACTTTTAAGACCAGAAATGCTAGTTCTTCCTGGTCAAATAGCTTTCTTTTTGTTTCTGTCACTGGTTCCTACTATAACAATAATAGGTTATTTATGTTCCTATTTAAATATATCTAATGATTTAATTAATACATTATTAAATAATGCATTTGGGGTTAAATATGCTGATATGTTAACACCAATTATTACAGCTGGAGATATGACTCCTAGATTTTTTATTACACTGGGTATTGGTTATTTTTTAGCTTCTAATGGAATGAGTTCTATAGTAGTTGCATCTAATACTGTATATGGTATTAAAGATTCAGGATTCTTTATTAGAAGATTTAAAGCTATGATTATGGAAATAGTAATAGTAGTATTATTTCTATTCTTACTTATAGTTCCTTTATTGGGTAATAGTATATTAAATATTCTACATTTATTTAATTTAGATGTAGAGACTAATGAATTAATAATTAATTTATTGAAGTTTTTAAAAGGACCTTTTGCTTGGGTAGTAGTATTTGTATTTATTAAATTATTATATACTATGGCACCTGATAAAAAAATACCTAGTAAAAATGTTAATATAGGGGCTATATTTACGACTATAGGGTGGATATTAATTACAATGGTGTATTCATACTATATAAATAATTATGCTAATTATTCTATCTTTTATGGGGCTTTAGCTAATATTGTTATATTGATGTTATGGGTATATTTATTATCATTTATATTTGTTATAGGTTTAGCTATGAATTATCATGAAGAGTTAGAAAAGACTGGTTTATTAGATATAGGTAAATCTATAGAGGATAAGATTAATGAAGATATAGTGGTAGTAGAAGAACCTGTAGAAGAGAAAAAACCTAGAAGAAGACGAAAAGAAATTAAGAAAGATTCTTAATTCTTTTTTTCTTTTTTGATATAATAAGAAACGGAGGGTAAAAATATGGAAGAAGTAATAAGTTTTTTAGTAGATACTTTGAAACTAACAGATAAACAAATAAAGACAGTATTAGATATGTTAAGTGAAGGGGCGACTATACCTTTTATTGCTAGATATAGAAAAGTAGAAACTGGTAATTTAAATGAAGATCAAATAAGAGCAATAGAAGAACAATATAGATATCAAACTAATCTATTAGAAAGAAAAGAAGATGTAATAAGATTAATAGATGAGAAAGGTATGTTAACTCCTGAGATAAAAGAAGCTGTAATGAAGTGTAGTAAGTTAACAGAAGTAGAAGATATTTATAGACCATATAAAGAGAAAAAGAAGACAAAGGCTTCCGAAGCTATTAAGAATGGTTTAGAACCACTTGCTAAAATGATAATGGCATTTCCTACTAAAGGCAGTTTAGAAGAGATGGCTTTAAAATATGTAAATGAAAATGTTAAGGATACTAATAGTGCACTAGAAGGAGCTGGATATATTATTGCTGAGTGGATCAGCGATAATGCCGGGTATAGGAAGTGGATAAGAAACAATGTGTTTATTAACGGAGTTATTACTTCGAAATTAAAGAAGGATGCAGAAGATCCTAAGAAATTATATGAAATGTACTATGAGTTTACAGATAGAGTAAGATATATTAAACATTATAGAGTTTTAGCGTTAAATAGAGGAGAAAAAGAGAAGATACTTAATGTGTCTATAGATATGGAAGAAGATGCTATTAATTCTTATTTAGAAAGTAAACTAATTAAGAATAAAGATTCTTTTGTATGTGAATTAGTAAAAAATAGTATTAAGGATTCTTTAAAGAGATTGATACTTCCTAGTATAGAAAGAGAGATACGTAGTGAATTAACTGAAAAAGCAGATAAGTTAGCTATAGAGACATTTGGTACTAATTTAGAACATTTACTTCTTACTAGACCTTTGAAAGGATATAAAGTATTAGGATTTGATCCTGGTTATGTTAATGGTTGTAAGTTAGCAGTTGTATCAGAAAATGGTACTTATTTGGATTCTACAGTTATTAAACCTTTCTTAAATGGTAGTAGACAAGAAGAATATATTAAAGCTAGTAAATTAATAGTTAAGAATTTAATAGAGAAGTATAAAATAGATATAATTGCTATAGGTAATGGTACAGCATCAAGAGAATCAGAAAAATTCTGTGCTGAAATGATACAAGAATATAAATTAGATTGTAAATATGTAATTGTTAGTGAAGCAGGAGCTTCTATATATAGTGCATCTAAGCTAGCTATAGAAGAGTTTCCTGATTTAGAAGTAGAAAAAAGAAGTGCTGTTAGTATTGCTAGAAGATTACAAGATCCATTATCAGAATTAGTTAAGATAGATCCTAAATCTATTGGTGTAGGAGAATATCAGTATGATGTTAATCAAAAAGATCTTGGAGAAGCTTTAGATTTTACTACTAGTAAGGTAGTAAATGAAGTAGGTGTTAATATTAATACTGCTTCTAAAAGCATTTTAAAGTATGTTTCAGGCTTAACAAAGAGTGTTATAGATAAAATATATGCATATAAAGAAAAGAAGAAAATAGCTTCTAGAGAGGAAATAAAAGGCATAAAAGGTATAAGTGATAAAGTATATGAACAATCTATAGGTTTTTTAAGAATACCTGATGGTACTAATCCATATGATAAGACAGGAATACATCCAGAGAGTTATGAACTTACTAGTAATTTATTAAAGAAATTGAATCTTAGTATTGAAGATATTAATAGTAAAGATTTTAAAGAAACTTTAAAGAGTCAGGTACCAGTTAAATTAGCTGAAGAGTTAAATAGTGATATATATACAGTACAGGATATTATTAAAGAATTATTAAATCCTGGATTAGATCCAAGAGATACTTTAGAAGCACCAATATTAAAAAGTGATGTACTTCATATAGAAGATTTGAAAGTTGGTATGGAGTTACAAGGAACAGTACGTAATGTTGCTTCTTTTGGAGCTTTTGTAGATATAGGATTACATGATGATGGTTTAGTACATATATCTAAAATGAGTAATAGCTTTGTTAAGAATCCTAATGATATAGTTAACGTTGGAGATATTGTTACAGTATATGTAGCAGATGTAGACTTACAAAAAGAGAAAGTACAATTAAGTTTAATAAAAATATAATAGGATGGTAAAGAGGAAGAAGAATAAAGATAAAGATTAAAAAACATGTTAATGGAGTTTGATTAACTCCTTTTCTTTTTACCTTTTTATACCTTCTATTCTATTTTCGTAAAAATATGGTAAAATGATAATAGTAGTATAGGAGGTATTAACATGAAGAAAAAAAGTGTATATAAGTCTTTTCTGACATATCTATTTTTAATTGTTATCGTTACTATATTACTAGGAGTAGGTTATGCTCAAATTACTCCTTTAGAGATAGATGTAGATGCTATAGCACAATTAGATAGACAGACAGGTGTAGTAATATCTAATGTATCTTATGTAAGCAATAATAATGCTAATCCTTCGTTATCATCAATAAATACATATTATAAAACAAATATGGATAGTACAATAGTACTTGGTAATGATTCGTCATCTACTATTACTTATCAAGTAACTATAGTTAATTTAGCAAGTGATGATTATGAATTTGATGGAGTAGTATATGATAATAGTGCTTATGATAATCAAAATATTACTTTTGATTTAACGGGTATAACTATTGGGGATACTTTGTTAGTTGATGATACTGTAACATTTAATATTACATTTAGATATACTGGTAATGATACTACTTATAATGAATTAAATTCTTATTTGAATTTTAAATTTAGAAGAGCTAATTCAGCATATGTTACATTTGAAGCTAATGGAGGTATGCCGGTACCTCAAACTTTAGAGTTGTATATTGGAGATCAAATTGGTACTTTACCTGAACCAAGTAAAGTTATTTGTCAGTCTTATGGTGAAGGAAGCTATAAGGATAGAGGATGTACATTTGTAGGAGAGTTCTTAGGATGGTATTTAGAACCTAATTTTGTAACTTTAGTCAGTGATACTTATGTTGTTAATGCAGATACTACTTTATATGCAAAATGGCATTCTTACTATGAGTACTATTCTCATATACCTTTAATTGCCTTTAATGGTGTTAATGAATATTTGGATACTGGTATTAATTTATATAGTGAGGATAATATTAATAAGGATTTTGATATAGTATTTGATATTGTAGATATAGATTATACATATCAAGCTTCTGGTGCTCAGCAACAACCTACAATAATGAATTCTAAGGATGAATCTCAAGGAACATATCCGGGATTCGTACTTAGATTTAATACAAGTAATTCTAGTCTTTTATATAGTATATATAGATGGAATAATAGTAGTGGTAATAAGAACTTTTCTACGAGTGCTTTACCAATTCATATGGAATATAAAAGAAGAAATGGTGTAATTACTTTTTCAGCATATACAGATAACACTAATTTTTATACTGATTATACGATGTATAATCAAGCAAACTGGACTATGACTACATATGCTAAAAAGAATCTTGTATTTGGGTCATCATATAATGGTAGTGGAACTCCTTTTAGATTCTTTAAGGGGTCTCTTGCTAATATAGAGGTTACAGCGTATGAAACATAAGAAGCTACTAGCTTCTTTTTTTTATTTTGGAATGATATAATTATATAGTAGGTGGTTAAAATGAATGATAATATAAAAAATATATTGAAGTATACAATTTTACCATTAGCAATAGTGGGAATTGTATTATCTATAAATTACAAGTGGATAACTATTCAATATAAATTAATATATGATAATTATATGTCATCATTATTGGTACAATCTAATTGTATGGATTGTCATAATACTACTATAGATGAAGTGTGTAGCGATATAAGTAAATATCGTCGTTTATCAGTATATGATATGAGTTTCAAGAGTATTTGTATTATTGGATTAGTACTAATAGTTAGTCTAGCAATAGGGGTATTAATAAATGGTTATTTAAAGAAGAAAAGGAAAATAGTAAATTCGGTTATAGAAAGAAAGCCTTTACTTAAATCAATACTAATGGCGCTTGCTATAAATTGTTTAATAGTACTGTTTTTAAATGTGGTATATCTTAATAAGTACATAGGTAGTAAAGATTTTGGTAGTGTACCTATGTCATATAAAGAATGTATGGAAAGTTTTGATTATAAAAAGTTAGAAGGAAAGAAGAATCCTTTCACTGAAAATGATCCGATAATGCCAATTTATAATTCATTATTTTATCCGTTACCTGTTTGTTTAGTTTTGGGAATTGTTGTTGGAATTACAAAGAAAAGAAGTTAATTAATTTAACTTTTTTCTTTATAAAAACGTATATAAAATCTATTCAATAAATGGTATAATTGATAGGTAATGGGTGATTGTAATGAAGAATAAAAAGATGAGTTCTTTTGTTTATTTATTTGTTAGTGTTCTTTATTTTGAAATAATAATGAAGTATGTTGTAGTAAAACAAGTTTTTGATATGGGATTACTATACTTACTTATTTTTACGTTACCTATATGTATTTTATTAAATCTTATTATTAGATTCTTTGGTAAATGTTTTAATAAGTTTATGATGTATTTAATAATATTTATATTAGTTGCTTATTTTGAAGTACAATATATATTTTTTTCATTATTTTCAACGCCTTTTTCGTTTTCAACGATTGGTTTAGCTGGACAAGCATTAGATTTTGTTACAATAGTTAAGGATGCAATATGTAGTCATTGGTTGATATTTAGTTTGTTGTTAATACCTTTCTTCTTACTTATAATACTTAATTTATGTAAGTTAATAGAATATAAAAAGTATGGTAAAGAATCTAAGATAGCAATAGTATTAATGTTTATTATTTCTTATTTAGTATCTTTTGGATATCTACTTCCTAATAAAAATGAAGTAGATTCTGAATATAAATTGTATTTTAAGATAGATGATCCGGTAAGTATTATTGATAGATTTGGATTTGTTAATTATTTAAAGATAGATGTTAAAAGAGTAATACTTGGTTATGAAACAGAGATATCTTTAGATAATAACATTGTTAATAAAGATAATAATAAAGAGGGACAAGAGGAAGTAATAGAAGAAATAGTATATAAAGATAATGTATTAGATATAGATTTTAAAGAGAGTAATAATAAGTCAGTAAACAATTTAAATACTTATTTTAGTAGTGCTATACCTAGTAAACAAAATGAATATACAGGTATGTTTAAGGGTAAAAATATAATATTTATATTAGCAGAAGGATATAATGAAATAGCATTAGATCAGGAAAGAACACCAACTTTATATAAAATGGTTCATGAAGGATTTAACTTTACTAATTTTTATTCACCGGTTTTTTTAAGTACTACTGGTGGAGAATTCCAAGCTACTACAGGTTTAATACCTACTCAAGAAATACTTGGCTTATGGAAGAGTAAGAAACCTACTATTTCATTTGCTATTGGTAATTCTTTTGGTAAGATAGGTTATAGAGTTCAAAGTTATCATAATTGGACTTATACTTACTATAAGAGAGATATTACTATGAAGACGTTAGGATTTAATAGTTATACTGGTTGTGGTAATGGTTTGGAAAAGGAAATGTCTTGTAAGTGGTTGCCTAGTGATACTGATTTAATGAATATTACAGTTCCTAAATATACTAATCAAGAGGGGAATTTTGCTACTTATTATGTTACAGTTAGTGGTCATTCTCCATATAATAGTGGTGATAATCAAGCTAGAAAGCATATTGATTTAGTTAGTGGAGATTATTCTTCTCAAGTAAAATATTATCTTGCTTCACAAATAGAACTAGATAGAGCATTAGAAGCGTTGATTAATAGTTTAAGAGAAGCAGGTGAGTTAGATAATACTGTTATAGCTATGGCGGGAGATCATTATCCTTATACATTATCTATTGATGAAGTTAATGAAGCGAGTAGTTATACTAAAGATGATATAGTTGAAGTAAATAGAAGTAATTTCTTTTTATGGAATAGTACTATGGAACAAGGAATTACTATAGATAAAGTCGGAAGTCAGATAGATATCCTACCAACACTATTAAATTTATTTGGAATAGAATATGATTCTAGATTAATAGTAGGTAAAGATATATTAAGTGATTATGAAGGATTAGCAATATTTTCTAATAGAAGTTGGGTAAGTGATTATGGTACTTATTTTGCTTCATCTAGAAAGTTTGTCTTAAAAGATGGTAAAATATTAGAAAACCAAGAGGAATATATAAAGAATATGAATAGTAGAGTAGCTAATGCTTTTAGTATAAGTAAAATGTTATTAGATACTAAGTATTATGATTATATATTAAGTGATAAGGGAGAGTAAGTATGTGTGGAATAGCTGGATATATTAGTAATAAAGTAGATAAAAAAGTATTAAAAGCTATGACTGATAGAATTGCTCATAGGGGGCCAGATGGTGAAGGTTTTTATCTTGAAGATAATGTTGCTTTAGGTCATAGAAGATTAGCAATTATTGATCTTAATACTGGTAAACAACCTATGTATAGTGATGATAAAAAAATAGTAATAGTTTTTAATGGGGAGATATATAACTTTTTAGAATTAAGAAAAGATTTAGAAAAGAAATATAAATTTCATACAAAAAGTGATACAGAGGTAATTATTCATGGATATGAAGAGTGGGGAACAGAAGTAACTAAAAAGTTAAGAGGAATGTTTTCCTTTGCTCTATGGGATAGTAATAAGAAGGAACTATTCTGTGCTAGAGATAACTGGGGTATAAAACCTTTCTATTATTATCAAAATGGAGATACTTTTATGTTTGCTTCAGAAATAAAAGCTTTTTTAGATCATCCTGATTTTAAGAAAGAATTTGATGAAAGTATTTTATCTGCTTATTTGTGTTTTAATTCTACTCCTACAAGAGAAACGTTCTTTAAAGGAGTAAAGAGATTAGAACCAGGAGAACAGTTAGTTTATAAAGATGGGAAAATAAGTATAGATAAATTCTTTGAAATGAAGTTTGATGTTCAAAATAGAGACATGGATAGTATTGTTAAAGATATTGGTGAAGCTATGAAAGATTCAGTTAAACATCATGAAATAGCTGATGTAGAAGTTGGTTCTTTCTTATCTAGTGGTATAGATTCATCTTATTTGGTATCTTTAGCTAAACCTGATAAAACATATACTGTAGGTTATGATAATCCTAAATATGATGAAATAAGTTATGCTAAGGATTTATCTAAAAAGTTGGGAATACATAATACATCTAAAAAAATCACTAAAGAAGAATATATGAAAGAGTTTAATAAAATAATGTATTATATGGATGAACCTTTAGCAGACCCTTCAGCAATTGCTTTATACTTTGTTGCTCAAATAGCTTCTAAAGATGTAAAAGTAGTAATGAGTGGTGAAGGAGCTGATGAGTTCTTCTGTGGATATAATTCATATAGAGAAGAATTTGATCAGGCATGGTATATGAAAATACCTTACTTTATAAGAAGAGGAGTATCTGCTATAGCTGGTTTGTTTCCAGAAGCTAGAGGATTCAATTTCTTATATAGAAGAGGAAGAAAGTTAGAAGACTATAATATTGGTTTAGGTAGAGTATTTAGAGATGAAGAGGCTATGAAAATAGTTAATAATAAAAATCAAATACATACTAAGACGATAGTTAAACCATTCTATGAAGAGTTTAGTAAAGATAGTAATTTGATTAAAAGACAAATGATAGATTATTATTTTTGGTTAGTAAGAGACTTTTTACATGCAGTAGATAGAAATGCAATGATGTTTAGTTTAGAAGCTAGAACGCCTTTCTTAGATTTAGAAGTATATGAAGTAGCTAGGAAGTTACCTGATTATGCTAAAATAGATAGTACTACTACTAAAGTAGCACTTAGAAAAGCTGCTAAAGAAGTAATACCTAATGAAGCGTATAAGAAAAAGAAATTAGGTTTTCCTGTTCCTTTGAGAGAATGGATTAGAGAAGAAGATTTATATCAGAAGATAAAAGAAGAATTTAATACTGATATAGCTGCAAAGTTCTTTGATTCTAAAAGAATTAATAAGTTGTTAGAAGATCATAAAAATAAAAAGAAAGATTGCTATAAGAAAGTATGGACTATATATACATTCTTAGTATGGTATAAAGAATACTTTGTTAAAGCTTAAGTTTACTCACATCTATTGATGTGGGTTTTTTATGGCAAAAAAAAGACCTAATATTAGGTCGAAGTTACATTTCCATAAGTGTTCCAATAAGTGGTTTGAGCACTTTTACCTCTCTTATCACCTTGTGTATATTTATTTGCTGGTACCTCAAAGTGTACCGTCCAATAATATGAGGCATCATAAGCACCTTGTGCTGTATTAGGGACACTTTTTAATTTATTATAAACTTTTGGATAATTCTTTTTAAGTTCATATACTAAATATGATAATTGGCCTTCTAGTGAAGAAGAGTTTAAACCATTTTTAGAACAATAGTTTTTAAGATTTGTCCAACGAGAATTATGCCATTGACATATTCCGTATGAAGTTCCTTTATCTCCAGTAGCTGTTGGATTAAAGTTAGATTCATATTGAATATTAGATAATATTCCACATATGGCAGCATTATTAAATCCTTGAGATGATAGATAGTTGTATACCTTATCTTTATTTGTATTACCTGTTACTTTACCTGCTGTTACTTCAGTAGTGGCTTCAGTAGTTGCTTCAGCTGCAGTTCCACCGCTTCCATAAGTTTTATAATTAGCTGTTGTATCTCCATTAGTCTTTAATACTGGCATAGTTACTTTGCTGTATAAATCTTCAAACTTACCACTAAATGTTGTGGTTTTTTTAACTTTGCTTCCTTTCTGACTTTTTAGATTACTTTCTATAGATTCAGCTCCTGATAGATAATTTGAAAGCCATTCATTAGCCCTTTTTAATCCGTCATCATATCTCTTTAATGGTTTTTCAACTATAGTACTTAAACCACTTATAGGAGATGGTGCTTTCGCTATAGCACTATTACTATAGGAAGAATGAATATTACTTGCTTTAGTACTTAAAGATGATAAAGTATCTTTTTTATCATAGATGGAACTAATGTCTATTAACATATCAGCCATATGTACACCCTCTTACTTTTTTATTATAGCATATTTTGTAATTTTAATGATAATAATTATAATATATAGAATAATAACAAATTGACATATTTGTAGCAACTATATATAATAACTTTCATGGTTAGGGGGATTATGTTGTGAAACCAATAGAACTAACAGAAGAAGAATTAAATGCTATTCATTCTTTTGTAGATGAAGTAAGAGATATTGCAATGGTGGAGTGTGTTTATTTATTACCTTATGTTAATACTAGTAAAGAAGTTAGAATATGTGTAATTACTATTAGAAATAATACACCAAAATATAATTTAGAATCATCAAGAATATATTCTGTTAGAAAAATAGATGATGAAAGAAATACACTTAGAGAAATAATGGATTATTATGAAAGAGAATTATGGAATGGTAGATTATCATTTATAGAAGAAGATAGTAGCAATTATTCATTAAGTAATGTGACTGATAAGAAATTACTATCAGAAAGAAAGATAGTAAGTGGGATTATAGTATTTGATAGATTTGGACATCAAACTGAAAATAGAAAAAATGCTTTTAATTTATTAGATGTTTTTCCAAATTCGTTATCAATTGCTAATAAAGAACAATTACTAAATCAAGGAAGTAGAAAAACTATGTAATAAGAAGATGATGTGGTTCATCTTTTTTTATTATCACACAAAAAACGTCGATAATTCGACGTTTTTCTCTTATTAAATTGAATTATACTAAATAGATAAATAACAATTATCTTTTATGAATTCAAATATTTTTTCTTTATTGTCAGATTCATAAAAATCAATTAATAGTTTTTTATATTCTTCTACTTTTTCTACTGGAATTACGATCAAACCTTTTCCTTTTGATATCAAATAATGGTTTGCAAATACAATAGACGTTCTCTTGTTGCCATCAATAAACATTTGTTTTTTTACTACATATAATAATAAACTAATTGCTTTATCTATATCGTTACTATTATTATTATTATTTAGCAAGTTATTAATATCTTCTTTAATATCAGCTTCAATGGGAATCCCTGGTGTCCAAGAAGTTCCGCCAATTTTTACTGGTGTAGATCTTAAGTTTCCAGCGTTATAATAAAAGCCTTCTTCAATTAATTTGTTTATTGTACTTAAAATTGAATAATTAGTTGGAGATAATATTACATTTTTATTTAATATAAAATCCCAAGCATGTTTTAAATTAATAATTTTCATAATATCTTCTGAAGACATATTGTTAACTTTTCCACCTTCGATTATGCTTTCAGTATCAGATAGAGTAGTTGCAACACCTTCTAAAATAGCTTGTTTATAAATAGTGTCAGCGAGATGTTTTCTAGCGAAATCAATATTTATTGAGACTTCTTTAGGTAATTCTTCATAAACATAATCTAATTCTTTAAGTTCTTTATTTATTTGTCTTATTTCTCTTTTGATATTTTTTGCTCTTAAATTATTATTTAATATTAAATTATATAATTCTTCGGAATATTCTCCGATGTACTTGGTGGATTGAATTCCATCTTCTTTAGTATGAGCATAAATATATTGTTTGTTATCTTTATTTCTAATTTCTGGTGCACCATAAACCAAATTATCAAGTTCGTGTTCTTTAATTTGTCTTTGATTTAATAAATCTAATATTTTAATATGATTATCCATAGATATCACCTCTATCTACATTATTCACTATAATTTTTATTAGTGTGAAACTTTTCGTGTTAAAAGTGACAAAAAAGTTTCACACTTGTAATAAAACGTCGAATTATTTCGACGATTTTTACTTATGGAGCGGGTGATGGGAATCGAACCCACGTTATCAGCTTGGAAGGCTGAAGCTCTACCATTAAACTACACCCGCAATCAAGTAGGCATTTTTAATTATACACGATTTTTGCTAAAATGCAAGTTTTTCTCTTAATAATTGACAAAAAAAGGGTGTAGTTTAAGAAATTATATTTCTTTTATGTATTTTTTTACTTCTTCTGCATCGTCTAGATGTATTTTTTCATGACCTATTATTTGGTAATCTTCATGACCTTTTCCTAGTATTAGTACTATATCATTTTCTTCTATCATATCTAAAGCTTTTTTTATAGCAGTTTTTCTATCAGGTATTACCTTATAATTATCTGTTTTAACACCTACTAAAATATCGTCTAATATTTTGTTAGGATCTTCTGTACGAGGATTATCGGATGTAAATATAACAAAATCACTATTTTTAGATGCGATATCTCCCATAATAGGTCTTTTTTTAGGATCTCTATCTCCTCCACAACCAATTAAAGTTATTACTTTACCTTTTTTATTAGTATTAAAGGCAGTAATAATCTTTTCTACAGCGTCTGGAGTATGGGCATAATCTATGATAGCTAGGCCATCTCTTACTACTATTTGTTCACATCTACCTTTTGGAGGGAAAATATTTTTAGTTTCTTTTATTATGTCTTCAATACTAAAACCAAGATTGTTAGCAAATGCTAGGGCGAATAAATAATTGTATACGTTAAATTCACTCTTTAAATTTGTTTCAATGGTGTATGTAGTATTATCAATTGATGTAGTAATAATTGTTCCATTTGTTGAATCTTTATAATCAATTATTTTATAATTATTCGCCTTTTTTCCAATACTTAGTATATTATTATATCTATTTATCCATTTTTCTGCATACTTGTCATCTACATTAACTAGGAGAGGACCTTTTAATTGTTTTAATAGTAATAGTTTCGCATTTAGGTAGTTTTCCATTGTTATATGGTAATCTAAGTGATCTTGAGTAAAGTTAGTAAAAGCTCCAATTGTAAAATCTATACCATATACTCTTTTTTGATCTAAGGCATGAGAACTAACTTCCATTATTACATTTTTACAACCTTTTTCTTTAGCTTGTAGGAGTAATTCATATAAATCTAATATGTTTGGTGTTGTATTAGGTAGTTCTACTATTTCTTCATCTGGTATATAGAACCCTATGGTACCAATATAAGCTGTTTTAGTACCTAGTTTATTTAATAATTGATAGGTTAGATAAGCAGTAGTAGTTTTACCATTAGTGCCTGTAATACCTAGTATATTCATTTTGTTAATTTCATTACTATAATTATCTGCTACATAGTTAGTTAACCATTCGTTACTATCTTTAACTAATACTTTTTCTACAGAACAGGGTCTATCTTCATCCATGACTACTTTAGTAGCACCATTTTCAATGGCTTTATCTATATAATCGTGACCATTAACAGTAGCTCCTTTAATAGCTACGAAAGTATCTCCTTTTGTAATCTTTCTTGAATCTATTTTAATGTTTATCATTGTAATCACCTTTCATAATAATAGTATCACATATAATAATTATAGAAAATTTTTTTCTTGTAATTTACGTATTTTTATATTATTATTTTAACAAGGGTGTAATTATGGTAAAAGTAGAATATCAAAAAGTGTTTACTCATAAGCTTTCTAAAGTAGATATTGCTTTAATGGTAGGAATACTTTTTCTTATTTTATTGGTATTTGTTTTTTAAAGAAGATATGCATTTATTTGTTATCTTCTTTTTTTGTACCATGAAGACCTTAGAAGGAGGAGAGTTTTATAAAAACAAAGAAAATGATGTATGACATCGACGAGATGCCACCTGTTGGTAAGAGTATAGTTCTTGCCTTACAACATGTATTTGCTATGTTTGGAGCAACAGTATTAGTTCCAATACTTGTAAATGCAAATATTGCGAAAGCTGGATTGGAGGGAGAAGCTTTATCTATAGCAGTAGCATTAGTAACAGCTGGTATAGGAACTTTGATATATATTGCTTGTACAAGAGCAAAATCACCAGTATTTTTGGGCAGCTCATTCGCTTTTATAGCTCCTGTTTCGGCAGCATATATAGCTGGGGCTACTAAAGGTGGAGTTGCTGGCGGTTTAGCTGGGGCTTTAACTGGTATTATGGTAATAGGTATTATTTATGCAATTGTAGCTATTATTATTAAGATAGCTGGAAAAGCATGGATAGATAAAGTATTACCACCTATTGTTATAGGACCAATGATAATGATTATAGGTTTAGGACTTGCTGGTAGTGCAGTAGGGAATATATTTGATACTAGTATTGCTGTTAAAGGTATAGAATGGAAAGGACCTATAGTTGCTTTAATAACATTCTTAACTACAGCACTAGTAATGACTAGAGCGAAAGGATTCTTTAAAATAATACCATTCTTAGTAGGTATTGTTGTTGGATATTTAGCAGCTTGTTTATTTGGGCTTGTTGATTTCGCTGCAGTTAAAGAAGCTGCATGGTTTCAAGTACCACAATTCCATATTCCATTTGTAAGTTATAAACCAAATTTATTAATAGCTTTAACAATGGCTCCAATAGCATTAGTTACAATGGCTGAACATATTGGTGACCATAAAGCTTTAAGTACAATTATTGATAGAGATTTGTTACAAGAACCAGGTTTAGATAATACCTTAATGGGTGATGGTCTTGCAACATTTGTAGCTGGTTTACTAGGTGGCCCTGCTAATACAACATATGGAGAAAATACTTCTGTTGTTGGTATGACAAAAAATGCTTCTGTTGGAGTTATAGGTTTAGGAGCAATATTTGCTATAGTACTTGGTTTCTTAGGTAAATTTACAGCTTTAGTTAGAACTATTCCTAATCCAGTACTTGGAGGAGTATGTTTATTACTATATGGTTTTATTGCTGTTAATGGTTTAAAAGTATTAATACTTAATAAAACTGATTTTTCAAAGAATAAAAATATTATTATAGCTTCTGCTATGTTAGTATTAGGTTTAGGTGGAGCTGCATTTAGTATTGCTACTGGTAAAGGATTATCTGTAGAGATATCTGGTATGAGTTTAGCAGCTATAGCTGGTATACTACTTAATCTATTAATTCCTGAAGAGGAAGGAGATATTTCTTCTGAAGTAATAGCTGAAGTAAGAGAAAAACAAGAAAATAATAGAATTAAAGAAGAAGCTGTTTCTAAAATAGATGAATTAAAGAAAGCTATTAAAGAAGAATTAACAGTTGAATTAAAAGAAGATATTTTAGAAGAAATAAGAAAAGAAGCTGGAATAGATAAGAAGGGAAAGTAAATAAGTGAAAAATGTAGTTGAATTAGATCATCCTTTGATAGAACATAAATTGGCTATATTAAGAGATAAAAAAACTGGTACTAAAGAGTTTAGAGAATTAGTAGAAGAGATTGCAACATTTTTGTGTTATGAAGCGTTAAGAGATGCTACTCTAGATCCTGTAGAAATAGAGACACCAATAAAGAAGATGAAAACAGGTAAGATTAATGAGAATCATTATGCATTTATACCTATCCTAAGAGCCGGTATGGGAATGCTTGATGGTGTTATATCTGTAATGCCAAATGCTAAAATAGGACATATAGGTATGTATAGAGATGAAACAACATTTGAACCTGTTAATTATTTCTTTAAAGTTCCTAAGGATATAGAGAAAAGAGAAGTAATAATTATTGATCCAATGTTAGCTACTGGGGGATCTGTTATAGATGCAGTAGATTTATTGAAATCTAAAGGAGTTACTAATATAAAAGTATTGTGTATTATAGCAGCTCCAGAAGGAATAAAAGCTGTTACTAAGAAACATAAAGATGTTAAGATATATTGTGCTAATATAGATGAAGAATTAAATAAAAATAAATATATTGTTCCAGGATTGGGAGATGCTGGAGATAGAATATATGGTACCAAATAAAAAGATCGGAATTCCGATCTTTTTAAGTTTTTATTCATCAGCTAAGTTATCAAAGTATCCTTGAATGAATACTACTGGAGTACCTTTATCACCAGAACCACTTGTTAAATCACAAAGAGATCCGATAAGGTCTGTTAAACGTCTAGGAGTAGTACCTTGTGTAACCATTTGACCTTTTAAGTCTTTAGCTTTATTTCTAATTTCTTCTTGAATAGCTTTTTTAAGCTCATCACCATGTAAATCAGGAAATTTGTTGTCTGATACGAATTTTAATTTAATCTCGTTAGGAGTACCCTCTAATCCGCTTGTATAAGCTGGTGATACTACAGGGTCAGCTAATTCCCAAATTTTACCAACTGGATCTTTAAATGCTCCATCACCATATACCATTACTTCAATAGTTTTGCCTGTTGCTTCTTTTAATTTCTTTTGTATTCCTTCAACTAGTTTTTGACCAGTTCTTGGGAATAATTTTAATCTTTCTTCGGTAGATTTATTAGAACCTAACATACCATATTTTTCATTATAACCGCTGTTATCGATTGGAGCACTCATTATTTCGTATAAACCATATACTTTAGCTCCTGCTTCTTCTAACATCTTTTTAGTTTTTAATCTAGTATGGATATCACAACTTAAGACATTATTAGTGTATTTTAATATATCACTGGCTTTATTTGATAATACGAAAACTGCTTCGCATCCTTCGTTTTCAATTAATTCTCTATAGAATTTAATCATATTTATTCCAGTAAATGGATGTAACCAATCACCGAAGTTTTCCATATATTCTTCTTCAGTAATAACACTTCCTAAATTGAATTTACTCTTCTCTAATTTTTCTTCATCTAATATACCATTTCCTACTTCATCAGCTGGGAATGATAATAGTACATATAATTTTTTAGTACTTCTAGCAATTGCTTTTAAGATTATAGAAAATCTATTTCTACTTAATATTGGAAATACTATTCCTAATTCTTCTGGATTATCAAATTTATTTTTTATATCTTGTGCTACTTGATCTACTGTAACGTAGTTACCTTCACTAATTCCTACTACAGCTTCTGTTATGGCAATAACATCTCTATCACGGAACTTAAAACCATTATTTTTTTGAGCTTCTAATACAGAATTTACTACTATATTCTCTAAATCATCATTCTCCTTAATTATTGGCGTACGTATACCTCTTACAACAGTACCTAAATCTCTCATACTCATTCTCCTTCTATCTATTCTAATTATACCATTATATGCAATAAATCTCTTTATTTTTTACTTTTATTTACATATAATATATATAATAGGAGTGAGGCGTATGAAACGAGTACTGTTATTGTTTGTTTGCGTATTTGCATTTATTCCTCGTATATATGCTATTAGTTCTTATAAAGTGAGTATGACTATAGATGGAGAGAATAATATTATTAAGAAAGAAGTACTTAATGGTAATGAGAATAATGTTGTTTTAAAAAAGCCATCTAGTGGGAGTGTACCCGGGGATTTTTATGGATATAGTTTAAAACTAGATGATATCAATAGTAATACTGTATTTAAGGATTTAGATGATGGTATAGAGTTAAAAGGTATTAAAAATGCTATTGTAACTACTAAGTATAAAATAGGTTTTAAAAAGAGTAATAGTTATTCATATTTCACTATATTAGAAGGAATTAATAAAGATATAGAAAATATAGAGATAAGTGTTATGTTTAAAGATGATTATATACCTGATGATTATTCTTTTTATATAAATGGTAAGGTAGATAATAATTTTAGTGTAAGTAAGAATAGTAATATGATGGTAGCTATATATAATGGTAATTTGAAAGCTAATGATATTATAGGTTTAAAATTGGATAGGGTTGTTAAAGTTAAAAACTCAGTATTTTCTATATTAGCTTTTTGTTTTCCAATATTCTGTTTATTTGTAAGTTTTTTAATATGGTATTTCTTTGGTAAGGATAAAGATATAGTAATAGAAAAGACTTTATATCCAGATAGAAGAATGAATTATTTTGATATAGTAAGATTATATAAGGAAAAAGTTAGTAGAGAAGATATTATTAATGATGTAATAATGCTATGTAGTAAAGGTTATATAAAAATAGTTGAAAAGAAAGATGATTTAAGATTAGTAAGAGTTAAGAACTATAATGGACATAGTTATAGTGAATCTTTATTATTTGATGCTTTATTTCTTAAAGAATATAGTGGTAATTTAACAGGAGTTGTTGATAAGAATAGAAAAAAAGAATTTTATGATAGTGTTAGCGTTAAAGATATTAGAATAAGAAGAACTATAGATATAATATTAGCTAATGAAAATATTGATAGTAAGATATACGAGTATTATGAAAGAGGAACTAATAATAAGAAGAATATTATAATAGGTTTAAGTATTATTAGTATGTTATTAATTATTGTTAATCCATTTGTATATTATAATTCTTCTATATATATAGTATTTGGTATGTTTGTAAGTTTATTCTTATACTATTTATTATATACTTTAATAAAGAATATTGATTTTAATAAGAGTAGAAAATATTTAATACCTTTCTTAATTGGTTTAAGCTTCTTTGTATTGGTGTTTGGTTTTATAGTAGGATATAGAAATTTATATGAATTAACTATATTTGTTGGAGTAGTATGTATAATAATTATGTTAGTACTTGCTAAGTATATGCCAAAAAGGACAATATATGGATCAAAGTTATATGCCAAGATAGAAGGTTTGAAGTTATTATTAGAAGAAGGAAATAGTAAGGATTTTAATAATATATTAGAACTGAATGAAAACTATTTTTATGATATAATTCCTTATACTTATTTATTTGTTAATAGAGATGTTTATATAAATAAGATAGGAAAGTATGTAAATAAACCATGTGATTGGTTTGATACATATGAAGAGTTTAAATATAACAGGTTTAATAAAGTATGTGATGTATTAATAGATATATTAAGAGAAAATAATTAGATTTTCTCTTTTACATTGTTTTTTGTTAAAAGATATACAAAAAATAATAAAATAGGTTATAATAATAATGATAGGGTAGGAGGTGTTAGTATGAATATAGTTATACCAAAACCAGTAAATGAATTACTGCTTGTTTTGTATGAAAATAATTATGATGGTTTTTTAGTTGGTGCAACTGTTAGAAATCTAGTTTTAGAACAAAAACCAAATAAATATACTATAGCTACTAATGCCAATTTAGAAGAATTAAGAAGAAAGATTAAAATCTATCCTACAAAGTTAGTTGGAGATAATGAAAAGCAAGTACTAGTAGTTAGTAACGTTAAATTTCCTATGGAAATTATTAAATATGGTACTAAGGAAAATAATATTGAAAGTTATTTGCTAACTAAAGATTTTACAATGAATGCTTTAGCATATTCAGATGAAGAAGGTTTATTAGATTATTCTACTGGTATAGTAGATATTAAGAGTGATGTTTTAAGATTAAATGGTAATGAAGATGATAATTTTAAGAAAGATCCTTTAAAAATACTTAGAGCTATTCGTTTAGCTGGGGAGTATAAAATGAAGATAGATCTTCAAACTAGTGAGTATATGTTTGAAGATAAAGAATTATTAAAAGAAGTATCTCCGGAAAGAATTAGAGACGAGTTATCGAAGATAATGGTTCTTGATGGTTTATCATTTTATTTGAAAAAATACTTTGATATTTTCTTGGTAATATTACCTGAGTTAACATTGATGGAGAATTTTGAACAAAATAATCCATATCAAATATATGATGTATGGAAACATACTTTAAAAGCTTTAAGTTCTAGTGAAAATGATTTAGAGCTTAGATTAGCTATTTTATTTCATGATATAGCTAAACCGTTTGTTTATGAAACTGATGAAAATGGTATAGGTAGATTCCCTAATCACGGAAGTAAAGGCGCTGTTATGACTAGGGAAATAATGAATAGATTGAAGTTTAGTAAGAAACAGATTCAAGTTGTTACTAAGTTAGTTGAATTCCATGATAAAGAATTCCCTATGAAGGAAAGTGATTTGAAAAGATTCGTAGCTAATTTTACTAATTATGAATTAGAAAAATTATTTAAATTGAGATATGCTAATTTAATGGCTAAGAATCCTGATTATATGAGTGGTAGTGAAAGAATAACTTCAGATTTTGAAAGGGTTAAATCTTTGCTTAGAAGAGATGAAGTAATAAAGAAGAACTCTTTAAAAGTTGGAGGTAAGGAATTAATAGCATTAGGTGTTCCAGAAAAAGATATAGGTAATGTATTAGAAAATGTATACAGAAAAGTATTGGATAATGAACTTAGAAATGATAGAGAGATTATTATCAAATATGTAATTGATGAGTTTTTACCTAAGGACTTAGATAAGTAATCTAAGTCTTTTTGACTGGTTTATAGATAGAAAAAGCTTTATTTTTTTGCTGAAGATAAGTATAATACAATTAAAGGAGGATATTTATGGTTAAAAAGTTTATATCTGAAGTAGTTGGTACTATGTTACTTGTACTATTTGGATGTGGAACTGCTGTTGCTGCTAACAAGTATGTTGGAACAGTATTTGGACAAAGTACTCTTGGTTTAGCTTTTAATATGGTATTAATTGCTTTAGCATTTGGTTTAATACTAATGGCTATTGCATATACTATAGGAAAAGTATCAGGAGGACATGTTAATCCAGCTGTATCTGTAGCTATGCTTATTGATGGAAGAATTACTTTATTTGAATGCTTCTATTATATAATAGCTCAAATACTTGGTGCATTTTTAGGTTCAGCTATATTAGGTTTCTTAATGGGATCATTTGATTCATTAGGAGCTAATGGTTATGAAGCTGCATCAGCATTGGGAGCTACGATTGTAACTATGCCAGTTGCACTAGTATTAGAAATAATATTAACATTTATTTTTGTATTAGTAGTACTTACTGTTTCTGCTGATTCGGAAAATAAGAGTGCTGGATTGGTTATTGGTCTTGCTTTAGCAGTTGTTCATATTTTTGGTTTACCATTTACAGGAACAAGTGTTAATCCAGCTAGAAGTATTGCTCCAGCTGTATTAACATCAGCTGAAAATACTTTGGCACGTACTCAATTACCAGTATTTATAATTGCACCAATTGTAGGTGCTGTACTTGCTGCTTTATTCTATAAGTTTGTTATAGTAGAAAAAGAAGTTAAGAAAACATCAAAAAAATAACTGATTAATCAGTTATTTTTTGTTGTAATTTTTAGTTTATATGTATTATTTTTTTTCTATCTTCTGTTTCTTTTTTATGTATGGTTATAATTAATGTACCATTAGTAAATTTTGCTTTAATTATATCTTTATCTTTTTCTGAGAAATAGAAGCTTGTTGAAACTTTAGTGTAATA
>JAEEGL010123263.1_pt1 | contig 34614 bp, 35 predicted proteins | sample 9134231 | NCBI WGS metagenome assembly JAEEGL01 (sample SAMN16246548, study PRJNA631951) | gut metagenome | biome: gut microbiome; feature: rumen; material: fiber-attached | host: Bos | place: Iran: Karaj | collected 2018-10
CATCAGCAATCCACTGGGACTGGCGATAAGCTACTTGAAGAATATGGATACCAGAGTGACCAGCACTGGTAATATTGAAATCTCTGTAGCTAAGAATGATGTGGTGCGTTTCTATGGCGACAATGCGACATATGCGACAGGATTAGGTCCTGATCGTAATACTAATATCCAGTGCACCAACGACTGCTATATCTATGGCAATATCATGAGTCTGATTGATTCAAAAGACTATGCTACAAAAACAGAGCTGACTGAGTATCTTACTTTCTGTGGATTGTTCCAGGATAATACTCATATCAAGAATCATGACAGCAATGCTTTGACCTTGCCAGCTACCACTTTGACAGTGAGTTGCTATGCTAGCTTGTTTGAGAAATGCAAGAAATTGACCGCCGCCCCTGAGCTTCCAGCCACCAAATTGGCATTTGGTTGCTATGACTCCATGTTCTCTGGCTGCACTAGTTTGACCACCGCTCCTGAGCTGCCAGCCACTTCCTTGGTAGATCATTGCTATAATTACATGTTCAAAGGCTGCACTGGTTTGACCGCCGCCCCTGAGCTGCCAGCCACTAACTTGGCAGGTAGTTGCTATTGTTACATGTTCTATGGCTGCACCAGCTTGAAAACTGTGACCTGTCTGGCAACTGATATTTCTGGCTCTTATTGCACTTACTACTGGCTGGAAGGCGTAGCTGATGGAGGTACCTTCACCAAAGCTAAAGATGCAGATTGGAGTATTAAAACTGGCAGCGACGGCATCCCCAGTGGTTGGACAGTACAGGATTACGTAGAATAGGTTTATTAAATGTCAGGTGCCCCAAGGTGCAGATGTTGAAAACTGGTGGGTATGTCTGAATAGAGTGAATCAATAAACCCCGAGAGTTATACAAAGCTTTCGGGGTTTGCTTTTAGATTGTGTGGGCATTGGTCTTAGATACTCAGGGGCCCATAGCCCATGCACGAAGTAGTGCTGCAGGCTATTCGCCTTGTAACTGCAAAAACCAAATGTTAGTCTGTCAGTCGGACAAGGAGTGAAAGCTTGTATGGATTTTTGAACTATCGCAAAATTTGCGACAGTTGACATATCTTTTAATTCTTCCCTTAAAGCATTGTTGATATGTTTGCCTATGGTTTTTACATCTCTATCAAACAATAGAGCTATTTGTTGTCGATTAAGCCATACAGATTCATTTTCCAGTCTTACATCCAGTTTAACGATATCGTCCAACTGGTACATCACGATTTCGCCTTTTGCACCGTCGAGTGCTCTATGATTCATAGTTGTTTCCATTGCTAAGAATGATATTAATTAATATTCTGCAGCGAAGATACTACTATTTCTTGCAATCCCAAATGTTTGCTTGCCTTTTTTACATATAGATAGTACCATGTTCCATGTTTTTCCCTTTTTTGCAAGCCTTGCGAAGCCAATTTCTTTGGTGATATTCTGTACTAACCTTATTTTTGCTCCCAAAAGTAGAAGTATGGATGATATTATACCATTTGAGTTTGTGACCGATAAGATGCAGAGCATCATCAAGGTAATTGGCGTTGGCGGAGGTGGATGCAATGCGGTGAACAACATGTATAAAGAAGGAGTGGAAGGCGTTTCGTTGGCTGCCTGCAACACCGATAGTCAGGCCTTGGCAGGATGCTCAGTGCCCATAAAGCTGATGCTGGGCGAGGGACTTGGAGCAGGAGGTAACCCAGATATTGGAAAGTCTGAGGCAGAGAAGAACCTGGAAGACATCAAGAAGCTGATGGGTGATGGTACCAAGATGGTGTTTATCACTGCCAGTATGGGAGGAGGCACAGGCACTGGTGCTGCTCCTGTGGTAGCTAGTGTGGCTAAAAAGATGGGCATCCTTACTGTAGGCGTAGTCACCATACCTTTCCTGTTTGAGAAAAAGCAGAAGATTATTAAAGCCTTGCGGGGAATTGACGAATTGAGGAAGAATGTCGATGCCTTGCTTATCATCAACAACGAGCGATTGAGTGATGTCTATGGTGATTCAGATATATCAGTTAAGGAGTCGTTTAGCAGAGCCGACAATGTGTTGAAGGATGCCGTGAAAGGCATTGCCGAACTGATTACTGTCCATACCGAGGGCAATATCAACCTCGATTTCCGAGATGTGGAATCCACCATCCGAGATGGAGGAGGAGCCATCATGGCCATAGGCCGAGCCAGTGGCAAGAACAGGATAGCCAAAGCCATTGTCGATGCACTTGATTCCCCTTTGATTCATGGCAACGATATAGGCAAAGCCAAACGCATATTGTTCAATATCTATGATAGCGACGAGCATCCAATTACGGTGCGAGAGATGCGAGAGATCAATGAATTCTTTGACAACCTAGATTCTGATATAGAGGTTATTTGGGGCACCTCTACAGACAGTAACCTGAATGATAATGTAAAGGTGACAATACTCGCTTCAGGAATGGAAGTTGAGCCCACAGACAATGACAATCAGTTCGTAGAGAGAGATGATGCCTATTATGTCAACCTCACCAAGATGCTCTATCGCCCCATCACAAAGCCTGTGGATGAACCTGTCAAAGAACCTGATTTTGTGGTAAAAGTAGCACCAGAGCCCGAGAAGGTAGAAGAACAACCAGTCGCTACTGCTTTAGAGCCCACCTTGAAAGACAAGTTGAAGACCTGGCTCTTGCAGATAGTGGAAGATGAAAGCTTCTGAAAGATAGGAACTATTCCCAAATCACCAGGTCGCGTGGGAGGTCAATCTTCTTGGCTTCCCCACGACGTCCGTCAACGCAGTAATGGTTGGCAAGCCTCTCGTCAAACTTGCTGACGAAAGCCTCACGAATGCGAGCACATTTCTCGTTGATTGAGTTGTTGAAAGGGTTGGTGATGTCATCTATGCTCTTTCGATGGGTAGAAGAAATCATGCCATCCTTCAGTTGAGAGTATATGCCCAACAACTCATCGTGATAGTCGGGCAGATGTTTGAAAATGATACCTTCTGGATGACGTAAGAATAGAATGAATACCGCCTTGCTTAGAGGAGCCATCTTTATTTCCATGTTGTGATAGTCAGGCAGATAAATGTCATAATCTTTGGTAATCACCAATCGGCTGAGCTTCTCCTCTTGGTGAATAATTGCCTCCAGCATAGCCTGACTGAAGCCACGTTGCCTAAGCAGATCTATCTTGTAGATGACATCCTCTAATAGCTCACGAGATTCGACAGTGAATCTGTCATCGGTTGTACCCTTAGTGCCAAATAACTCGCTAGAGAGATTGTCAAATCCCTTCTTAAATCTGTTTAAGAATGAATGATTTTTCCTGCTTCTCTCTCGGTGTTTACGTTCTGCCTCTTCGGTTGGTTCATCTCCAAGTTTGTTATCTTTTCTACTATATCTTACTATGATATCTCTAAACAACTCATTGAAATAGTTTGTCCTTGTGTAGTCATAGTCGTGAATCACCAGAACTTGAGCATAACCAGAAGCACTCCAATACACTAACGATGGCTGAAAAGTTGCTTTGTCTGCTGGATTGTCCAGATAGTCCAGCAACCAGCTACTGGAAAGTTTCGGCTTGTTTTCTTCCAGATCCAGGTATGGAGCATAGTAGGGCAGCACCCCTTTTTGAGTTAATTCGTTTACGAAAAAAGGGATATACACAAACTGATAGCCTGAACCTTTCAAACTATTCTTAATGGCTTCGTAGTTGTCCTGTATATAGCGATTCACCTCGTCATCATATTCATTCTCCACATAAATGATGGTGTGGCTATCTGGCTTGAAAGGCAAATCCTTGAATATTAGTGTGTCTATCATGGAATCTAAATTTATCACATCTTTTGTCTGTAGCAAAGATACAAAAAAAACATTCAAAATAAAATCAAATTTGCAAGCCTTATGAAACTTTTTCCCCCTTTCCTTTTTCTTATTTGTTAATTAATAAAAAGTTTGTGAAGAGAAGAAATGATGTTAAAATAATTTTAATTGGAACTAATTTCATGCAGAAAATACGTCATTTAATACATTATGTTGAAAAATAAGCTAATTACTATTGTTTTATTTAATCTGATTCTCTATTTTTGTACACACGAGGCTAGATGTTGATTGAATTATTATTTAATTTAGTTTTCTATTTTAATAAATGGGGACAAACATGGGTGGTCTATTAGCATTTAGAGTTGGCAATTTCAATAATACTGCAGAAAGAGAACAATTCCGTTCTCTTTGTGGGCAGCTAAAAGCTCACTATGAGAATTCGGATGAGTTTTGTGTGTTTGCAGGGAATTATAACATAGGGTGTGAATTAGATGCTTTGTTCATAAAGAAAGATGCTATTATTGCTGTTGAATTTAAAAACTATGGAGGTGTTGTGGTTGCTTCAGAAAATGGCGACTGGAAATGTGATGGAATTAAAATTAAAGGAGGCTCCGGCAAAACTGTTTTGCAACAAGCAAGAATAAATCATTCAATAATCAAAAAAGAGTTAAAAGCATTAGGCGTGGAAAGAAGATGTGTTAGAGATATACCGACTTTAATAGTTTTTAATCAACCCATACAGTTGGAAAACCAGCTTTGCGGAACAACAAAATCATGGCTACATATTACAGACAATGAACATTTTATTGAGAAATTAGAAGACATAACCTGTCCACGAACATATCTTGATCCTTTGGGAATTATAAATATAGCAGAACTTTTAAATCTTAATTCATTCTATTTGGAAGAGTTTAGCAACGCTAACTATGACAAGCCGACTACTACTCCAGAACAATTATCTATTTTCGAAGATATTAAAGCAAACGAAGGATATCCTCATTATTCTATACAAGATACAGAAGAATTTCAAGATGGCAAGCAAGAGCATTTAGAACTTCAAGAAGGTAATGAAGTCAAAGAACAAGAAGCACAAACTGAAGAGAGCATAGCCCTTAAATGTTTTGTAAAACAGGTTCTTTTTTCTGTTTTAAAACTATCTGATGCAGTTGTTACAGTGTTAGATGGAATTTCATCACAGTCGAAACTTGCAAAATATGGTATTTCTATCAATAAAAAGTATTTAATTAAGGTAGAGTCAACAGGGATAGGTACTTATTGCTCAAAACTCAGCAAATTTATTAATCATAAAGTAATAGAAATTAATCCTGATATTATTTGTTGGCAAGATGGTGATGCGATAAAAGAGTTACAAATGAATGCCGAACAATCTGTAACTATTCATGAAGAATCGAGTCGTTCACCCATAGATAATAGTTCTGTTAAGTTCCATAAATCTAAAACAATAATTCCACACTGGCTGGATCTTGCTTTATTCAATAATCTCGGGGCCATTTATTCTCCAGAGCATAAAAAGTTTGAGTATAATTTAGACACTGCCATTGAAGACATTAAAGTATATTTAGGGACGTATTTCCCTCGAAGCTATGCGGAATCTTTTTGTATATTTGATGATCTTTTTAGATCTCGTGAATATATGGAAATTCTGAACAATGAGTCTGAAATAAATATTCTTGACTTCGGATGTGGTACCGGGGGGGAGTTAATGGGGCTTGTGGTAGCACTTTCAAAACATATGGCTACTTCTAAATCAATTAAAATTTTTGCTATTGATGGAAATCGTGCGGCTCTTAATGTCTTGAATGATTTGTTAAATGTTTTATCATCAAATGTACGCCATAATATATCATTCTCATGCATAGAGAAGACTATTCACAACGAAATAGATTTCCAAATATCTGGAATACCTATTTGCCACTTCATTTTGAATAGTAAGATGATTTGCGAACTTATCTCTAGAAAAATAGTTGAAGGGAATTGCTATTATAAGGTTGCTGATATTTTTTCAAGATTGTTATCCGATAATGGTATTCTCTATATACTGGATGTTACGACCAAAGATGAGCATTCGAATTTTTTCTATCCACAGCTTATGAATCAAGGCTTAAATGAGTTTGTTTTAAGTCATAAAGACTATGTTACATTATTGCCATTGGCATGTGGAAGTTGGAATAATTGCAAGGAAACTTGCTTTATTCAGCAGATTTTTAATGTAAGTCACTCAAGGAAAAGTGGGGATGAAAGTAGAGTTTGTTATCGCCTAATAAGCAAAAAGATGATTAGAGATATTCTCATTCCTAATGATGTTCAGCTGATGGAATATTCTCATGTTATTCATTCTCAGAAATATAAACAAAATGGTCATTTGTCATTTTGTCCGAAATCAACTGGTAGGAACAAAGTAATTGATTCATATAATATTTTATTATAAATTTTATTTTATGACAAAAAGGAGCTTTTATGTAAAAGACTCAGAACTTGATGACTATCAGGTTAAGGTTATCAACAAGAGGACAGACAATTCATATATTGTTAAGGGTTGTGCTGGCAGTGGAAAATCAATTTTGGCTTTATGGAAGGCTAAACAGATACAAGAACAAAACAAAGGTTCTTATTTATATGTGGTATATACAAAAGCCTTAAAACGTTACATGAGTGATGGAATTAAACAAGTAGGTCTTAAAGAAAGTAATGTTGTCAACTTTGATGCTTGTTTTAGTTGGGGGAGAGATGAAAGTGGAGAGTTTGTAAGAGGCCCTTGGAAAAAAGGTTCGTATGACTATATAATTGTGGATGAAGCACAGGATTTTTCTCGTGAAGATATTGAAATGTTAAAGTCAAGGACGAGAAAGGCTATGTTGATTTATGGTGACACTGCTCAACAATTGTACAAGTTCTTAAAAGATAAGCGAACTGTTTCTATGGAAGAAATCCAAAGAATTACAGGATTCCCAGATGAACAGTTGGTCTTTAATCATCGATTACCAAAGAAAATTGCACGTGTTGCACAATATCTCAATGCAGAAAGAGACGATTTAGAAGAACGTTGCACAGAAGAAGGCTCAGAAAAACCGAAAATTTTAAGCTATCCTAATAAAGAAGCTCAGTTTTCTGCTATTGCTACTCTTATTAAAAATAAAGGGATGGAAGATGTAGGGATATTATTCCGTAAAAATGCAGATGTAGATGAAGCATATGACTATTTCACAAATGCGGGATTAGAGGTTGAAGCAAACTCATATAGCCATAAGGATGAACTTGATTTCACTTCTGATAATCCTAAGCTCATGACCTTTCATAGCTCGAAAGGTTTACAATTTGAGAATGTTTTTATACCAGAATGCTCCATAGAGGGAGATGATAATAGAAATCCTCTCTATGTAGCTATAACTAGGACATATCGTTCTTTATATATAATGCATTCAGATAATCTCTCGTCCTTTTTTGACGAAGTTCCCACAGATTTATATGATCAATCTTTATCTTCTGGTCCTACATTGAAACTTTAATAATATGAAACTTTATATTCCTACTTGTACATTAAATTTTAATAATATCTTTTCAACTGAATCCATCTCTCCTGCAGCTTTCTATACAAAAAGAGATTTCGGTAATAAAAGGTATTTTAAAGTTGAAGCAAATGCCTTTGACAATGTTGTATTGCTATATTCAAAATATCCCTATTTTCATGTATCGGATAGAGATATGGAGAATTATGCATTAGTTATTGAGATTGATAGTGAAGATTACTCATCTGACAAATTTCAAAAAGTAAATGATAATGATGGAGTGGAGGTGTTTGTATCTAATTCCACAATTTTTTTTAATCCTTTCCACACCAAAGTTTTTTTTCAAAGTTGGCACGAGAGACAATCTGCTCTGACAAAGGCAGAACAAAGTTTGGAAAACAAGTACAGTAATTTGTATAAGTCTTCCTTATTCGTTCGCCAAGAAAAACCTCGTTCGCTAACTAATCTCTTTTCGAAGAAAGATTATTTTGAGTGGAATCATACTTATAGCGATGTTGCCTCCAATATTTTGCTCTCGTGGACAAATGAGGATTCTGTTGCTGACAAGTTAAAGGGTGCGATTGTGTGTTATTTAATTGGTGCCAACATGTCAGTTAGTAAAGAAGTTAGTCGCCTGAAGCAATTGTCTAGGAAGATGCGAAATACATTATCTTCAATAGTTAACTCACCGAACAGAAAGCCAACGGACATTCAAGATAAAACTTTATTAACTTTTATCAAGGAGTTTAATAATATTTATTCATGCCTTGATGATAACTCTTTGTACAATAAGTCTATTATTGAACAAAGATTAGTTAGCCCTTCAACAGGCCTTGATAAAAATACTATAATTAAAGTACTGAAAGATTTACATCTTGAAGATGCTTTTAAACGACAAATTAGTTTACGTCCTGTTTATGATGCAAATGAATTATATACTTGTCTTGACTCTCCTTCACCATCAGATGCATATAATATTGTTGTCGATCGCTTATTTAATGCGATCAGACTTATAGAAAAAAAAGAGTTGTCTAAATCTCAGAAAAAGTGTTTAACAGATTTAATATCAGTTGATAACGGCCGTATCAACATCATTGACCCTATGCTGCCTAGAGGATCATTTTTCAACAAACTGCTAAATTCATTAATAAATAATGAACACAAACGATTTATGCAGGAAAATAATGCCGAAGAGTTGCTTTCTATTGCGTTCGTGGGTGGGGGGAGACTGAAGGAATATATGCCAGATAAATGGGATGGTTCAGAATATCAAACATATATCAATGGACTTTTAGCAAATTTGCAGCAAGGTGTCTCTTTTGACTTATTTTCCATCGACAATGATATTCTCCAATCCTTTGCTGCATTCTGCCAAAAAGGAGAAGAAGTAGACAGGCTAACTGATTATATGCTTCAATGTGGTTTCTGTGATTATCGTATAGCTCTTGGAATATATGGTGCAACTCGTGGATTCGCATCTCTTCCAAAGACATTTACATCATCATTAATTGATGGTGAAAAGACATATTATAAAGATTTTTTCAAGGTTATATACAAATGGTTGTTTGGTATAGAAATAAAAAATGTAGAATTTCCGAAACAAACAGACAATCTTGACGGATTAGACAAGCCTATTCCATCAAAGATTATGGAGAATATTAATATAATTGAGCCGAAGTCAACTAAACATAATTCTATTCTTAAAGCAGTCACCCAGACTGCTTCACTAGAAGATGCGGTGCAAAGCCCTAAAGCATTTATGTACATTTTTGACAGTTTCCCCAAAATAACGAGAACTAAGGCTTATAGTCGATTGAAAGATGCAGATTTTGAGAATGACATGAATACATATTCTCCAGAAGAATTCAAAAAAAAGATATATTCGATTATTGGTTCAAAAGCACTCAAAGGGCAACAACATAATGTTGACACTGCGATAGAACTTGAAGCAAAACGACAAGACCCTGATGCTTTCCTTAAAATTCTAGATAACTTCATGGATAAGTCATCTTCTGCTTACAAGAAGATTGCTAGTATTATTATGAGTAATAGTGAGCAAGGTCATTACAGAGAAAAAACTCTTTTTGACTCTCAACAGAATGTACCGGTGTCATCGTATAGAGGTAAATCAATATCTTCTATTTCGAATGAAGAATTTCCACAAATTCCATCTGTTAATTGGCTTAATCCAGATGTTCTTAGGAGGCTGGATCAGAATTGGAAATATACAGGTTTGAGTTATAAGGATGATAGACGTGAGCATATAAGATATTTTATTAACTTGTGTAAAAAGGAAGGACGAGGTGAATCACAGAAACGGACTTCATTATTTAGCGTGTTTATTGCTCCATTAGCAGACGCAATAGAAAAAGAACTCTTAAATTATTATGGCTATAGATAGAGTTAAAATTACTATAGATACAGGCGAACAAGTAGAGGCGCTAGCACCTGTTATTATATCTGCAAGTCGCTCTACAGATATACCAGCTTTTTATGCCAAATGGTTTTTCAACCGCTTGGCTAAAGGCTATTGTACCTGGTTCAATCCCTTCAACCAGCAGAAAATGTATATTTCTTTTAGGAATTGTAGGGTAGTCGTTTTTTGGACTAAAAATCCCCAACCCATTTTACCTTATCTTCATGAACTCGACAAAAGAAATATTCATTATTATTTTCAGGTAACATTGAATGATTATGTGAAGGAGAATTTTGAACCAAATGTTCCGCCCGTTGACGAACGTGTTGAAGTTTTTAAGAAACTCTCCGATACAATTGGTAAAGAAAAGGTGATTTGGAGATTTGATCCACTTATAATAACTCCAACAATTGGGCCACAAGAGTTACTAACAAGAATTTGGAATATCGGGAATAAGCTTAAAGGATATACAGATAAGTTAGTTTTTAGTTTTGTGGATGTAAAAGCTTATAGAAAAGTTCAAAGCAACCTCATTAAAGAAACAATGCTTTTTACAAAAGATGATGTTGATAATGCTGAAGCGAATCATGTTCAACGCATTGAAATTGTTGAAGGATTGAAAAGAATAAGAGAAGCTTGGCATAATGAAGGATGGAATATTACTATGGCTACTTGTGCAGAAGATATTGACCTTGAAATGTACGGTATAGATCATAATAGGTGCATTGATGGAGAGCTTATGAAGCGATTATATTCCGATGACGAAGAACTTGTTTATTATCTACATACCTTGAAGTGGCCTGAAAGAGATATGTTTGGTCAATTACCTCCACTCCCAGATAAAGTGAAGAATGTAAAAGATTCTGGACAACGAAAAATATGTGGTTGCATGGTGAGTAAAGATATTGGTATGTATAATACATGCCGCCATTTTTGTGTGTATTGCTATGCAAACACAAACAAGGAGATTGTACTGAGGAATAAAGATAAACATAATGATGAAAGCGAAAGTATCATAGAATAATATTCATATTACGCCATGACAATTAGAGAATTTATTAATAAGGCTAATTCGTGAGAAAAAAGAAATTACCTTTTATAATTTGAATAAAATGTGCTTTGATAACGCTCAATCTTTCATAGATGCATTAAGGAGAATTTCACGGAATAATCTTATCCTTCCAACAGATAAAGAGTTATTCATGAAATTTCATCCTCATAATCTTTATGCAGTAGAAAAAATAATCTTATTCAAAGAGCTGAATGATGAGGATCTGTTAGATGTGTTTATCGGATTAGTTCAAATAGAGAAAGATTTTTCATTTAAATGTGGTTCTACTACACCAACATGGAGAGTGTATCAGGAAATTTCTGCTAGAGGTCTAGACAAGCATTTAATTTTTGCGAATTGGGCTTTCTTATATACCGATAATGATTATACGCCATTTGGTTTGGGGGATAGGCATGGCGTTAATGATGCTTTTGAATTTATGCATGTGACAAAACCTAATATTGATTCAGATATTAGCACTAGTTCTTTTTTTGATGCAGAAAGAAGATTTGTTTATTCAGGAAGAATCTGCCCATATTGTAGTACCCCTACCAATTTAGTTGACAGCTCTATTATTTATAATGGCGATTCCTACGGAATGATTTATATCTGTCCTATATGCAGCAGTTATGTGGGTTGTTATAAAAATACACACAAGGCATTAGGTAGATTGGCAAATAAAGAATTAAGAGAGGAAAAGAAGAAAGCTCATCATTATCTTGATCAATTGTGGAAGCCACATTCATTTAAGCGTTCTCTTATTTATTCATGGCTTTCTGAACAGTTGGGAATACCAAAAGAATTTACTCATATCGGCATGTCGGACATATTACAATGTGAGAGGATAGTTGAACTTAGTATCGCAAAATTAAAAGATGAAAAGAAAAATGTGGTACCATACAATAATAATATAGTTTAATTTTGTATCTTTACACCCGAATTATAAAACTAAACATTTAGGAAATATACATCAAGAACGCAGCAATGCGTGCCAACCGAGCTTGAGAATGAGAGCAAATCCGTAAGCCACGGTGGCGAGCTGAATAAGCAGATGTGGGCATAACGCCAAAAACTCATATAGCTCAGAGATTGTAGATTTCCTTATGTGCCTAAAGGCATGTAGGGATTTTCTTTTCTCCTCCAGTAAGTGTTGTTACTTGTCGTTAGACCCACAAAAGGATTGAAAACTTAATGTTTAACAACTAATAGTAACAACAATGAAAGAGAAAAAAGAAGAGTATTTTGATTGCAGTGATTTTCATTATCATTCACTGAAAGAGTTTGAAAGTATCAAGTCACTCGATTTGCCTGAGACAACGGTTGTACTTCGAGTGCTTAAACATCATTTGGATACAGTGATGGAATTTGAGACAACCGATGAGTTGTTTATAGATATTGTCACGAAAGTTCCATATTTAAGGCCATTACATCCTTTTGGCGCTGGAGGACGTCCATTATTGGGGTATATTCAGCCATTGAAAAGTATTTTAAAAAAGCATGGTGTTTCTGAATACGACTATCTGAAATTAATGTCTTTCTTTTGTCTTCCAAGGTTAAGATCATCTAAACATATTTATGAGAAACTTCTTCTACATATACCACATTCTTCAACTATTTTTCCGGAGGAATCAGATGTCTACTTTGATGACCTATACGAAGATGAGCGACTCTTAGTTGATTACTATACTAACGAGTTGTTTATCCCTCAGCAAGAATCTAAGAAAATTATGAATGTTGTTTTTCCTTATTGCCGACTGTATTGCGATGTTGAACGATTGATTAATGACCCTTTGGAGAAAGATGGACTGGGTATATCTTATTTTCGTTGGGTTCCATGCAAGGATGGATATGGTGAGTCATTACGCTTTTTTAGTGGGAAAACTAGTGCCTTTGCCTTATATGCTGACTTCCATGCAGAAGTGGCAAAGAAGATTGTTGAAATGGGGGAGGGCACTTTGTTAGTAGATTGCCATAGCTTCTCCAGCTTGCCTAACTTGCTGAACTCAAATCCGCCAGATATTGATATATGTATAGGGTATAATGATGATGAGACATGTCCGAACAAAGTAACTATCGGCAATATAGTTCAGTATTTCAAAGCGAGAGGTTACAAAGTGGGCATCAATGAACCATTCTCTAATAGCAAGACATTTCCTGTTCCTGTGAAGTACCATTCTGTGATGATTGAGGTGAACAAGAGGCTCTATATGAATGAGCAGACGTTGGAAAAGACGGAGGGGTTTGAGAGGTTGAAACAAGATATCCAGTCATTATATACAGATGTACTCCTCTTAGGATAATAATAATGATATTTGCGAACATAGATTTCGTAAACTAACTTTAACATTGCAACTATAACAAAACCAGTATAAAATACAACTTCTGCAAGGCTTGCAGAGTGAATCTTGTTGGAATTCTGCTCTTTAATTTCTAAATTTGGAACATAATTAGTGAAGATATTGGGATATGAAGGCCAAAACAGAAGGTATCAATATGAAAAAGAAATTGACGAAGAAAAACGAAGAGGGTCCTAATAAGGATGTCCTACAAATGACGGCAGACGAATATGTGGAATACGTCAAGAAAGTGATGGCGGAGGATGCCAAGTTAACAGACAAGGAGTTAATGGCAAAATATAGAGTTTTTTAAATCTACGACTTTGTAGAATATGAAAAAGATACTCTTTTTAGATATTGATGGTGTGCTGAATACCGAAAGGTGGCACAAGAAGATGATGGAGAGTCATGCTCCCAAGGACAGCTTTGGATATGACTTTGACCCAGAAGCTGTGGCTAACCTCCGTCATATCGTTGAGGCTACTGGGGCAGAGATTGTGATTTCCTCTTCATGGAAGGGCTATGGTATGGATGGCTTGCAGGAGCTCTGGGAAACAAGAGACTTGCCTGGCAAAGTAATAGACTTTACTCCTGATGTAGTGACAGACGAGATGCTGCTTCAAATAAACCTTGAAGAGGTGGATATGATGATTTGCAGAGGAAAAGAGATTAAGAAGTGGTTGTCAATGCATAAAAACAAGGTGAGCCATTATGCTATTCTTGATGACTATGATGATATGCTTCCTGAGCAGATGCCTCACTTTGTGCAGACCAACTATGAGGTGGGTCTCAGCAAAGAGAATGCAGATAGGGTGATAGAGGTTTTGAATAAGTAAATAAATTATGGAAACTGAAGTGTCATATTTGAACGATTTTCACAAGAAAAACTCTCTGGCAGCTATGGAAGACCTGAAGAAGCAGAAGCCTGTTTCCAAAGAGGAAGCTATAGCTCAATACAAAAGAAATAAGGCTAAACTAACAGAGTTAAATGGGAACGCTAGTAGAGGTAATAGTCTAACGAATAAAGAGGATTAAAAATGGCAATATCAGAAACCAAAGAGATTTTGATAATGCTTAAAATGGAAATGAATCCTTAATAAACGCTATTGAAAATGAAATCAGAGAATAAATGAAATATGAAAAGGACTAGTATATTATTAAAGGTTTTTGGGATTCTTCTAATGACGATAGTAGTTAGTTGCACTTTGGCAGGCTCACCACATTCTAATAATAGACAGTTGGAGAAGGTTAGTGCCAATAGTGAATTGGACTCTTTGCTGCGATTGATGAATATAAATATCGAGGCAAATAATGTTGACTTGGCTAAATCCTATTATGATAAAGCCATTGCTATTCTGAATAAAGAGAAAAATTATGAAGGAATCTTAGATTGTAGCAAGCAAATAGCTGCGATTGATACCACTTATATAAGACCTTATGAAATGGCTCAATATGCATTGAGCCATATGGGTCTTTATGAAGAAGCTTTGGATGCGAGTGCCATCATAGATAAGATGTATGAGGATGCAGGCAATTTTCAAGGCAAGCATGTAAATCTGTTATTTACAGGAATGATTGCGTTCGATGCCAAAGACTATGACTTAGCCTTAAACACGATGGGAGCAGCTATTAGAGATGATTATGTAATCAAGGAGTATGGTTACCTTGCTTATTGCTATCTCTCTGCAACTTACGCCAAGCTAAACAACGAAAGAATGGCAAATGAACTGAAGAAAGTTGCTTTGCAGATAAAAGAAGAAGGAACTGAGGAATATATAAAAAGGCTGATTGATAGGTAATAATTGCATTATGATAATCTACGAAAGCAAGAAACCATATAAGGACGATGTGTCTGGGAACTCAGATCCATTCATGTTTGCATTGGGTTGTGTGTTCTTGATTGTTATGCTTGTTTATTGGAGTGGGGCATTTATCTATAAAAAGATTAAATGAATATATAAATAGATTTAATAATGACAAAGAAAGAAGAACTATTAATAGATGGCTGCAAGCTGTTGAAAATGAGCAAGGAAGTAACTATGATAGTGATGACTTGTTTAAGAACAGACAAGCAGCAAGGGATGATGCTGGATTGGCTCAAGAAGCACTATCAGGAGAATCCATCAGAGGACAAAATCTTGGAGATAGCAGAAACGATCAAAGAACAAATGAAATAGCAAAATTCCAGGCACCTCAAGGAGAAATATATGGATTTGTAGCGAGGATAAAAATATGGCGAAAAATGAGCTCACAGAAATGGAGAAACTGCTTGTTGATTTCATGAAAATCTTGGGCTTCAGTCTGGATGATGTTATCGAAGTTTACGAAGAATTATCCACAGAAGACGAGGTGCTCGAAATGATATGGTGGTTGGAACCATTTGTTGATCAGAATAAAATACCGACAAGGGAACAAGTTATGAGCAGAGCTCATGAGATAGCTTTTATATATAAAGCAAGTTTGAATTAAGCAAGGAGGATGCTGATAGGGTGATAGAGGTTTTGAATAAGTAAATAAATTATGGAAACTGAAGTTTCATATTTGAACGATTCACATAAGAAAAACTCAGAATTGTGTGAGGAACACTTGAAGAAGCAGAAGCCTGTTTCCAGAGAGGAGGCTATTGCTCAATACAAGAGAAATAAGGCTAAACTACCAGAGTTAAATGGGAACGCTAGTAGAGGTAATAGTTTAACTAGTAAAGAGGATTAATTATGGCAATATCAGAAGCCCAGAAGATTTTAGTAGGAGGTTTGAAACTTATAAATCTGCAAAAGGACAATATTATAATGGTGGGACTGATGTTACAATCAGAATCTCAGATAGCCCAAATGTTAGAATGGCTAAATCAAAACTTCAAAAAGGAAATATATCCAACGCAACAGCAAGTGATGGACAAAGCACAGGAGATAATGCAAAGCAGTGATTGAAATATGAATGGAAGAACAATAATTATTTTTTAGAAGTGCTTCTTGGTAGATGAAGCTCTGGATAAGAAGATTGTACCGATATTATAAAAGAAATGAGTATGAAGTGGATTAGGAAAGACCTTATGTTCGAAATCACTCTTATCAAGGGTAGCAAAGAAGGAAGAATTAATTATGGGGTTTGGTAATGGTATATTAAAACTGAATTGTAATATGGCTTGTTGTATTTATTTTGCTCACACAGAAGAAGGAAGAAAGTGTCAGAAAGAATTTGAGAAGCTATGTCTTTTTTATCAGAATCAATTAGATCAAGAGGATGAGATGCTTATAGAGGCAGAGGCTAAACTAAAGGAAACTCACACAGAAGAAGAGAGGAAAAAGTTGGAATTAGAAATTTATGCTTTAAAGACGGCTCACAAAGAAGGAGCTAGGTATCAAGCTTTTTTAGAATTTACAAATAAGGATAAGTAAGATATTATGATAATCTACGAAGGAAAAGAACCATACAAGGTAGACTTGTTCGACTATCCGATAACCCAGAATGAAACGACTGGAAAAGCTCGTTTGCTTTGGGTAATAGTGATCATACTAGTTTTCATGGTAGGTTGCAAAAATACAGGGAAGGTCCCTAATGACAATGCTTCTGCTGTGAATGACCGTTTACCTGAATGGGTGATCCAACTCAATGAAATACCTTTACCGGCTAATATGCAAGATACTTCGTTGATTGATGTTTACATCAAGTATAATCAGCCAGTTAATGGATATGAGGTGTCGGCTCGTTGGAGAGTGTTTGGCTCAAATTATGAAACGGGCAAGGTATTGATGAATTTCCATAATCTTATGACAGGGAATGACTACCAGTATTTTAATACTGATAAATACAACTCTATTGATACGGACATGGTGTCGTTTGCTGAAGGATTCAAGGGGCATCATCAGGGCGATATCCATTACTTTGACTATACCAGTCCCGATGCTCCAAAGAATAAGGAATACTATCCTGATAGTCCTTTGGGATATTATACACCTTTCCAATTCCTGGATGTTGACTTTGACGGTGAGGATGAGCTACTAATATCTGATTGGTACCAGGGTAAAGGAGGCAATTCCTATGACGTGCTGAAATTCGTAAATGGAAGATTAGAGGGGCAGAATTATATGCCGTTAGATTGCTTGGATAACCAGTCAACGATAGATAGGGAAAACAAAACTATTACTATAACTGATATAGATGGTGCCTTTGATTTCGCTGAATTCACTTTTCAATTGAAGGAGCGGATAGATAGAATTACGGACCTTCCTGAATTCTACTCATCCTGTGCCCAGCGATTCGATTTTGGTCAATACAACTCAGAACTTGGTTCACCGTTTACATTGGTGTCAATAGAAGAGTATATGGAATCTGATGTAGAACATTTGGAATCGTATAGCGTAATAGGAAACAAGGTAATTAGATAGTAAATGATTTAATCATTCCCATAATATGAGAAGAGTTTTTTATATATTATTGTTAGCCATTGCTTTCAGTGCTGGTTGTAATAACAAGGTGATAAAAGAACAGGATAATAATGAATCGCTTGCTTCTATTAAAGACACAGCCCCCACTGATAGTTTGATGTTTTGGACTTCTGATACTATCTTAAATACTAATCCTGAACTGGTATTGCTACTAGATCCTCTTTACAGGTATGTGCGAAATGATGGTGTTAAACCTATAAGAGAAGAGTTGGAATGGATGAATGAATACAGGAATAGGCTTTGCTCATATTATGATACACATCAACTGGGTGAAACAGACATTTCTGAGTACGCCAAAGCAGACACTGTATTGAATGTTGCTAAGCGACTTTATTCAATAGATGAAGATTGGTCTACAATGGGGATGATTATCAGTAATTCTATTTATTATACCTTTGAAACTTATCGCCAATACGGACTATTGGCTCAATTAATAGAGAAATGTAAAGATGCAGAATCTGTCGAACTATTATATAGAGAATGTGATTTGTACAATAAGATGTCGGATGTTGAATCTAAAGTTGTTGGTGATATTATTGATTTAAATTATTGTGGTGGAAGCATTGTGGGGCCTCTAAGAACTGCATCCTACATACAAATAACTAAAGCTCGTCAGGATATGTTAAAGACAATCATTGATATTTGCAATGATGATCAATATAACGATAATGGTGTTTTTTTAACTAGTGCCAAACTACTTTTGTTTGATACTCAAAGCAAAGCGATTAATACTATTTATGAAGAGATGGCCAATGCATTAAAAGAGATAGGAAAAGAAGATAAAGAATTACCTAATATAGCCAATGACGCAAATAAATTATTAACAGAATTACGCCCTTTGGTTGATGAATGGATTGAGATATGGCCTATGATTGATGAAAGGATGACGCCTCATGATAGTTCACGCCATTCAATGGAACGAGTAGCATCAAATCTGCTTATTCAATGGAGCATTTTGGCAAGTACAAATTAAAGAAAGAAAAGTCTTCTTATGGATGTGTAGGTCATACAGCAAATTATTGGTATCTTTGTGATTATTTTGGTGACAGTTCTTTTAAAATAAGAGCTCAAGTTCAAATTGATGGCAATGAAGATTTGTTAAATGCGATAGAAAATAACCTTGGACATGGAACTTTCAGAAATGCAGAAGACTTTGTTAGGAGGGTTAGAGCTCTTGCAGCTTCCAGTGGACAACATCAAGATGGTGATGTTATTATTACAGTCCTCAGATCAGCAATTAAAAATGCTAATCTGGATGGCAAACAATATAGCCAATGGAATAACCAAAGAGCAAATTATGAACAAAGCTCAGGAAATATATATGATGTAGAAGATAATGTTTCAAGTGGTAGAACAATTAGTTTAATTAGTGACTGGAATAAAGTATAAATACAACATGAAACAATCAAAATATATATTAAGAATTGGGGTAATGGCTTTCATTGCCATTTTAATTATTTCGTTGGGGTGCTACCTATTGGAAACGAACAATAGTAGTGGTGACTATCTTGTTCAGGGTAATGTAGAATCTTCTGACTATTTTACTGTAGTCTATCGTCAACCAGTAAACGGATATCAGGTGAAGGCTTTCGTTAGGTTGAAAGACTGGGGAGACTTTTATGAGTTACCAGCAGATCTCGTTTTTACGAAAGATAATAAGTCGTTTACCTTACATACAGAATGCTTTGGTGATACAGCATATAGCAAGGGTAGGTTTAATGATAGAGAGAACCTTGACTTTATGATGAAACACAGATCAAAGGCCGTCGAATCAGACTATACGTATACGAAGCATGAAGATATGACGATGTTATTTGATACGCCCTTCTTTTTCATGGATATGGATTTTGATGGTATAGATGAGTTGGTGATTGTGCATTATGGAATGGCAGTAAGGTATCATAGTGGATATAGTGTTTATCGCATTGTAGATGGTGATCCCGTTCTTTTGAACTATCCTCCTTATTACGCTGATCCAAATGAAAAGTATGGCATGACCGATTATCCAGAGTTTGACTTTAATCAGAAAACCATATCTTGTCCTTATCCTGAGGGTAATGGAGGCTTACCATATGAGGGTGGCATAATCTATGGTGTTAGTAAGACCGAGAAAGATACGGTGATTGTTAATGGTAAGAAGCATTTCTTTAACCATATTGAGCTAATAGAAGAAATTGTTTATTGAGATATTTTGGAAATCACAAATGTGATAACCAATTCAGATAATCGTGTCTAATACAAAGCCCCCGCTTAATAGCGAGGGCTTTTGTTTTTAGATACTCAGGGGCCCATAGCCCATGCACGAAGTTGAGTGTGAATTTTATTGCCCTGGAGATTCTATATTTTCAAGTTTGCTTTTTGCTGTTAGGTATAGTAAAATGTTTATTCTGTCAGATATAGAAAAATGATCATCGCTATCGATTGTTATACTATCCCTATTTTCAGGATCTAGCTTCATTAATGTTTGGATATAACGCTCTCCTCCAATACCAATAAATTCCATAAAGCGATATGCAACAAAATCAGCTTGCATTTCCAATTCCCTTGTGTAACGGTATCGATAATTGCCATGATCATCCATATAAATGTAATCGTTATATAAAGCAGCATTTCTTGCAATATTATTCCAAGTATCTTGATTATTCACTCCATTTGCTGCAGCATATGCTGCAGCCCCAACTTCTATTCCAGATAAAATAGATGCTATTGTAACATTTTTGTTGTGCCTTTTTACAGCCTTCCATTCTATGGAAAGAGTGTGTTGAAACATATAATGAGCTATTTCATGCGCTAAAATACCGACTAAATCGTATATATCAAAGTTTGGTAATTTTAGTAAACCTGTGTATATCATTATATATCCATCTGGTGAAGCTGATGCGTTTTGTTCATCATTAACAATAAAGTTGAGGGATAAGTTAGAAAATGCTTTATTAACGCCCATAATTTCATAAATCGAATTTCTAAACTCTCCTTCTAGAGATGAGTCGTGGGTTAATCTGCTCCGCATCATCAACATCGAAAACATAGCTTCGTCAATATTGTTTTTTGCTGTAAAGATTGAACCGCTTTTCTTGCTCAAAGCACGTTTCATTTTGTTATACTGAACGTCTCCGTATGAAGCAGCGAACCAAAAAGAGCTTGGGTCTCTATCCTTAATATCTTTTACATATTTAAGTACATCATAATTATTAATAAGTCTTTCTATGTTTTTGTAATTGTCTTTACCAAAACATATAATTGGAAAGAGTAAAAAAAGGATGAATATAAATCTTTTCATATTTATGTCCTCATTATTAATTCAAGTGAGTAAATTAGTTAAAAAAGTCATTTGCTTTAATTTTCTTTGTCTGAGTGTTCCCATTTCTTATGGTGTGTAATGTAAGTGAGTATGTTGGGTAATTAATGCCATCAGTGGTATTCTCAAAAATACAATCAAAACAATCGTTCCATTTCATAGCTTGATAGTGAAGATCATCTATAAAACCACCTATAGGATTTCCTTTACCATTATCCAAATCTGGATTCCAGCGTTTTCCAAACATTATTTTTGCTATATATTTTCCTTCTGGTATTTTTTCCATTGTATAACTATCATTTCTGGAGATGTAAGTATGCCTTATAACTTCGTCTTTTTGATCAACAACAATTACTACAGCATCATATGAAGAATAATTGATGAAGGTTAATGCTGACAGAGAGTTCCTTTCTGTTATAGTCTGATAATAATCTTCATATGGAGTGTCACCAGTATGTAATGATATGTAATTAGTCTCTACTTTTTCTTGGTCAGATGTGTCAACTTTAAAATAAAGAATTGCTGCGATAATAAGAATAAGAGCAGTAAGGACAATAATTATCCTTGTATTACTATTATTATCTTTTTCTTCTGTATTCTTGGAGGACTGATTATTTCTTTTTTGACTGGTTTGGTCACTATCGCGTTCTTTCTTTTTATCAGCTCTTTTTTCTTTTAGCCATTTATCGTAAGCGGCACGTCTGGAAGAATCTGATAGGATGTCATAACCCTTTTTGATGTTAAGGAATTCTATATTATCACCACCTTTATCAGGATGAGTTTCAAGAACACGTTTTCTATATGCTGCAAGTATTTCTTCCTGCGTAGCATTTTCATCAACATTCAGTATTTCGTAAAAACTTCTCATTACTCAAACTTTGTTTAGCTTAGCAAAAATAGTGTTTTTTATTTAAAAAGGCAATAAAAATCTATTTTATCTAACAAGGGATGTAACGTTATATATTAAGGTCACTCGGATAGAAAATTCTCTGCTGATTAAAATATAAAGCACCTAATATTCTTTCTGCATTCTCACCTAATAATAAAAAAAGCCCGATGAACATTAGCTCACCGGACTTCCTTGTCTTTTAGATATTCAAGGGTCCATACCCCATGCACGAAGTTGTGCTGATAGCTGTCAGTGCAGCTGTTAGAACTGATATAACCAGTTGTAATACAGATTTCCAAAAGTCTTTGTTCTTCATAACGTCAAAATGATAATAAGGTTGATTAATAATTACCTCACAGGCTTAGAGTATTTACCCCTCTGGCTCTCCGAGCCACCTCCCCTCGAGAGGGGAGGAGCTTAGAGAAGCTTTTTTAGCTGCTCCCCTGATTGGCCTCTCAGCTGCTCCCCTGATTTATTAGGGGAGCTGTCACAAAGTGACTGAGGGGTATTCTGAAGGGCCTTAGATCTGCAGGCCGTCGTCGCCTCCGTCACCACCGCCACCGTTGTTGCCACCAGTGTTACCACCCGTTGAGCCACCAGTGTTGCCTCCAGTGTTAGTGCCAGAGCCTGAGCCGCTAGCACCACCAGCACGGGTGATTGCCACTGCGGTAGAGATAGGGGTGAGGGTTTGCATCTTGCGGATCTTGCCGTTCACCGTCACCTCCTGAGTGTCCACGATGTTGCGGAACTCCAGGGCGCATGCCTCCTTGAAAGCCTTGCCGCTGATGTTGTCCAACTTCGAGGAATCTGGAAGGAAACGAATGTGGATGGAATCCACGATGTCGTTAGGATTCAGACCATCCATCTCAGCGATGCTGGATACTGCAGCGTCCTTCTTCACCTGAGCAGTGGGGTAGAAGGTACCCAGACCATTCAGCTGCACAGGGATACCCTGCGAAACCAGTTCGGGGAGACACTCGGTGATCTTGATCAGAATACCCTCGATAAGGTCACGTCCATAGACGCTACCATGATCCGTCATGTGCTTGGCGAATCCACGCAGAGACAGTGTCTTCTGCACATCCACCTCAGGATAGTACTTGCCGTAGCCGGCATTACCAGTAATCTTGTTTTGGCGCAAATTAATGCCCATAGTAATTTTTTCTTTTGCCATAAGTTTTGTCGTGTTATAATTGTGTTTTATTTGGCAATTGTCGGCAAACTACATCGGGTTGCCGCATCCCGCTTTGTGATCACATTACAATCAAGAACTTTGTTATGCCAACGCCTTGGCCTTCGGTCGATGACTTAGCGTCATCCTCAATTGCAATACAAAGATAAATATTATATTTGACATATGCAAATGTTATATCAAAATATATTCAATTTTCTTATAAAAATTCATATCGATAGAGCCTCATTTCAGCCCCTCAGAAGCCTCCAATTCGTTTAGAGGAAGAAAAAGGGCGGTTTACTAGAACTAAGCCCTCCTTTTAGCGGAAGTAAGTCATCGACGATACAGGACCCAATATTTAAGCAGTTTAACCTGATAATCGTATATACAGAATAATATTCACTGAGGACACCACAACACCACAACACCACATCTGTGTTTTTGAAATATTTACTCTAAAGCTTTGATTAGATATTTTACTTATTATTATATATAATATTATAATATTATATATAATAATAAGTAAGGGCAATTTCTCCTTCTTTGTGATGTGAAAAAACAAAATATGAAATGTGGTGTTGTGGTGTTGTGGTGTTTGCAAAGAAGATTCGTTTTTTATTTTGTACTATGAGATAAAAGAATTATTTTTGCACCCGAAATATAAAGAAAGACCTTTTCTTTATGTTAGAAGTCAAGAGAAAGAAATGGTATTAGTAGATGGGTAAATTATCTAAAATCATAGAGTTACTCAATTCAGAATATAGGAATCGCATAAGCCTTTCCTCCTTTGGTCACAAAGTCTCTATATTGAGACTGCTATCCGACTCTTTCGTAGTGAGAAGAATGTTTGAAGAATTGCTGGAAAAGCTTCGTCAATCGCCTCACAGGATAGAAGAAAAAGATTTTGATTTTTTGGGATGGGCCAACGAAGCATTGTGGCCTAAGCTAGATAGTCTGATGGATGAAAATTCCTGTTGGATAGACAACGGTTTGGCACATCAACTGGCTGGATGTCTGGGAGGATCTTATGGCGAAAAGTTGGAAACGATGAACTATGATGTGCTTGATGATTTCTTGGATGGTTTGATAAACATGGATAATGCCGTGTCGGTCATAGAAGAAAATGTCAGTGTCATCAGAAAAACTTTGGTTGATATACATAATTTCAAGAAAAACCACCGATGGGGCAAGGATAAATATGCTATGTTCTACCAGCAACTGCATGATGAATATCACCACCCCCAGTGGAACCAGCCTGATATTAAGGAAATCCATGATCGATGGATTAATGAGCTGGTGGGTGTGCCAGAGATGGCTGACTTGGAACAAAGACGCAGAGAATTGCTGATAAGTCTTTTTGACTCAGGTTTTCTGGATGATATAAAGAGGAATATACATGTACCAGCTTCTGATGATTTGCATTTTGGTGCCATTAAAGACGAGGCTATGGTGCCTGATCTGAATGACACATTGAAATGGGTAGCTGCCTTGAAGAAGCTTTGCCCTCTCAAGGAGGGCATGATTAGCTTCAATGAAAAAGCAACATTGGGCAAATACATTTATGACAACAATATATCACAGCAACTTTGCTGTGATTTTTTTTATTATTCAGCTCTGATAGATTTAGTGCAGATGGAAATGGGGTGGATGGAGCATCCAGAAACGAAGCCTCAAGGCGTGAGCGAGGTCGTGAGAGTTTTCGTTGATAGGGTGAAATTGCTTATGAATATGGCAGCAGAGCAGAACAACACCCAGAAAACGCTGATTTCACGAGGTCATGCTGACACTTATCTCTATATGGTGGATGCTGAGGGGATAGGCCAAATGATGGATGAACTGGTGGCTACCCATGAAAAGGTAATCAGGGAGTACCTGGGCGATGCATCAGATGCTACGGCCAACACCATAAAATATGTGGCTCCCTTCATAGGCTTCTTGCTAGACACCCACATTTACACAGCCGAAAAGATGCCCAAGAAAGAATTAGATGGGGTGTTTCGCCAGGTCTATGGAAAAAACACCTCTGCCGTTTCAAAAATGAGTAACAAATATCCCTCTGACGAGGCAAAAACCCTGTTTGATACAACTGAAAAAGTCATAGAAAAGCAGAAAAAACTTTGAATTACTTGAGGGGAAAATACAAGTAATTCACGGAAGGCTGATTATCAGCAAATTACTTTCTTGAATTACTTGTTGGATTACTTGCATGATGTTGAAGTAATCCAAAACATTTGCACCAGAGATTTCCACGACGGATTTCTCTGGTGTTTAATTTTAATGTATTACGATCATGAAAAGAGAAATAGAAAAGAAAGAGGAGGTAGATTACGCTATCTCACAAGTAATGCAATGGCTGATGCCTTGGGAGATAAAGACGGGTGGCGCTGAAACGATTGGCGATTGGGAAGTGTCACTGTCCATTACCATGATGAAGAACCTGCTTGATTTATGGCTTACCGAAGATGGAAAGGTTAAAGTTGAGAAGATGCTGCATGTATATCATCCCCTTGACCGAGCCGCTTTGATCTATGCCGTCCTGGTGTACCTGTTTACGGGTAACAGGATGAACTTTAAGAACGTCGTGGTCAGGCGGCATTTTAGGGCGATTTGCAATGTTCTGAAAGAGGATATGGTGGAACTCACATTCAGCGATCACTTGAAAAGAATGTTGCGTAAATATGGAAAAAAGAAGTAATAACCGAGTCGGAAGATGAGCGAAGAAAAGTATCCGGATGTAATTGAGCTCAAACTAAAACTTTGCTTTTCGGATGCTCACAAACGATTCAAAACAATGATTAAGAAAATTGAGATTCCAGAGGAAGCTCTGAAGCGCCTCAAAGCAGGCAAGTATGTAGATGGTTCACTTTGTGTGGACAAGTTGAACAACCGGCTTACATTTAGGGCTTTCCACCGTAAGCCAAGGGTACGCAAGCGTGATCATGTGATCTGCTACCATGAAAATGGCTGGTTGAAGGAGAGCGAGCAGAACCTGAAGTTCTTTGCTTCGGTCAACAAGAGGGTAGGTGCGGTGTGCGCTTGCCAGGCTATGGACGATAACCTGCAGTATGTTACTGAGGTGTTGTTCGAGAAGATTGAGAATGGAGAAATAAACAAAAACAACTTAACACTTTATTGATTATGGAAAAGATGGTAACAATCGAAATGGTCGGCGCATATCAAGAGCGTCAGTATCAGAAACAGGACGGAACTACCGAGTATTTCAAGAGTCGTGGCTTGGTGCTGAAACAAGGTGGCGACACCTTCTATGGTGAGATGACGGGTGATTATGCCTCAAAGAACCGTTATACAGAGTTCTTAGAAAAGCAACTCTATGTGGTAAGAGGCAACTGGCGCCATCGCACATGGGGCGACAACAACGATCGCCATGAGAATATGTTCTATATTAGCGACATTCAAACACTTTGATTATGATTTGTTTACAACGAAGATTTTGTAATCCAACGATACCGGTAGATGAACAGAAGTTCTACGAACTGGTAAGAGATAAAAAGAGCAATGCCTTGATTGACGGTTTCCGTCAATCAGGCGATGCCAACCTGAAGAAAAAACTACCAGCCTTTATCTTCCAGGCCACTTTTGATGAAACCACTTCCAAGAGTGGCAAGAAGGGTGCTTGGCGTAAGCAAGCAGCTACAAGGCTGACAGGTTTGGTGGTGCTCGACATTGACCATGTGGATAATCCTAAGGAGATGATAGACGAATGGATGTCAAGAATTGACTTCGCGAAGTGGGGCATTCTGCTCGTCTATATTACTCCTTCAGGCAAGGGCATCAAGGTGGTGTTCAAAGCCAACATCATTTGGGGTAACCTAGCAGATAATCAAATAGAAATGGCTAAACTCTTAGGTGTAAATGCAGACGAGAGTGGCAAGGATGCTAGCCGTATGTCTTTCGTCTGCAAAGAAGAAGATATCCAATTTATCAACCCAGAATTATTTACTTATGAAAACAAAGAATTTGCTGAGAAATACAATGATCAATACCGCTCTGGTAATAGTAACCCTACTCACCCTAGTAATGATGGGCTTGGTAAGCCTGCTGTCCATCCTGTTGTGTCCCCTCAAACTGATGGGGAGAATGCTGATGAGAGCGGAGCGCTTCCTTCAACAAAAGTACAAGGCCTAATAAACTCCGAAGGAGATAATTCTCAATTATCCATTATCCATTCTCCATTAAATTTCAAGGGTATCCCTTATTCCGACATCATTGCAAAGTGGTGGGAAGTAAACGGCGGTGTACCACAAGAAGGTGAACGTAATGTAAAGCTTTACAACCTGGCTGTGAACCTGAGAGCCATTTGCGACAACAACAAAGAATTGTTGTTGAAGATTATGCCTCGACTTGGTTTGAGCGAGCAAGAGTTCCAGAGCATTATCGATTCTGCTTGCAAAGAACAACCAAAAGGCATATCCAAACTGATGCGAGAAATACTGGGTAATAGAGTGGAGGAAGTGAAGCCTGACGATAATATCGAAAGTAAACTTTGGATCTGGGGAGAACAGATAGAACTCCTCTCTGAGAGCTATCCCATCATAAAGGATATCTGCAAGGGTTTGAAAAAGAACCAATACCCAGCATCAATATTCGTAGGTGGTTTGTTCTTGATGACACTGATGACTCGCTGTTCATATCGTTTCTACCATCGTCCGGAAGAATTGAGACGACTGAATGGCTCGACCATGATTATCGGTGACCCCGCTTCTGGCAAGAGCTTCGCTACACGCCTCTACAAGTTGCTGATGGCACCTATCTTTGCTGCTGACAAAGTGGGTAAGGATGCCATCAACGCCTATCGTGAGCTGATGAAGACAAAGGGTGCCAATAAAGAGAAGCCGAAGAAGCCGAAAGTAGTGGTGAGAATACACCCTGCACGTACCTCAAACGCCCAATTCATACAGGATATGGTAAATGCCGTAGAGGTGGTGGATGGAGTAGAAATGCAGTTGCATATGCTTACTTTCGATACCGAACTGGACAATACTTTGAGCATTCAAAAGGGTGGCTCATGGATAGACAAACTCAGTTTGGAACTAAAGGCATTCCATAACGAAGAGGACGGTCAAGCCTATTCTAATCTGGACAGCATTATGCAAGACTTTGTGGTAACCTGGAACTATGTCTATACAGGTACGCCTATGGCTTTGAGGAAGAAGGTGAATGAATCGAACTTCGGTTCTGGCTTGGCCACCCGATTGACCTGCATCCCTTTGCCTTCTACCAATTTTGAAATGATGGAGCGTGAAACCAAAGTGGATTATGAGAGCGACCAACGACTAAAAGAATGGGCATCCTTGCTCGACAAGATGAAAGGGGAGCTATCGGTTCAGAAGATCGTGGATGAGCTGTACGGTTGGACCTCACGTCGCATGGCAGATGCTCAGGAAAACGACTCCAAGGCTGATGAGATGCTGTTGAAACGTTGTGCCTATCATGGCTTGAACTATGGTGCTCCATATATTGTGATGCGTCATTGGAACGAGCTGCACCAAGATGGTGAGTTTTGGTGTGGGGAGTTCCAGACGGACGAAACTGACTGGCAACTGGTGGAACTCCTTACGAATATACATTTTGCCTGTCAGAAGCACTACTTTGGTGCAATGGCGGAGATGTATTTCGACAACAAGATCAAGGAAGCATCGGTCAACCGTCAGCGTCAGCAGAAAACAGTAGAGGCTTTTGGAAGATTGCCGGAAGTGTTCACTTACGATGATGTGAAACGCTGCTTCAACCTTGATAAGATGAATGCCGCTCGTATGAAAGTTTATCGTCTTCGCGAAGATAATCTAGTGGAGGAGATAGAGGGCATTGTGGAAGATGGCAGTAAAAAAACCAGATATCGCAAAACGGGCAAGTCTATAGGTTGACACCACAACACCACAACACCACATTTTGTTTTTTTAATTTTCATGATTATGTTAGACAGAACCAAGCACCTCTCCGAGCATTTTACGCTCGGAGAGTTGACCAAGACCAGTTTTAAGACTGAAGATAACAACGAGCCACCATTAGAGGCGGTGGAGAATATGATAGATCTCTGCGAGAATTGGCTAGAAAAGTTGAGATTCAACTACAATATTATATATGTATTGAACAGTATCGAGGACTACTACACCTCGAAAAATGTTGAGCCGTTAGTGATTAACCAGGGCTTCAGATCCCATCAAGTGATGCTGACAATGGAGAGGGCAGGGCTGAATCCCTCTAAGACCTCCAACCACATGAAAGGATGTGCAGTGGATATAAGGTGTGCAGGCGTAGAGCAAGCACTTCGGTATATGGTAATAATCCTTGACATAGCCGACCAGAAGAAGCAAGACTTTGATGAACTTTTCCTCGAGCGCCGAGGCACCGTCTATTGGTTGCACTTTGCAGCCAGACCCAGTGATAACAGGCGAAAGATTGGCTTTATATTGAATTAGAAGTGTTAACTGTTGACAAAAAAGCGGAAAGTAAATTCCGCTTCAGTAAAAAAAAGGGCTTGAACACTTTCTTTTCAGAGTTATTCAAGCCCCACCCAAAGTTCTCTATGAGAGACGCTATTTCTAAGGGCAAAGATAGTGCAAGCCGAAGACAGAACAAAATGTTTTTAAATATTTTTTATGTTAAGGCGCAGCCTATCTTATAGAAAGATAGTGCAAGCCGAAGACAATTTCACATTTTTAGGGGGAATCGTTGAGCCGTACCGTCTGTGAAGATAGTACGGCTATTTTTTTACCCTCGTGATCGAGTGACAATAAAAAGACAGCTTATTTTATGCTCAGTAGTGTAGGCTGTATCGTTTTATTTGCTTATATTTGTTCATTGAATCATCAAAGTAGAATAGCACTGAATTATGAAGATACTGAAAGGCGAGTTTGATAAGGCATTGGAGTTGCAGTTTGCTCCCTTCATCAAGGCGGGATTTCCCTCTCCTGCGGAGGATTATCTGCGTAATAGTCTGGACTTCAATCGTGATTTAATCAAGCATCCTGAGGCTACTTTTTATGGCCGAGTGGATGGCGACAGTATGATTGATGCTGGCATAAAGGATGGTGACATAGCTGTGATTGACCGTTCTGTGGAGGCGGAAGATGGGGACATTATTGTAGCTTACGTCAACGAGGAGTTCACCATCAAACGACTGGACTTAACGCACAAGAAGGAAGGGTACATAGAGTTGCGCCCTGCGAACAAGGACTTCAAGCCCATACGCGTGGACGATGGTGAAGACTTCGAGGTGTGGGGCGTGGTGGTATGGACAATCAAGTGCTGGAAGAAGTAGGTGGCCATGAATATGTACGGCATCATAGACTGCGACAACTGCTACGTGAGTTGCGAGAAGGTGTTCCATCCTGAGTTGGAAGGGAAACCTGTTATCGTGTTGTCTAATAACGATGGGTGTGTGGTGGCTCGCTCGAATGAGGCGAAGAAGATGGGCATCAAGGCTGGTACGCCGTATTACCAGGTGAAGGAGCAGTTCCCTAACGCTGATATTGCCGTATTCTCGAGCAACTATGAGCTGTATGGCGAACTTACCGGGCGTGTGATGGAGATCATCAAGGACGAGGCGCCTTCTTATTTCCGCTATTCCATCGACGAGTGCTTCGTCTATCTTGAAGGAATGGAGAACATCGACTTGAAGCAGTGGGGTGAGCACCTTCACCAAAGGGTGAAGAAGAGCGTGGGGATGCCAGTTAGCATCGGCATCTCTTTCAACAAGACATTGGCAAAGTTGGCTTCACACTTCGCCAAGAAGTATCCTGGCTATAACCATTGCTGCATGATTGACAATGACGAGAAGCGTCTCAAGGCGCTGAAACTCTATCCCGTTGAAGACGTTTGGGGAATTGGCAGGAAATATGCTGCACGTTTAAAGGATGAAGGCATAAAGACAGCGTATGACTTCGCAGAGCGTAAAGTTACATGGGTCAGGGTAATATTCAAGAACATCGTCATAGAACGTACTTGGAGAGAGCTGAACGGAGAGGATTGCGTACCAAATGAAGAGTTGGCGAAAAAGCAGAGCATCTGCACGAGCCGTAGTTTCAATGGCATGATTAGCGATTTCGAGATGCTCAGAACGCATGTATCTAACTATGCTGCCCGATGTGCTGAGAAGTTGAGACAGCAAGAAACGGTGGCAGCATCTGTGGGCGTATTTTTGAATACCAATGTTTTCAGGGAGGACTTGCAGCAGTATTGGAACTTCCAAGAGCAGAAACTTATCACCCCTTCCAATTCCACAATAACGATTGTACAAGCAGCCAATGATGCGTTAAAGAGAATATTCAAGGAGGGTTATCTTTACAAAAAGGCAGGAGTAATCGTGAACAACATATCGCCGAAAGAATACATACAGCAAGACTTATTTGACATTAACCAAGAGCAATTCGAGAAGCGTAAACGTCTGGATGCCATAATCGATAAAATCAATAAGGTAAACGGTTCAGAGACCGTTGTACTGGGCAGTCAGCAATACACACAAAATGAGGGAAAAGGCAAGGCAGAAGTGTTTGCCAATGCCATGAAGCATGACTATAGAAGCAAGAACCCTACGACACGTTGGAGTGATATAATTGACTTGAAGTAGGGCAGGTGTAAGTCTTTCCTGTGTGACTGAGTAACAAAAAGCAGCTGTCATCACGACAGCTGCCCTTTTTTCATTCATAACAGTCCTTATGAAGGAGTATCTCCTTCATAAGGGCGTTGCAAATGTACGACAATATTTTGTATCTCCCAACATTTACTTGTGTTTTTTTGAAAAACAGTAAAACTTTTTAATTGACTTATGAAACCAATGATAACTTCATAAACGAATGCCAGAAAACTTTTTTTTCAAAAACATATTAATAAATAATAATTATCACTATCTTTACAAGCATATTAAATTAGGCCCATGTGATGAAGGATTTATTTAATGTTAGTATTGAAAGATTCTTGGAACAAGCAGCTCATGGTGTCTATTAATAATACAGTCGATGGTAGCAAAATATTTATGTAAATATCTTGATATTGATGGAGGGTTGAAGATGCTGCAATACAGTAATCTTCAATTTACTAATGCTACTAAATTTAACGATCCCTTTGACTGTCATCCTGCATTGTTTGACTATTCAAATGTACCTTCAACCGAATATAATTGGCCTCCTGCTGATTTTGTCGCTGGTAAAGGAAAGAATGATATGCAAAATTTGAGAAATAGCACATGGATTTGCAGTCTATCGAAAGTCTATAACTCTTTGTTGATGTGGTCTTATTATAATCAACATAAAGGAGTTTGCATAGGACTAAATTTGGATGTTACCATAAAGTGCTGCAAAAATAAATTCATAGGTACAATGAGCCCATTTGCTGCAGAAGTTTATTATAAGGACATACTTAATAAAGCTGATTATTTTAAGGAACGCCCTACATGGTTTGACTTATGGACCACTAAAGCTAAAGCATGGGAACATGAACAAGAGGTACGCATAATCGCAAAAGATCCTGTTTGGGCTAATGTGGCATGGAATCACCCCAATGAACTTGATAGAGTGAACCCTATTGATATAAAAGAAATTAGATATTATCCTCATTTATCGAAAGATTGTTTTGAATCGATTTATTTGGGTGTAAACATATTATCTAAAGACAAGGACCAAATAATTAAATTAGCAAAAAAGAATTACCCGGAGATTAAGATTTATCAAATGGGATTAGCTCCTGATGCCTTTAGGCTAAGGGAAGAACAAATATATTGATTATGGCAAAGAAACAAGCAAAGGCAAAAGACGCTGAAGAAATTGGCTCCAGCAAGGAGTTGTATATCTTCTAGTATTCGACTTGCATTATATTTGTAGGTTAAAGTGGAATTTGATAATAAATAATAATTTATGCAATACGGAATAGTATATTTATTGACGAATCCTTGTATGCCAGGTTTGGTGAAGATTGGCATGACAACGCAAGAGGATATTGATAAAAGGATGAAGGAACTCTATACTACTGGAGTTCCTGTCCCCTTTGAATGCCAATTTGCTTGCAAGGTAAATAATAAAGATTGTGCCAAGATTGAGAAAGCTCTTCATACTGCTTTTGACCCTCAGAGAATAAACAAAAACCGTGAGTTTTTCCGTATCAATGTTGAACAGGCAAAAGCAATTCTCGAATTGTTCCATCATACTGATGTAACAGAGGATGTAAGTGAGGAAATAAAGAATGACCTTACTGATGAAGATAAGGCTGCAAGTTCTAATGCTAAGTCTAAACGCCCTCCATTGAATTTCTATGAAATGGGACTTAAAAAGGGTGATGTTCTTGTGTGGAAGGATGATCACTCTATATCTGTTGTTATTACATCAGACAGAAAAGTCAGCTATAATGGTGAAGAGGTTTCACTCAGCGCCCTATCTGCTCAGTTGAAAGGTTACAAAGTTAAGCATATTCAACCAACACCTCATTGGCTATTCAATGACAAGTTATTGAGTGATATTTATGATGAAACTTATCCATTTGAGGAATAATTATGGCTAAGAAACAAATAACAAAAGAAGAAAGCTTAGAAACCATACTTTTTAATTGTAGGAACAGTTTGAGAGGCAGGGCTGCAATGACGGATAAACGTGATTTGCTGCTTACTTTGGTTTTCTTGAAATTTATAGGGTATCGTTTCAGCGAGCAACAACATAAGATTCGTCAGGAACTGATTGAAAAGGGTATTACTGATGAAGGTTTTATAGACCTGCAGTTAAAGAGGCCAAACCAATACCAAAAAGATGGTGTGTTTTTCCTGAATGATGATACCAATTGGGATGTGTTGAAAGAAGTAGCACCCACAAAGATGGCTGTAACTTTCGATACTGCCATCAAATTGTTGGATGACAATGAGCCCAAGCTAAAGAATGCTTTACCCCAACAGATATTTACTAATACCCAGTTGGAGCCAGGTGTACTTAAAAGTGTAATAGATGAGATTGAAAAGATAGATCCCAAACGTTTTACTGATCATGACTTGATAGGTCGTGTTTACGAATATTTCCTCCAAGCTTTCTCTATTAATGCAGACAAAGAAGAAGGTGAGTTTTATACACCTCATAGCATTGTTGAGTTGATAGCATCATTGATTGAGCCCTTTGATGGTACAGTATATGACCCATGTTGTGGCTCTGGAGGTATGTTTGTGCAAGCAACTAAATTTATTGAAGCACATGGGGGAAATACTAAAGCTGTAAATGTATATGGCCAGGAATCTGAACCTGCTACTTATCGTTTGGCAAAGATGAACTTGGCTATTCGAGGCATTAGCTACCATTTGGGTGATAGAGCTGTATCTACTTTCTCCAATGACCAGCATAAGGATATCAAGGTGGATTACATTATGGCTAATCCTCCTTTCAATCTCAAGCGTTATGCTGATTATGGTGAATTTGAAAATGATGTACGTTGGAAGGGGTATGGAGTACCACCAACAAGCAATGCCAACTACGCTTGGATTCTGCACATGCTCAATAAACTGAATGTAGTAGATGGTGTGGCTGGTTTCTTGTTGGCAAATGGCGCTCTTGATGATGACGACACTCGTGAGATACGTCAGAAGTTGATTGAAAACGACAAGGTAGAGGCAATAATCGTTTTGCCTCGTAATATGTTCTATTCAACAGATATTAGTGTTACTTTGTGGATATTGAAC
>JAEEGL010599377.1_pt1 | contig 34612 bp, 33 predicted proteins | sample 9134231 | NCBI WGS metagenome assembly JAEEGL01 (sample SAMN16246548, study PRJNA631951) | gut metagenome | biome: gut microbiome; feature: rumen; material: fiber-attached | host: Bos | place: Iran: Karaj | collected 2018-10
AATTGATGACGTTCCTTATCCGCAAATCTTACTACTTTATCCTCAATAGATGGACAATATCTTGGACCTACTCCTTCAACATAACCTCCGTACATTGATGATTCATTTAAATGTTCTCTTATTATTCTATGAGTTTCTTCTGTAGTATAAGTTAAATGGCAAGGAATTTGATTATCTATATCATACATAACATCATTATCATATGAGAATGTATAACCATCTTTATCTCCAGGCTCAAGACTAGTTTTAGAAAAGTCTATACTATTTTTATCTATTCTCTGTGGAGTACCAGTTTTTAATCTTTGTATAGTAAAACCTAATTTTTTAAGATTATCACTTAAGAATAATGATGGCTTTTCTCCATGAGGTCCGCTTGATTCCTTTTGATCACCTACTAGAACACAGGCTTTTAAGTATGTTCCAGTTGTAAGTATTACAGCCTTACTATTAATTATTTGCCCATCTCTTAATTTAACGCCTTTAATGGTATTATCTTCTACTATTAAATCTTCAACAAAGTCTTCTATTACATCTAGGTTTTCTTGATTTTTAATTGTTTCTTGTAAGCACTTAGGGTATGTTACTTTATCTCCTTGAGCACGAAGTGCTCTAACGGCTGGACCTTTTTTAGTATTAAGCATCTTAATTTGAAGAGTTGCATGGTCTATAGTATTAGCCATTTCTCCACCTAAGGCATCTATTTCTCTTACAAATATTCCTTTAGCAGGTCCTCCTATAGAAGGATTGCATGGCATATCCCCGACATTTTTAAAATTGCCGGTTACAAGTAATGTTTTATGTCCAAGTCTTGCAGATGCTAGACATGCTTCACTTCCAGCATGGCCTCCACCTACTACTATAACTTCATATTCCATATGATCACCTTCTATTTTCCAAGGCAAAAGTTAGAGAATAATTCATCAATTAGTTCTTCTCCGTAGCTTTCTCCTATTATATCTCCTAAATAATCCCAAGCAGTTTTAATATCTATTTCCACTAAGTCTTCTGGAACTTGATCTTCAATACCTTTATAAGCATTATTAATACATTCTAGTGCTTGTTTTGCTAGGGTTATTTGTCTTACATTAGATAGCATTCTATAATCATTCTTTTCTATTTCATTTAGATTAAATAATTCTACTATCTTATCTGTTAATTCTTTTATTCCTTCTACTGTTGTAGTTGTTGTTTTTACTATTTCAAAATCTTTAAGTAATGATTCATCTATTTTATTCTCTAAATCAATCTTATTAATTACTGCTATTACTTTATGATTCTTAATCTTATTAATAATTTCTTTATCTTCTTTATCTAATTCTTCATTATTATTGAATACAGCAATTATTAAATCTGCTTCATCTATTAGAGATAGACTCTTCTCTACTCCAATACTTTCTATTACATTATCAGTTTCTCTAATACCAGCTGTATCAATAATATCTAGTTCTACACCATTAATAGAAATAGATCCTTCTACGATATCTCTTGTAGTACCAGCAATATCGGTTACGATAGCTTTGTCTTCATTTAATAACTTATTAAGAATACTACTCTTCCCTACATTAGGTTTACCAATAATAATAGTTTTAATACCATTCTTTATAATACTTCCGTTTTCTGATTTATTAACTATATTCTCTAATTTAGATTTTATACTACCTAATTTAGATAAAATAACATTATTAGTAATATCTGGAGCATCATATTCTGGATAATCTATATTAACTTCTATACTAGCAAGTAAATTAAGTATTTCATCACGTAATTCTTTTACATAGAAAGAAGTTTCTCCATCTACTCCTTTAATAGCTACTTTTCTAGCTTTCTCTGTATTTCCATTTATTAAATCCATTACTGATTCAGCTTCAATTAAGTCTATTCTTCCATTAAGAAAAGCTCTTTTAGTAAACTCTCCTGGTTCAGCCATACGAGCACCATTTCTAATACATAGTTCTAAAACTTTATTAGTAACAGAAACTCCTCCATGACAGTTAATTTCTACTACATCTTCAACAGTATATGTATGAGGAGCCTTCATTACAGATACTAATACTTCATCTATAACTTCTTCTCCGTCATAAATATGACCATAATTAATGGTATTTGATTCAACTTTAGATAAGTTCTTACCTTTATAGATCTTTTTAGCTATTTCAATAGCATCATCTCCACTCATTCTTACTATAGAGATAGCGCCTACTCCTAAAGTAGTAGAAATTGCTACTATGGTATCTTTCATGTCAGTCCCTCCTTTAAGCGATGTTATTATATCACAATTATACAATAAAAAAAGAAGATTTTAATCTTCTTCTACTTTACTGATAACTACACATCTATTAGGTTCTTCACCCTCACTAGCTGTTGTAATCTTAGGATTATCAGCTAAAATAGCATGAATTATTCTTCTTTCATATGAATTCATTGGTTCTAGCTTAACAGGAATATTAGTATTATATACTTCTCTTGCTGTTTTCTTAGCTAGTCTTTCTAAATTCTTTTGTCTCTTAACTTTATAATCTCCAACATCTAATTGGAATTTATAATGTTCACCAATCTCATTTTGTAAAGCTTGTCTTGCTACTAAAGCAATTGATTCCATTGTTCTACCATTTTTACCAATTAAGATAGCATTATCGTCTGAATAAACAGTAATATATGGAATATCTTCCTTTACTTTAGTTTCTACTTGTACATCAAGACCCATATTCTTAATAATCTTAGTAATAAAATCTTTTAAGAAAGGTAGTATATCTCTTTTAGAAATAACTTCTATCTCAACTTTTGAAGATTTAAATAATCCACCCTTTTCATTACTTATTTCATGAATAATTAGGTCTTCTTCTAATTCTTGAAGATCTATCTTAGCAGCATCTACTGCTTCTTCATATGTTTTTCCACTATAAACTTTCTTATCCATTTTTCTTGCTCCTCTTAACTAATAAGTTCTGAATAATTGTAAATCCAGAAGATACAATCCAGTAAATACCTAAAGCTGATGGCATCATGAATGACATAAATATAATCATTCCTGACATTGTATAAGTCATTGTTTTCATTTGTTCAGCTTGCATACCAGCTTGGTCTTGTCCATTAAATTTGAATGAGAAGAATGTTACTAAAGCTAGAATTATTACTATAACTAAATAAGTATAATTTCCTCCAGTTATACCAATCCAAGGAGTTGTACCCATTTTCATAGTTAATACTTTTTCCTCATATAAAGCAGGTAATCTATTAATTGCTTCTAAGAAAGCAAATAATAAAGGTATTTGTATAAAACTAAATAAGCAACTTGAAGCAGGATTTATATTATACTTCTTATAAATCATTGATAATTCAGTACTCTTCTTCATTAATGAGTCTTGATCATCTTTCCCTTGATATTTCTTCTCTAACTTATCTATTTCTGGTTGAGCCTTCTTTAACATTTCAGATTGCATTGCTGTCTTTTGTGTTACTGGGTATAAAAGTAATCTAATAGCTAATGTTAATAAAACCATTGCTAATATAACACTTTTAACGTACTTAGACATAAACATCATTAAAGCCGCAATTGGTTTAACAAATATTGATTCCCATAATCCTTCATATCCGCCAGTAGTTACTTTTAAATTCTTACATTCTACTAGGTTTTCTAAATCTACGTTGTTCTCTCCGTATAATCTAATACTCTCTTCATCAGTTGGCTTACATAAAATATTACTATATAAAGTTCTTCCATCCTCAGTAGTAATAGGTTTCTTATCTTCACCTTTTAATACTTTTGCACAGCCTGAAGTTAAAACTAGTACTAATAATGATAGTATTAATAATTTTTTTGTTTTATTCTTCATATTATCCTTCCTAACTATTAATCTTATTCATCAAAGATAAATAACTATCTTTTAAATCTGAATAAGTGACCGTCTTCCCGGCTTTCCTAATTATTATAATATAATCTCTTTTAATTTGATAGTTATTTTTATTGGTATCTATTATGCTTCTTACTCTTCTTTTGAAAAAGTTTCTTTCTACTGCATTACCAAACTTGGTACTAATAGAAATCCCATATCTATCAAAGTCTAAGTTATTATCCTTATAATATATTACTAAATTAGGATCTTTAGAATATTTACAAGTATTTATTATTTCATTAAATTCTTTATTTTCTTTAACAATATATCTTTTTTTCATAAATATTCCTTTCCTTATATATATAATATAATAAATTTAGTAAAAAAAACCACTGAAAAACAGCGGAATTATTTAATAACTAGTTTTTTACGTCCTTTTGCTCTACGCTTGTTTAAAACGTTAGACTTACTACGAGCAAAAAAGCCATGAGCTTTTGCTCTTTTTCTATTATTTGGTTGATAAGTTCTCTTCATATTCTTCCACCTCCAGACAAGAATCTTCATTATTATAAAGTTATTCACAAGGATTTGTCAATAAAATAATGGATTATCTTAATTTATAAACAATATCCACAGATATGTTCATAACTATTTTAACATTGTGAATTAGTAATTAACATGAAATTTGTGGAAAAGTACTATAAATATTGTAAAATATAGGTATAAGATGTGCATAAGTATGTGCATAACCTTGTTAATTTCTTGTGAATAAAAAAAGTTATAAAATTTGCTTTATTTTTATAAACAGTTAAGGTACAATATCTAACAAATAAACCTAATTCTCGGGGGAGGGTGGTCTTATGAATTGCGAATTATTATGGCATAAATTCCTTGATAGCATTCAGAATGAAATAAGCAATTTATCATATTCCACTTGGTTTGCCGAGACCGAATTATATAGATTAAAAGATGGTATTGCAACAGTTATAGTTCCAATGCCTATCCATAAAAAACATCTAAACGAGAACTATAAAGAATTAATTACCAAGAACTTTAATGAAATATCCGGAGATAATTATGAATTTGAATTTCTATTAAAAGAAGAAATAGAGGAAGAGAGTCCTTCTAAAATAGATGATGATAATATTGATATAGAAGACAATAATAATATTCAAATAGATTCTAATCTAAAGAAGGAATACACATTTGAAACCTTTATTGTTGGTAATAGTAATAAGTTTGCGCAAGCAAGTGCCTTAGCAGTAGCCGAAAACCCTGGTAAAATGTATAATCCTTTATTTATATATGGATCTAGTGGATTAGGTAAAACACATTTAATGCATGCTATAGGTAATTATATAGTAGAGCATTCTAATAAAAAGGTTTTATACGTTACCTGTGAACAATTTAGAGATGATTATATAGGCATATCAAGAAGAATGGAAGAGAAGGGTAATAATTTCGACTATGTAGATTATTTTAAAAAGAAATATCGAAATATAGATGTCTTAATGATCGATGATATACAGTTCTTAAGTGGTGCAAATAGTACACAACAAGAGTTCTTCCATACATTTAATTCACTTTATAGTGATAATAAACAGATAATAATTACTTCTGATAGAAGTCCAGATGACTTAAAACTACTGGAAGAGAGACTTAGAACAAGGTTTGCTTGGGGATTAACTGTTAATATCTATCCTCCAGAGTTTGAATTACGTGTAAGTATCATAAAGAAGAAGATATCTGGGTATAATATAAAAGAGAACATACCTGATGATGTAATTGAATATATTGCATCTAATGTAGGATCAGATGTAAGACAGTTAGAAGGTTCAGTTAATAGATTACTTGCTTATTCAACTATAATGGGAGGATCAGAAATTAATCTAAAATTAGCAATAGAAGCCTTAAAAGACTATACAAATTCAGGTGTTGTATCTGAGAAAAACGATATTAGAAAAATACAAAAAGCAGTAGCTGAATACTTCCAAATATCATTAGAAGACCTAGTATCTAAAAAAAGAAATGCTAATTTAGCTTTCCCAAGACAGGTTGCAATGTACTTATGTAGAACACTTACAAATGAGTCTTTCCCAAAGATAGGAACAGAATTCGGTGGAAAAGACCATTCTACAGTAATACATTCCTGTGATAAAATAGAACAACAGATGAAAATTAATAAAGAACTAGTTAAAACAATAGAGAGTATTAAAAAGACAATTACCTGATGTGGAAAATATAAAAAATATCAACAAGAAATTAACAAGTAAAAATATTATAAGTTCTTATTGGATAAGGGATTTATAAGTTATTAACATTATCCACTTCATAATTAATAAAATATTTTAAAGAAAGAGAGAAATATATATGAAATTAACAATTAAAAAAGAAGTTTTAGAAGAAGCTATTAATAAAGTATCAAGAGCAATTAGTACAAAGAACTTAGTACCAGCTTTAGCAGGTATAAAGTTTGATATTACTAAAAAAGGAGTAACTCTTACAGCAAGTGATAATAATATAACAATTCAAACATTTATATCTAAAGATAAAGAGAATATGACTATAGATGAAGAAGGTTCTATTATTATTCAAGGAAGATATATAGGAGATATAGTAAGAAAATTACCTGATGAATTTATTAATATCGAATTAGTAGATGATCTAAAGATAGTAATATTCACAGATAATAGTGAATATAATTTAAATGCTATTAATAAGAGTGAATATCCTAATATATATTTAGAAGAGAGTAAAAATCCTATATTAATAGATAGTTCTTTATTTAAAGATTTAGTAAATCAAACAGCTTTTGCTTCATCTAAAGATGAATCTCGTCCTGTTTTAACTGGAATTAACATTAAAATAGAAGGAAAAACATTAGAATGTAATTCAACAGACTCATATCGTTTAGCTAGAAAAGTATTTGAATTAAAGGATGAATCTAAAGATAATTATAATATTGTTATTCCAAGTACTAATATAGTTGAATTTACTAAGATTATGGGTGAATCAGAAGATCCTGTAGAAATGCATATCTTTAGTAATAAAGTATTATTTAAATATGGTACATTATTATTCCAAAGTAGATTAGTAAATGGAACTTATCCAAATACAGCAAATCTTTTACCAGAAGAGTCATTATTAAAAATCAACACAACTGTGGATAACATTTATGCTGCTATCGATAGAGCAAGTATCCTTACTAGCGATAAAGAGAAGAATATTGTTACTTTAGAGACTAAGGGAGATACTTTATATATAAGAAGCCAATCTGCTGAAATAGGTAGAGTAGAAGAAAAGATGGAAGTATCAAAAAATAACAAAGAAGAAATTAGAATTTCTTTTGTTGCTAAATATATGCTAGAAGCTTTAAGAAGTTTTAAAGATGAAGAAGTGGAAATATCATTTGTAGGAGAAATTAAGCCTATAATACTAAAGAGTAATAATGATGAAACATTAACTCAATTAGTACTTCCAATAAGAACTTACTAGTTTCCGTCATTTTCCGACATTTTTCGACAAGTATTAATGTTATAGTTAATTTATTAATTTCAAGAGGGGGTTTTTATGAAAGAATATGAAATTAATGATGAAACAATGGCTTTAATACAGTTAGGAGAGGACAAAACTAAGATTATTGAAGAAAACAAAGAATATGTAGTTAATAAAAATGCATACTCAATAATGGATGATTCATGTAAGTACTTTGGTAGTAGCTACGTGGGAAGAGTAGAGGGTTCTAAGAATATGATAGGTTATGAATATAAGCTACCTATTATAGTAGAAGAATCAAGAAAATTAATCTTTTTTCCTACTAGTTCACCTAATTCTGAAGATTGTTCATGGATAAGTCTAAAACATGTTGATGATGTGGAAAAGAATACAGAAAGTACTATTTTGAGATTTAAAAATGGTTCTAAAGTAAAGCTAAATATATCTAAAGCATCATTCAATAATCAATTACTAAGATCTACTAGATTAGAATCTGTATTAAATGCTAGAAAAGAGAATTAAAAATTCTCTTTTTTCTTTTTAAAAGCCTCAATTTTTGGTATAATAATTATGTAGGTAGTGGAGTACTATTTTGAGGGTATGGTGAGAATATGGACGTTTATTTGATAAATTTTGAAAATTCTTAAAATAAAACTAGTAAATTTTAGAAATTATTCAAAACTTCAACTTAAGTTAGATAAACATATTAATATTTTTATTGGAAATAACGCCCAAGGAAAAACTAATATTCTAGAAAGCATTTATGTACTTGCACTTACGAAATCACATCGTGTTGGAATAGAGAATAATCTAATAAAATTAGATGAAGAGAAATCTATAATATCAGGTAGTATTAAGAAAGATAATATAATAAATGACTTACGTATAGAACTAGATCAAGAAAATAAAAGAGTTTTCTTAAATGAAACAGAAATTAGAAAACTATCTAATTATATAGGTAATTTAAATGTTATTATGTTTTCTCCAGATGATTTAGATCTACTAAAGAAATCCCCAAATATTAGAAGGAACTACTTAAATATCGAACTTAGTCAGTTAGATTCTAAATATATTAAATATTTAAATGAATACAATAAGTTATTAAAGACTAAGAATGAATATTTAAAAACAATTAATATTAAAGATTTTACGGAAGATTTATATTTAGATACTTTAAATGCAGAACTTGTAGAAAGAGCATCAGTGATATTTGAATCTAGAATTAAGTATATAGAACTAGTTAATAGTAAAATAAATACTATATTTAAAAATATTACTAAGTTAGATAATCTTCAAATTACTTATGATTATGGCTTTGATTTAGAAGATACTACTTATAAGGATGCTTTAAATAATAAGATAAAATCTAATATTAGAAGAGAAATAATACAAGGTATGAGTTTATATGGTCCACATAGAGATGATTTTTCTTTTATTTTAGATGGAAAAGATCTTAAATTCTATGGTTCACAAGGACAACAGAGAATCGCTGTTATAGCATTTAAACTAGCTGAGATAGAAATATTTAAAGAAATCTTAAAAGATGAACCGGTATTATTATTAGATGATATCTTTAGTGAAATAGACATTAGAAAACGAAATCAATTACTTAAATATATAAGTGATGATGTTCAAACTATTATTACAACAACGGATTTAAAGAATATAAATAAGAAAACTTTAGAACAAGCAAAAGTATTCGAAGTATGTGATGGTAACGTACTAGAAAGGAACTAACATGGAAGAAGAAATTAAAAATGAAGAACAAGAACTTGAAAACATAGAAATAGAAGAGGGAGAAGTAGAAGCAAAAGTAGAAAGTGACTACGATTCTTCATCTATTCAAGTATTAGAAGGATTAGAAGCCGTTCGTAAACGTCCTGGTATGTATATTGGTACTACTAGTTCAAGAGGACTTCATCATTTAGTATGGGAAATTGTTGATAACTCTATAGATGAATCAATGGCAGGATATTGTAAAAATATTAACGTTATTGTTAATAAAGATAATAGCGTAACTGTTGAAGATGACGGAAGAGGTATCCCAGTTGATATCCATCCTAAAACAGGAAAATCAACACTTGAAACAGTATATACAGTGTTACATGCTGGTGGAAAATTCGGAGGTGGCGGATATAAAGTATCAGGAGGCTTACATGGAGTTGGTGCTTCTGTAGTTAATGCTTTATCTGAATGGCTAGAAGTTAAAGTATATCGTGATAGTAAAATATACTTTCAAAGATATGAAAATGGTGGACATCCTAAAGAAGATGTAAAAGTAATAGGAGAATGTTCTTCTGATAGAACAGGAACAACCGTTACTTTTAAGCCAGATCCTGAGATATTTAAGGAATCTACTGAATTTGATTATCAAGTTTTAAAAACGAGATTAAGAGAATTAGCGTTTTTAAATAGAGGTTTACGTATTACATTAACTGATGATAGAGAGTCAGATCTTAAAGATGAATTCCAATATAATGGTGGATTAAAAGAATATGTTGAAATGCTTAATTCCACTAAGACACCAATACATGAAACAATTGTAGATATAGTAGGTAGAGAAAAAGATATTTCTATAGAAGTAGCTCTTCAATATAACGAATCATATAATTCACAAGTATATTCATTCGTTAATAATATTACTACTCCTGAAGGCGGAACTCATGAAGATGGAGTAAAGAGAGCTTTAACTAGAATATTAAATAAATATGCTATTCAAGTTGGAATGTTAAAAGCAAGTGATGAATCATTAACAGGAGAAGACGTTAGAGAAGGCCTTGTTATGATTATCTCTGCAAGACATCCAAATCCACAATTTGAAGGACAAACTAAGACAAAATTAGGTAATGCCGAAGTAAGACCTATTGCTGATAAAGTATTCTCTGATGCTTTTGAGAAGTTCTTATTAGAGAATCCTAACGAAGCTAAGATAATAGTAGAAAAAGCAACAACTGCTACTAGAGCAAGAATTGCTGCTAAAAGAGCAAGAGAGTTAACAAGAAGAAAGAGTGCACTTGAAATATCATCATTACCAGGTAAGTTAGCAGATTGTTCATCAAAAGATGCTTCTATTTGTGAATTATTCATAGTAGAGGGTAATTCAGCTGGTGGATCTGCAATTGGTGGAAGAGATTCTAAAACACAAGCAATACTTCCATTACGTGGAAAAATTTTAAATGTTGAAAAGACAAGATTAGATCACATTTTAGGAAACGAAGAAATTAGATCATTAATAACTGCTATTGGTACTGGAATTGGTGATGAATTCGATATATCTAAATTAAGATATAACAAGATTATCATTATGACCGATGCCGATGTTGATGGAGCACATATTGCTACATTGCTATTAACGTTCTTTTACAAATTCTTTAGACCATTAATAGAAAATGGAAATATATATATAGCACAACCTCCTTTATATAAGGTAGTTGTTGGTAAAACTGCTAGATATTTATTAGATGATAATGAATTAAATGAATACTTAGAAAGCTTACCAGAAAATGCTAAAAAAGATATTTCACGTAATAAAGGTCTTGGTGAAATGGACCCAGAAGAATTATGTGCTACAACAATGGATCCTAGATATAGAAGTTTATTAAAAGTTCATATAGATGACGCTATCACAGCTGATGAGACTTTCCACTTATTAATGGGTGAAGAAGTAGAACCACGTAAGAAGTTTATTGAAGATAACGCTGTTTATGTTCAAAATCTTGATATTTAGGGGGATTAAATATGTTAGATGAAGAAAAAGAAATTGATATAGATGAAATTGAAGCTAAATTAGCATCTCAGGAAGAAGAAGAATTTGAAATGGATAGCACAAAAGTATCAATAGAGACAGATCATAAGATGTCTGATACTGAAATATCACAAAAGATGAGATCCGCTTTCCTAGACTATTCAATGAGTGTTATTGTTGCTAGAGCTTTACCAGATGTTAGAGATGGATTAAAGCCTGTACATAGAAGAATTCTTTATACAATGTATGAAGATGGATTAACTCCTGATAAGCTATTTAGAAAAAGTGCTACTACAGTAGGTGCCGTTTTAGGTAGATATCACCCACATGGTGATACATCAGTATATGATGCAATGGTACGTATGGCACAAGACTTTAACTATCGTTCTGTTTTAGTTGATGGACATGGTAACTTTGGATCAATTGATGGATTTGAAGCTGCTGCTTATCGTTATACAGAAGCTAGATTATCAAAAATATCTCTAGAAATGTTAAGAGATATTAACAAGAATACTGTAGACTTTATGGATAACTTTGATGGAAGTCATAAAGAACCAGTAGTTCTACCAAGTAGATTCCCTAATATTCTAGTAAATGGAACAATGGGTATAGCTGTGGGTATGGCTACTAATATTCCACCTCACAATTTAGGTGAAGTAATTGATGCATGTGTAGCAAAAATAGATAATCCAGATATAACAACTCCTGAATTAATGGAATATATCAAAGGACCAGATTTCCCCACTGGAGGTACTATCCTAGGTAATAGCGGCATTGTTAAAGCTTATGAAACTGGTCGTGGAACAATAATGATTCGTGCTAAAGCTCAAATTGAGACTAAGAACAATAAAGAAAGAATCGTTGTTACTGAAATTCCGTATGGAGTAAACAAATCAGTATTAATTCAAAAGATTGCTGAATTAGTAAGAAACAAAGTAGTAGAAGGAATATCTGATTTAAGAGATGAAACAGATTTAGATGGTATTAAAATCGTTGTTGAAATCAAAAAAGAAGCCAATGCTAATGTAGTTTTAAATAACTTATATAAGTATTCACAATTACAAACATCTTTTGGTATTAACTTACTAGCTCTTGATAATGGGCAACCAAAAGTAATGAATCTAAATGATATTCTTACAAGTTATACAGATTTCCAAAAAGAAGTTATTATAAGAAGAACTAAATTTGATTTAGATAAAGCTGAGAAGAGAGCTCATATCTTAGAAGGTTTAAAGATAGCTCAAGATCACATTGATGAAATTGTTGCATTAATTAGAGCATCTAAGAATGATGAAGAAGCATTACTAGGACTAGAACAAAAGTTCGGTTTATCTGAACCACAAGCTCAAGCAATTCTAGAATTAAAACTTAGAAGATTGACTGGTTTAGAAAGAGATAAGATAGAAGCTGAATTAGTTGAACTTGAAGAATTAATAAAAGATCTTAAAGATATATTAGCTAATGAAGAAAGAGTAAAATCTATTCTAAAATCAGAAATGCTAGAAATTAAGAATAAGTTCAATGATGATAGAAGAACTGATATTGATATGACTGCTCTTGAATACATTGAAGATGAGTCTTTAATACCACAGGAAGATATAATTGTTATGTTATCTAACTTAGGTTATGTAAAGAGAATGGCATCAAACGTATATAGAACTCAAAATAGAGGTGGAGTTGGAGTAAAGGGTATTACTACTAACGAAGAAGACTTTGCTAAGATGATGATTAGTATGAATACTCATGATTCTATATTATTCTTTACTAATAAAGGTAAGGTATATAGAATGAAAGGATACGAGATTCCACAATACGGAAGACAATCAAAAGGATTACCAATTATTAACTTACTACCAATTGAAAAAGAAGAGTTCGTATCATCTGTTGTAACATTAAATGATGAAACGGAAGATAAAGATAACTTAATCTTTATAACTAAAGACGGTCTTGTTAAACGTACAAATGTAACTGAATTTAAGAATATTCGTCAAACAGGTAAGATTGCAATCTTATTGAAAGAAGGCGATGAATTAATTACTGTTAGAAAAACTGTTGGAGATGAAGAAATAGTAATCGGAGCAGAAAATGGTAGAATGGTAAGATTTGATGAGAATGAAGTACGTGTAATGGGACGTAATACTTCGGGAGTAAAGGGAATTGAATTAGAAGGATCAATAGTAGTTGGTGCTGAAGTAGTTCATCCTGATGAAGAAATCCTAATAGTAACTGAAAGAGGTTATGGCAAAAAATCTAAAGTAGAAAGTTATAGATTAACTCATAGAGGAAGCAAAGGAGTTAAAGCTTATAATATGACTGATAAGAATGGTAAAATGATATCATTAACTTCTGTTACTGGAGAAGAAGATCTAATTATCATGACTAATTCAGGAATAATAATGAGAATGTCACTGAAACAACTATCTACATTAAATAGGGCTACTCAGGGTGTTAGACTAATTAATCTAAAAGATGAAGACAAAGTATCTACAATAGCAATTGTTGATGCCGAGGAAGAATCAATAGAAGAAGAAACAGTAAAAGAAGAGGAATAAACTCTTCTTTTTGTTATAAATTATTTCCCGGGAAATAATTTTGAGAATGTTTCACGTGGAACATTGTTCTTATAAAAAGATATTTTCAGATACTGTAAAATATTTCCCGGGAAATAAAATAAGCCAAAACAAGTTATAATAATTATATTCAATGTTCCACGTGGAACATTGAATGAAATAATAGTATATTAATATAAAGCAGCAGTGTCTTAATAATAGTGCATCTTATAGCAAATTATTTCCCGGGAAATAATTTGCATTAATATATGTCTCATAGCTAAGGTTTCACGTGAAACATTATTTCATTTTTATTTATCTAATTATTTGAATGCATAGCTATCTAGAACTTTAAATTATTTCCCGGGAAATAATTTATAATAACTATTAATAAAACTAACTATGGTCCACGTGAAACATATAACTTAATATTAATTTTGCTATAATGGATTTTTTATATAAGTAATTAATTTAAAATAATTTTATTTCCCGGGAAATAAAATATATAATGTTCCACGTGGAACATTATAAAAAGTTTGCTTTTTTAAGTGATTTATATTAAAATATTTATCGATGCAATGAAATATACACGAAACAGGTCAGGATTGGAAGATAGCAGCCTTAAATGTTTTGTTTCATGTGCATCATTTTTTGTGGAGTATTTTATGAAAGAATATTTAGATATTATTATAGATGAAGCTAAAATAGGAGAGTCTGAAAATGAGTTTCCTGTTGGTTGTTGTATTGTACTTAATAACAAAGTAATTAGTAGAGCACATAATACAAAAAATAGAACTAATGACGTTACTAATCACGCTGAATTGATCTGTATTCGTGATGCTTCTAATATCTTGAATAACTGGAGATTGGTAGACTGCGATTTGTATGTTACTTTATTTCCTTGCCCAATGTGTATGAGCGCAATAAGACAAGCTAGAATTAAAAATGTTTATTATATTCAGAATAATTTAAATGATGAATACCAAAATATTGGCGAGATTATATCTAAAACCAATGATATAAATCCAAAGTTAAAAATTATTAAAGTAACTGATGAATCTTATTTAAAAATTATTAAAAATTTTTACTCTAATAAGAGATAAAAATCCTTAGATATGCTATAATAATAAGTAATTCAGGAGGAGTACGATTATGGAATATCAAGCTTTATATAGAAAATACAGACCTAGAACATTCTCTGATGTAGTTGGCCAAGATATTATTGTTAAAACTTTAATCAATTCTATAAAGAGTAATAAAATTTCACATGCTTATTTATTCTCTGGCCCTAGAGGAACTGGAAAAACAACTATAGCTAAAATTTTCTCTAGGAGTATTAATTGCGAACATCCAATAAATGATGCAGATCCTTGCAATAAATGTGATAGCTGTAATTTTTCTAATTATAAAGAATGTCCTGATATTATTGAATTAGATGCAGCATCTAATAATAAAGTAGACGATATACGTACTTTAATCGAAAATGTTGAGCAAGTATCTACAATGCTTAAATATAAAGTATATATTATCGATGAAGTACATATGTTATCTAACTCAGCATTTAATGCATTACTTAAAACTATAGAAGAACCTCCTTCAAATGTTATTTTTATTCTTGCTACAACCGAATTAAATAAAGTACCTATTACTATTGTTTCAAGATGCCAGACATTTACTTTTAAAAGAATTCCTGATTCTATAATGTTTGATCAAATTAAAAATATCTGTAAGAAAGAAAAAGTTAAGATTGATGATGAAGTCGTAAATAAGATCTGTAATTATTCAGATGGATGTTTAAGAGATGCGCTAAGCTTATTAGATAAACTTATTTCATATGGCAATAACAATATATCTATTAATGAACTAAATAGTGTTAATGGTTTGTTAAATGATGATGATTTGATTGACTTTTTAAATGATATATCCGAAGGCAATATAAATAATATAGTTGTTAAATTAAATAATTATTATAACGAAGGTAAGAATATACTTACTTTAACACAAGATTTAATTAACACTTTAGAAAATGAATATATACGATCAATTATTAATAAAGAAAATACTAAGTATTCTAATTTAAATAAGCTATTAATGTATTTAACAGAGAGTTTAACTGAAATTAAAGTATCATATAATCCAAAACTTATTTTGGAATTAAAACTATTAAAATATATTGATGAAGAGAAAATTAAAGATATTTCGGTTAAAATTGATGATGAACTTAGCAAAAATGTCTTGGCAGAACAAAAAAACAAAGAAGAGGAGCCTAAAATTATTTCCCGGGAAATAATTTCTGAGACTAAAGAAGTTAAGAATATATCTACTGAAGTTAAATCTGAGGAAAATAATGAAAAATTGGACGATTTAAAAAAGATTAGAGTCAATAATACGTTTGCCACTGCAAGTAAAGCTATTAAATCTGAATTAATTAATAAGTGGGCAAATATAGCTGATTATACTTTTAATAAGAAGTATGGCTATGTATCTTCTTTATTAGCTGATTGTTCTATTGCTGCAGCTGGTGAAAAGAATATTATTATTGTTACAAAAACCAAATCTGTAAGCAATAAGATTAATGAGAATTTAGGCATTATTGCTGAATTATTTGAGGATTTATATAAATCAAAATATGATATAATTGCTTTGGATTCACAGGAATGGTTAAAAGAAGCTGAAGATTATAAAAGTAATTATAAAACAAAAAAATATGAATACATTCCTGAGGGGGAAGTTAAACCTGTTAAGAAGACTAGAAAAACATCTAAATTAGAGCAGGTTGATGATACATTGACTTCCATATTTGGAAGTGAATCTATAAAGTATGAATAGGAGGATATAAGTATGAATATGCAAAAATTAATGCAACAAGCTCAAGCTATGCAAAAAGAAATTACAACTATACAAAAGGAAATAGAAAATACTGATTTTACTTCTGAAAAAGAATTAGTAAAAGTAGTAGTTGGTGGTAATAAGAAGGTAAAAAGCGTTGAATTTAAAGGAGACGTTTCTACTGATGATTTAGAAGTATTACAAGATATGGTTGTTATTTGTATCAACGATTGTATTGATCAAATTGACAAAGTTACTGAAGCAAAGCTAGGTAAATATTCTAGTATGATGAATGGAATGTTCTAATGTATCCTAAAAGTCTACGTGAATTAATAGAATCACTTAAATATCTTCCGGGTGTAGGTGAAAAGACTGCAGAAAGGTATGCTTTTTCATTACTTAATCAGGATGAAGAGAAGATTGAATTATTATCTCAAGCTATACTAAACTCTAAAAGTAAAATTAAAAAATGCAGTATTTGTCATGGATTAAGTGAAGAAGATGTTTGCAGCATATGTTCTGATAATAAAAGAGATAAATCTGTATTATGTGTTGTAGAAGATCCTAAAAGTGTCTTTATATTTGAAAAGTTAGGAGCTTTCAATGGACTTTATCATGTTTTAGAAGGACTAATATCTCCTCTTGATGGAATAAGTCCTAATGATATTGGGCTTGATAAATTAATTGATCGAGTTAATAAAGATGGTTTTAAGGAAATCATTCTTGCTTTTAAACCTAGCATAGAAGGCGAAACTACAGCTTTATATATTAAAAGAGTACTTGATGGGTTGAATGTTACTATTACTAAATTAGCTAGCGGTATCCCTATGGGTGCTGATATGGAATATATAGATACAATTACATTAGAAAGAGCGTTATTAGATAGGAAAAATGTAGAATAAAGGAGATGATTATATGTTGGATGAATTTAAAAAAGACCAGCCTGAATTCTGCGAATTGGTTGAATCTTCTTTAAAGAACAACAAATTATCTCATGCTTATTTTATAGAAACAAATGGCTATAAAAAAAGTGAAGAGCTTGTTATGGCTTTTGTTAAATCAATTCTTTGCGAAAAGCATGATAAGAATATAAAAGAAGAAGGCTTTTGTTCTACTTGTAATTTAATAGATACGGGTAATTACCTTGATTTAAGAGTAATTAAACCTGATAATGGATTAATTAAATCAGAGGTTATAGATGATTTAATTAATGATTATCAAACAAAACCAGAAGGTAAATACAAAGTATATGTAATTTTTGACTTTGATTTATTATCTAGAGAAACACCTAATAAGATTTTAAAATTCTTAGAAGAACCGAATGAAGATGTAATTGGTATTTTAGTTTCTTCAAATAAATATAAAGTTTTAAATACTATAGTGTCTAGGTGCTTAGTTTTCTCATTAAAAAACAAAGTTAAGAAAGTAAGTACTGATGAATACTTTGATGGTGCATTAAAGCTTATTGAATTATTAGATAATAAAAATGACAATGCACCAGCATATATTCAGGATGCAATAGATTTAAAGAACATTGATAGAAATGGAATTAAACAAGTATTTACTAATATTCTAAATATCTTAGATGAAATCATTAGTACAAAAAGTATAGATGATTATAAGATAATAAAATATGATAATATTGAAGATATAGTTAAGACTATTTGTGATAATAATGAGTTAGAAACTCTTATAAATAGAGCTATTATTACAAATTCTTATTATAATAAACTACAATTTAATCCAAATATAAATTTGATTTTTTATTCATTTATATTTGATTATATTAATGTGGGAAAGGAGTAACATGAAAGAGGCTGTTGGAATAGAATTTAAAGAAAATGGTAAAGTCTATTACTTTGATAAAAACAATTTAGAACTTCATGTAGGAGATAAAGTTATTGTTGAAACTGAAAGAGGTATCCAGTTTGGTACAGTATCAGCTGAGTCAAAAACAATTAATCTTGCTAATTTATCTAGTGAACTAAAAAAAGTAAGTAGAAAATGTACTAAAGATGATATTAAACAGAACGAGAAAAATATTAAAGACGCCGAAAGAGCTCTTAAAGAAGCTAAAAAAGTAGTAGAAGACTTAGGACTAAGTATGAATTTAATTTCTGCTACATACATGTTTGATCGTAGTAGCCTTACTTTTAATTTCTTATCTGAAGGAAGAGTTGATTTCCGTGAACTTGTAAAAGTACTTGCTTCTAAATATAAAACTAGGATAGAACTAAGACAAATTGGTGTGCGTGATAAAGCTAGAGAAGTTGGTGGACTTGGACCATGTGGAATGTTCTTATGCTGCAATACTTTTTTAACTGAGTTTGATAGTGTATCTATTAATATGGCTAAAAATCAGTATCTTTCATTGAATCCTACGAAGATTAATGGGGTATGTGGAAGACTTCTTTGCTGCTTAAAGTATGAAGATGAAGCATATACAGAATTAAAAAAAGGCTTACCTAATATTGGGAAAATAATAGAAACAAGCGATGGTAAAGGAAAAGTTGTAAGTATTAATGTCTTTACTAGAGAAGTTGAAGTTGAGTTAGAAAACCATTCTCGTATATTTACAGTTATTGAATAGTATGGAAGAATTAGATGATCTTTTAGAAATTAATAATTTAAAGATATACCAAAATAGAAGTTGGTTTTCTTTTTCGTTGGACTCAGTTATTTTAGCTTCATGTATTAATATCCCATTAAGATGTAAAAGGATACTTGATTTATGTACTGGAAATGCACCAGTTCCAATGATTTTATCAACAAGAACAGAGGCTTTAATAGATGCTGTAGAATATCAAAAAGATGTTTATGATCTAGCATTAAAGAGTATTAAATATAATAATTTGGAATCTAAGATTAATATAATTAATGATGACATTAATAATTACTATAAAAATATGGAAAGTGATACATATGATTTAATTACTTGTAATCCACCATATTTTACTAATCTTGATAAAAGCGAAAAGAATGATGATATTCATAAACGCATTGCAAGACATGAGATTACTATGGAACTAGAAGATATTTTTAAAATATCAAAGAAATTATTAAAGAATAACGGTACACTTTCCTTAGTACATAGAGCGGATAGATTTGTTGAAATCATCAATTTATATAAAAAGTATAATATAGAACCAAAACGTGTTAGATTTGTTCATTCACATAAAAATGATGATGCAGTCTTATTTATTATTGAAGGAACAAAAAATGGAAAGCCTGGATTAAAGGTATTAAGACCATTATTTATCTATAAAGAGGATAATTCATATACGGATACGATTAAGAATATATTTAATAAAGGAGTTTTAGATGATACAAAAGAGTTATAAAAATAATAAAGCTACATTATATTTAATACCAACTCCAATAGGAAATTTAGAAGATATTACAATTAGAAGTTTAAATATATTAAAGACATTAAAGGTATTACTATGTGAAGATACAAGGACTAGTAAAGAGTTACTTGATAATTATGATATTCATATTGATAAATTAATAGCGTGTCATGATCATAATGAAGAAAAAATGGGTGAAACTGTATCAAGTTATTTAGATAAAGGTATAGATGTAGGTTTAGTTACCGATAGAGGAACACCAATTATAAGTGATCCAGGGTATAAAGTAGTAGCATATTTAGCGGAAAGAGGTTATAATATTGTGTCACTTCCAGGAGCAACAGCTTTTGTACCGGCTTTAACAGCTTCAGGACTTGCTCCAGAACCATTTACTTTTTATGGTTTTCTAAATAGTAAAAGAAGTGCTAGAGTTAAAGAATTAAATAAACTCAAGAATATTGATAATACAATTATCTTTTATGAAGCTCCTCATAGAATAATAGATACACTTAATGATATCAAAGATATATTTGGAGATAGAAAGGTATCTTTATCTAGAGAAATAAGTAAAATGTATGAAACTATTTATAGAGGTACGATTTCTACTGTTCTTGAAGATATTAAAGATTCTGTTAAAGGGGAAATGGTACTTGTAGTAGAAGGTAATAATAATATCAAAGATTATAGTGATATTACAATTAAAGAACATGTTGATTTATATGTAAAAGATGGAATGAAATCAAATGATGCAATTAAATTAGTTGCTAAAGAGAGAAATTTACCTAAATCGGATGTTTATATGGAATATGTTAAAGAAAGGGATGAGTAATATGTATTTAATAGTAGGCCTTGGAAATAAAGGAAAAGAATATAATAATACAAGACATAATATAGGATTCAAATTTATAGATGAACTTGCTGATAAGTATAATGTTTCTATTTCTAAAAAGAAGTTAGATGGTTTGTATGCTGAAATTACTATTAATGGTGAAAAAGTATTATTATTAAAACCACAATTATATATGAATTTATCTGGTATTCCTATTAAAAAATATATTTCATTCTTTAAAATTCCAGTTGAAAACGTATTAATAATTCAAGATGACTTAGATATGGAAGTTGGTTCTTTAAAGTTAAAGACTAATTCATCATCTGGTGGTCATAATGGTATTAAAAATATTGAAGAAGAATTAGGAACTAATTCAATTAAAAGATTAAAGATAGGTATTGGAAATACAAATGATGATACTATTGAGTACGTTCTTGGTAAGTTTAGTAAAAAAGATCAAGAAGCAATCAATGGTTTATCAGATACTGTGATTAGTATTTTAGAAGAATTTCCAGGTTTAGATTTTGAAAAGTTAATGAACAAATATAATTAGGAGGTAATATGTCTTATTTAGATAGTATATTTAAGAGTATTCCAAATAATAACATCGGTATGGTTAATCTTACCGATGATCTTTTTGGTGACTTTTTATACTATAAACTAATAAATGAAGACAGAAATATATTAGTTGTAACACCTACATTATATGAAGCGAATACTTTATATAATATTATGGTTAATCTAACTGATAAAGTATTGTTATTTCCTATGGAAGACTTCTTAACTAGTGAAGCAGTGGCTATATCACCAGATTTTCTAGCTACTAGACTTGAAACAATTAATAAGTTAAGTGATGGAAACAAGTATATTGTGATTACTCATTATATGGGTTATACTCGTTTACTTCCTACTAAAAAAGATTTTAATAACTCTATTATAAATATTAAGCCAGGAGATGTAATAGATCCTTCAGATTTAGCTAAAAAGCTTATTAAACTTGGATATAAGAGAGAGTCAGTAGTAACATCTACTGGAGAAATCGGAGTAAGGGGATTTGTAATTGATATCTTTCCAATTGATGAAGAACATCCAATTAGAATAGAGTTCTTTGGAGATGAAATAGACTCAATTAAATACTTTGATGAAGAAACTCAAAAAAGTATTAAGAACATAGATTCAATTAGAATATATCCATTTACTGAGTTTATTACAGAAGAAGACGCTGATGATTCATCTAAACAGAAGTATTTAAGCTTATATAATAAAGATTTAACAAATATTGAAGCTTATATTGATAACCCAATTGTTGTATATAAAGATTATGATTCAATTAAAGATTTAGAGAGCATTACTTTAAATCAGATAATGGAATATAAAGAAAATAAAGATAAATCTTTTACTGGTAAATATTTATTTACTTTAAATGAAGTTTATAATGAAGAGTTTATTGCTTATAATACTGTTTCTAATGTAGTAAAAGATAAAAAAGTAATAGATTTTAAGATTAAAAATGTAGATTTATTCAATGAAGATATTAATTATATAAATGAGTTCTTGAATAAAGAATTATCTGATAAGAAGGATATAGTAATCTATTTAAAAGAATTCCAAATTAAACCATTTACTAAAGAACTTAAAGTTCCTTATAAGATTACTAGTGAAGATGATATAGATAATTCGAGAGTAAATATTATTAAAAAAGAAAAGAATCATGGTTATATTATTAATAATTTAGTTATTCTTACAGATAAAGATTTATTTAAAACGTTTGAGAAAAGTAAATATAAATATAAAACAAGATTTAAGTATTCTTCTAAAATTAAGGATATAAATAAGTTACATATTGGAGATTATGTTGTTCATAATATTCATGGTATAGGTATATATAATGGAATAAAGACGCTTAATAAGATGGGCCTTCAAAAAGACTATTTGGAGATTCTTTATGCTGGAAAAGACAAGTTATACATACCAGTTGAAAAGATTGAATTAATTAGTAAATATTCTGGTAATGATGGATCTGTTCCTAAAATCAATAGATTATCTGGTACAGAATGGGCTAAAACTAAGCTTAGAGTTCGTTCTAAAATTAAAGATATAGCAGGAGATTTATTAAAAATATATGCTATGAGAGAAGCCTCAGTAGGTTTTGCTTTTTCAAAAGATGATGATCTAATGAGAGAGTTTGAAAAAGGCTTTGAATATGTTGAAACAGAAGACCAATTAAGAGCTATAGAACAAATTAAAGAGGATATGGAGTCTCCTAGACCAATGGATAGACTTTTATGCGGAGACGTAGGGTATGGTAAAACAGAAGTAGCTTTCCGTGCTGCTTTTAAAGCTATTTTAGACTCAAAGCAAGTTTTATATCTATGCCCAACTACAATTCTTTCTAACCAACAATATACTAATGCTTTAGAAAGATTTAAGTATTTCCCTGTTAATATAGGTCTTCTTAATAGATATACAACACCTAAGGAAGTTAAGAGAATTAAAGAAGATTTAGAAAATGGAAAGTTAGATTTATTAATTGGAACTCATAGATTATTAAGTGATGATATTTTACCTAAAGATTTAGGTTTATTAATTATTGATGAAGAACAAAGATTTGGAGTTGAACATAAGGAAAAGATTAAAAAGATTAAAGCTAATGTTGATGTCCTTACTTTAACAGCTACTCCAATTCCTAGAACATTACAAATGTCTTTAGTAGGTATTAGATCTTTATCATTGATTGAAACCCCTCCTAATGATAGATATCCAATTGAAACTTATGTACTAGAAGAAAACGACATAATTATTAAAGATGCTATCTATAAAGAATTAAGTCGTAATGGACAGTTATTTATTTTATATAACAATATTTCTGATATTGAAAGAAAGATGGGTGAACTATCAAGACTCGTTCCTGAAGCAAGAATTGTATATGCTCATGGTAGGATGAATAAGCTAGAACTAGAAGATAAGATGATGGCATTTATTAATCATGAATATGATATCTTACTTTGCACAACGATTATTGAAACTGGTATTGATATACCAAACGTTAATACTTTAATAGTTTTAGATGCTGATAGATTTGGACTTAGTCAGTTATATCAAATAAGAGGACGTGTAGGTAGAAGCAACAAGATTGCGTATGCTTATTTAATGTATAAGAATGAAAAATTATTAAGTACAGACGCTAGTAAGAGACTAAATGCTATTAAAGAGTTTACTGAACTTGGAAGTGGATTCTCTATTGCTACAAGAGATTTATCAATTAGAGGAGCAGGAGATATTTTAGGTTCTGAGCAAGCTGGTTTTATAGATACTGTTGGAGTTGATCTATATTTAAGGATGCTTAATGAAGAAGTACTCGTTTTAACAGGTAAGAAAGAACGCACTGAAGAAGATGAAGAAGAATTAGATTCAAAACCACTTCTAGATGTTGCTACACATATTGATGAAAAATATGTTGATGATGATGACTTGATTATCGAAATTCATAAGAAGATTAATGAAATTGATTCAATTGATAAGTTAAATACAGTTAAGAAAGAGCTAGAAGATAGATTTGGTCATATTAATGAAACGCTTGAAATCTATATGTATGAAGAGTTATTTGAAGCTCTTGCTAAATCATCTGGAGTAGTTGAATCTCATGAAACGCGTAATTATATTGAATTAATCTTTAATGATGAAGTATCAAATAATATTGATGGTGCAAAATTATTTGAAGAAGCATTTAAAGTATCAAATATGTTTAGATTTAAAATGATTGGAAACAACCTATCTATAATATTAGATACTATCAAGTTAGATAAGCATAAAGTATATTATTTAGTAGATATTTTAAATAAAGTTAAAGATTGCAAAAAATCCCAATAATTGTTATTATTTATATAGAATATTGGGGTGAAACATGAGTCATAATTTAGATTTAGAATTCAAAAAGAAAAATGAACAAATGTTAAAAGATAAATTATGTTTAGATTTAGATAATAATAAAGATTCTTTGTTTCAAGCTTTAAGTAATTATTATAGACAAAGATTTATTGAAGCTAAGAATAATATTCTTTCTATATATAAAGATGCCAATCAAAATGTAGATGTTGAGCTAATTGATCAAGTTCTATTTGATTATGGTAAAGTAATACAGAATGAATCAAAGAAAGTATTATTAGAAGAATTTATGCATCTTAAAGAATGTACTAGTTGCATTGAATTATCTGATAAATCTATTAAGAATTACTATTTAGAAGTAGAAGTAACCTTTGAAAAATATATTGAATCATTTTCTATGGAATTAGATAAATGCTTAAATGAAGAGGTTACTAAAGATATTAAGAGATTAAATAAAGAAGAAGATTTAGTAATTCTAAATAATAGAATTGAGTATTTATTTAAAAATAGTCTTCCTAATTCAATTATTAAAAAGACAGATGAATATATTCAAGATAGAAAGATGGCTATTATAAATAATGCTAAAGAATCATATAAGAGAATTAAGAAAACATATAAAGTAACAACAAAAAAAGTTGTTGATAAATAAGATATTATTTGCTAATATATGTCTAACAAAGGTTTTGATGGAGAGGGTATATATAAGTTATTTTAGTGAGTCGTGATAGAGTGAAAGTGCGATAATAATGAGTATATATAAATGGCTTCTGAACTTATTAATTGATAAGTAAATTAATACGTAGATAGGCGTTAACTATTTGAGAGTATAATTAACATTATAAAATAAGGTGGTACCGCGTAATTCGTCCTTATATTTATAATGTTTTTTTCTTTAGGAGGGATAATATGAAAAAAAGAGGTTTTGAAGTAGTAAGCGAGTATAAGGATAAAGATATCCATATACCAGAAAGGAAAACAAAAAAGTCAGCAGGTTATGATATAGAAGCTGCTGAAGACGTTGTAATACCAGTTTATAAACAAGGAATGAAACCAGTACTTGTACCTACAGGATTAAAGGTATATATGGGAAGTGACGAATGTTTATTACTATTAAATCGTTCATCTGGTCCTAAGAAAGGATTTATACTAGCTAACTCAGTTGGATTAATTGATTCTGATTATTATAATAATCCAGATAATGAAGGACATTTCTATTTTGCTTTTTATAATGCCTTAGATACAGATTTAGTAGTAAAAAAAGGAGACGTTATTGGTCAAGCATTATTTACTAAGTTTTTAGTAACAGATGATGATGACGCTGAAGGAAAAAGAATGGGTGGATTTGGCTCCACAGATAAATAGGAGGGTTTTATGGAAAAGAGTTTCTATATAAGTACTGCAATTGCATATTCAAGTAGTAAACCTCATATTGGTAATACTTATGAAATTGTACTTGCTGATGCTATTGCTAGATATAAAAGATTACAAGGATATGATGTTTATTTCCAAACAGGAACAGATGAACACGGACAAAAAATTGAGGAGAAAGCTAAGGAGAATGGATTAGAGCCTCAAAAATATGTTGATAATGTAGCTTCTGTTATTAAAGAAATCTATGATTTAATGGATGCTAGTTATGATAGATTTGTTAGAACAACAGATGAACATCATATGAAAGTAGTTCAAGATATTTTTAAAAAGTTTTATGATAATGGAGATATTTATCTAGGCGAGTATTCTGGCTTATATTGTACTCCATGTGAATCATTCTGGACTGAATCTCAACTAGTAGATGGAAAATGTCCTGATTGTGGAAGAGATGTACATGAAGAAAAAGAAGAAGCATATTTCTTTAAGATGAGTAAGTATGCTGATTGGTTACTAAAATATATTGAAGAGCATCCTGACTTTATTCAACCTGAATCACGTAAGAATGAAATTGTAACCAACTTTATTAAACCAGGATTACAGGATTTATGTGTATCAAGAACTTCGTTTGATTGGGGAGTACCTGTTACATTTAATCCAAAACACGTTGTATATGTATGGATAGATGCATTATCTAACTATATTACATTCCCAGGTTACGAAGTAGATGGTAAAGAGACAGAAACCTTTAAAAAATATTGGCCAGCAGATATTCATTTAATTGGAAAAGATATATTAAGATTCCATACAATTTATTGGCCAATTATGTTACATTGTTTAGATTTACCAATGCCAAAAACTATATTTGGTCATCCTTGGTTAAACTTTAATAATGATAAGATGAGTAAATCAAAAGGTAATATCGCTTATGCAGACGATTTAGTAAATGAATATGGAGTAGATGCTATAAGATATTACATGATGCATGAAATACCTTTTGCGCAAGATGGGAATTATTCTAAAGAATTATTAGAACTTGCTATTAATACTGATCTTGCTAATACATTAGGTAACTTAGTTAATAGGACACTAGGCATGATTAATAAATACAATGATGGAATTGTTATAAATGGAAATGTTAAAGAATCAGTCGATGATAATTTTGTAAGTACTATCTTAGAGTCTAAGAAACAATGCGATGATAAGATGAATACATATCATGTAGCAGATGCTATTGATAGTCTATTTGATATCTATAGAAGAAGTAATAAATATATAGATGAAACTGAGCCTTGGGTTCTTGCTAAAGACGAATCTAAGAAAGAAAGACTAAATACAGTTCTTTATAATTTAGTAGAAGCTATTAGGTACGGTACAGTATTACTACAAGCTTTCTTACCAAGAACAGCTGAAGAAATATTTAAACAGATTAATACTAATATTACTGACTATTCCTCATTAGATAAATTTGGTTATTATGAATCAGGCAGCCATATTGGAGAAGCAAAGGTATTATTCCAAAGAATAGAACATGATAAAGAGTAGGTTTAACCTACTTTTTTTGTTATAATTAAGTGGGTGATTTTATGTTTATTGATACACATATGCATTTAGGAGATACTTTATCAATTGATGAATTATTAAAAAAATGCCATGAAGTTAATGTAGATAAATTAATACTATGTGGTACTAATAAAGAAGAAATTGAAAAGTATTTAGAAATAGCTAGTAATTATAAAGAGATATATCTAGCTATTGGGTTTCATCCAGAGAACGCTAGTAGTATTACAGATGAAGACTTATCTTGGCTAGAGGAACGTGCTTCTAATAATAAAGTTGTTGCTATTGGAGAAATAGGATTAGATTTCCATTATGAAGGATATGATAAGGATAAACAGATAGATCTATTTAAAAAGCAGATAGAAATATCTAAAAGACTTAATAAGCCAATTGTTATTCATACAAGGGACGCTGTGCAATTAACTTTTGATATTTTAAAAGAATCCAACGTAAAAGGCGTAATGCATTGTTATAGTGGTTCTCTTGAGATGGCCATGGAGTATATTAAGATTGGATTTAAATTAGGTATAGGAGGAGTACTAACTTTTAAAAACAGTAATTTACCTAAAGTAGTTGATTATGTACCACTTGAATCAATCGTTTTAGAAACAGATAGTCCGTACCTTGCGCCTACTCCTCATAGAGGGGAAGAAAACTTTTCTTATTACATTCCTTTAATCGCAGAAAAGGTCGCTGAAATTAAAGGAATTAGTATATCAGAGGTAGCTGAAACTACTAGTAATAACGCCATTTCATTATTTGACATAGATAGTTAAATATGCTATTATTTTTATAAGAAAAATAGTAAAGGAGATTAGATTATGGAGTCGTTAAAAAATGTCCTATTTAAAAGATTAAAAACTGTAATGATGTTATTCCTTTTTGTTTTCCTAGTTGCTCTTGGAAACAAACATAATACAGTTACTACATATTATATTAATAACTCTAAATCTTTAGGCTCTGCTCATATAGTATCTAAATATGATGCTTCTGTAGAAGCCCACGCTCCAATACTTGCTAATAATCTAGCAGAAGTTAGAAACTTAGCTCATGATAATGGTGTGTTCTTCTATGGTACAATGACTGGATACGGTCCTGACTGTGAAGGTTGTGGAGGAAAAGTAGGATGTGCTCCTTATACTGATGTTAGACATACAGTATATTTCAATGATTCAAGTTATGGACAAGTAAGAATACTTGCATCTGATCCTTCTATACCATGTGGAACAATTATTAAGTTTAGTAACGTTACATTTACTAATGAGGAAGTTACCGCTATCGTATTAGATAGAGGAGGAGCAATTAAAGGTACATTATTTGATTTCTTAGTTGAATCAGAAGCTGCTGCCGATGTAGTTGGTAGACAACGTAATGTAAGATATGAAATACAAAGATGGGGCTGGTAAGCCTCTTTTTTTGTTTAAGATATTTAAAAATGTGATAAAATAGAATTAATAATAGGAGTGTAATATGAAAAGTGAAACTGCTAAACAAGTTATGGTTACATTAATAGCTGCATTTATCATGATAGTAGCTGCTATAGGAGTTAGTTATGCTGCCTTTAGTTTTGCCTACGAGAGTAAGAATATTAATATAATTAGACCAGGTGAGGTATATTTAAAACTTAACGAATCTAATAAAGGAATATCTATTTTAAATGCAAGCCCATTATCTGATGAAGAAGGTATTAAATTAGAAGGTGTTGGATATGTTAATTCTTTTAATATTATGTCTTCTTTAAAAAAAGAGAGTAAAATAGTTTATGATATTGTTTTAAATACACATTTAGAAAATATATCAGCAAATATGATTAAGGTTTACCTAGTTTCAGTAGATGGAGAAAATGCTCCTTTAGAAAGTGAAAAAGTAGTACTTGGTCCAGTATATTTAAGTGAGTTAAAAACATCAGAGTTATCTAACGGATTATCTTTATATAGTGGAGAGTTAGTAACTGGTGATAACTTAGTTAATAATTATAGATTAAAGATATGGATTGCTAACTTTGAAAAAAATGGAGAAGTAATTAGACCAGATGATATAGATGAAGATGCTGTTATAGAAGCAAAGCTTGGACTATATGCAAAGGCTAAATAATTGTCATTTTTAAGTAAAGTCAATAAACAAGTTTCGTATGATAACTTGTTTTTTTTGACTTTTATATTATACTCAAGTTAAATAGGAGATTGTATGAAAGAAATAGGTAAGGCAATTAATTTCTTATCAAGTGCATTTATATACACTGTTTTTTTCATACTTGTAATTATTGGATTAACCTTTGGTATTTATAGTCTAGAATATGTTGTTAATCTTAAAAATGGTGGTAGTACTACGCCCATTTTTTCATCTTATATAATCGCTTCTGGATCAATGGTCCCAAATATTGAAGTATATGATATGGTGGTAAATCAAAGAGTAAGCCCATATGAATTAAAAGTAGGAGATATTATTACTTTTTATTCAGAATCTAAAATGAGTTATGGACTTACTATTACCCATAGAGTAATTGGAATTACCCAAGATGCTGAAGGTAACTACTATTTTAGAACTAAAGGTGATGCTAACAACTCTACAGACGATTACTTAGTACCAGAAGATCATATAGTAGGTAAAGCAATATTAAAAGTACCCAAAATGGGATATGTTCAGAAATTTATTTCATCTCCGTATGGAATAATGATTTTAATAATGGTTCCATGTTTCTTATTTACGTTTTCTCAGTTAATCAAATTTATTAAAAAAGCTTATAAAAAGAAAGAAGAACAAGTAATAGAGCAAGTACCTATTACCGGTGTATAGATATGGAATATAAAGATTTTAAAAAAAAGTTTGGCCAAAACTTTATAAAAGATTCTAATATAACTAAAAAGATAGTTAATAGTACAGATATTTCTTCTAATGATTTAGTAATTGAAATCGGTCCTGGTAGTGGTTCTCTTACTAAAGAATTAGCTGAAGTAGCAAAGAATGTATTATGTTATGAAATAGATCATAGTTTAGAGGATGTATTAACAAATAATTTATCAAACTATGATAACGTTTATATAATATTTGAAGATTTTTTAAAGAGAGATATAGAAAATGATATTAAGAATTATCAGTATGATAATTTATTCGTAGTTGCTAATATTCCTTATTACATTACGACAGATATTATTAAGAAGATTATTAGTAGTAAGATTGATACTAAAGATTTAGTACTAATGGTTCAAAAAGAAGTAGGAGATAGATTTAGTTCAGCTCCAGGTAAAAGAGAATATGGTTCAATTACTGTACTTCTTAATTATTACTATGATGTTAAGAAACTATTTGTGGTAGGTAGAAAGAATTTTGTACCTGAACCAAAAGTTGATAGTGTAGTTATTTCTTTAAAAAAGAAAGAACATAAACTAATTGCTAATAATGAAGAATTATTTAATAGATTAGTAAGAGATAGTTTTAAATTTAAAAGAAAAAGTATTAAGAACAATTTAAAAGGATACAATCTGGATATTGTAGATGAAGTATTAAAAAATCATAACTTAGATTTAATGACTAGAGCAGAGTCTATAAGTTATGACATATATGTAGAAATTGCTAATAAATTAGAACAAGAAAAAAAGACTAATTAGTCTTATTCTTCCTCTTCAGCGTAAGGAGTTTTTTCAAACTCTTCAAGTATTACATCAGTAAACATCTTTCTGCATTCTTGATTAGTTGGATGAGCTACATCTCTATAACCACCAGTTGCAGTTTTTCTGTTAGGGAATTGTAAGAATAGTCCATTCTCTCCTTCTATTATACGGATGTCATGTATTTCAAAACAGTCATCGATATAAACAGAAGCAATTCCTTTCATTTTAGAGTCTTCCCTGTTTTCTTTTCTTACTCTCACAGATGTTATCTTCATAAACCAATCTCCTTTGTAACCTGTTAAATATATTATAAATTATAATAATAGTAAAAGCAAATATTATGGTATAATGCTTTTAGATAGGAGTTTATATGAATAATAATAAAACACCAATTTTATATACGATGTTTGCAGTAATTGGATTCTTTTTAATCATTACTGGTAGTAGCTATGCTTTATTAGATTCAGGTTCATTAGATAATAGTTATTATAATAATAATCTTATTATTAGTTATAATTCTACTAATGAAAATGCTGGTGATATTTTATCTCTTTTAGAGAATTATCCTATCAGTGATGAAGAAGCACTAAAGATGAAAGCATATTCTATTTCAGTTACTAATATTGGAACCGATACAGTTAGATATGTTCTTAATATTGTAAATGATGAAAGCATTATTAATTTAGATGGATGTGATGAAAATCTAATGCCAGATAAATATGTAAAAATTAGTATTAATGGATCTACTCCTAAGACATTAGATTCGTTTGAAAATGATCAAATAATTGATGGACTTTTAGGTAGCAATCAGTCAACTTTTTATGAAATTAGACTATGGATTAGTTCGGAAAGTGATAATAGTGTATTAAATACACATTTTCACAAACGAATTACTGTAGTTGATAATTAATAAGATTTACGTAAACTATTAAGATACTTTTCTAAAGTATCTTTTTCTTTTTTATAACCCATATATAATATAATATAAGGAGGCTGTGCCATGAAGACAACAAAAAGAGATAGACGTATAGCGCGTGTTTCAAGATTTATTGTGTTATCTAGTTTTATAATCTTCGGCGCATACATCCTATATTTTAGTAACAGTTGGATTAAGATTTATAAAAAATATCAAGAGAAAAAAGTTCTTACTACTGAGCTTTCAGATTTAAAAAAAGAAGAGGAAGTACTAAGAGCAAATGTAGATAAGTTACAAGACCCAGATTACATCGCTAGATATGCTAGAGAAAAGTATTTATATACTAAAGACGGAGAATATGTAATTAAGATGCCATAAAATAGACTTTTGTCTATTTTTTATTTACTATTTATATATGTTTTGTTAAAATCTTAACCAAGTGGGGAATTATGTTTAAAGAGAATATTTTAGATAAATATAATTTTACTGATGGAGATACAATTGTCATTGGCCTTTCAGGTGGTCCTGATTCAATGGCACTTTTTGATGTGCTTCAAAAATATAAAAAGAAAGTTAATATCAATATAGTTGTTGCTCATGTTAATCATAATGTAAGACAAGTATCTAATGAAGAAGCTAAGTTCGTTGAAGATTATGTTAATAAATATGATGTTGTTTTTGAATCTATGAAGATTGAAAAATATGGTGATGATAACTTTGAAAATGAAGCACGTAATATTAGATATCATTTTTTTGAAGAATTAATTAATAAGTATAATGCTAAATATTTATTAACGGCTCATCATGGAGATGATTTAATAGAAACCATTCTAATGAGAATAGTTAGAGGATCTACTGTTAATGGTTATTCTGGATTTAAAGAAATTGTTAAGAGAGATAACTATACAATTATTAGACCTTTAATTTATTTTAATAAAGAAGAGATACTAGAATATGATAAGTTAAATAATATTCCATATTGTATTGATAAGACTAATTATATGGATATTCATACTAGAAATAGATATAGGAGTAAAATATTACCTAGTTTATATAAAGAGAGTAAAGACGTTAATACTAAGTTCTTAAAGTTTAGTAAAGTATTAGAGTCATATAGTGATTATATAGATAAGGTTACTATAGGTATTATTGATAAAGTATATAAGGATAATACATTGTATATAGATGAATATAATAACTTAGATGATCTAATTAAGAATAGGGTCCTATACTATGTATTAGAGTCTATTTATAGTGATGATATGTTTGTCATTCATGATAGACATATTGATTTAATTAATAATCTTATTAATAGTACTAAGAAAAATACTAAAGTATACTTACCTAATAATGTAGTTGTAGTTAAAGAATATAATAAGTTATTAATTGAGAATGGTAATAATAATATTACTAGTTATGAAATAGAGTTAACTGATTATGTAGAGCTTCCTAATAACCATCATCTAGAAATTATTAGTGATACTCCTAAAAATGGGAATGATATATGTAGACTTGATTCTAAAGAGATTGCTTTACCATTATATGTAAGAACTAGAAAATTAGGAGATAAGATTGATCTTTTTAATACTAATGGTCATACTAAAGTTAAAGATATTTTTATTGATAAGAAGATTCCTCTTAAAGATAGAGAATTATGGCCTATAGTAGTTGATTCTAATGATAAAGTAGTATGGATACCTAATCTTAAAAAGAGTAAATTTAATAAGAAAAAGAATGAATTTAGTGATATAATAATTAGGTATATTTAAGGAGGAAATATGAATAGTAAAGATTTAAAGAAGAATACAGTTCCATATTTAATACTATTATGCTTAGTACTTGGTTTATTTTTCTTTTATTCTGCTTATGGAACAAAAGTAAATGAACTTAGTTATCAAGAACTATATACTGCATTAAATGATGGTACTGTTAAAAAGATAGAATTAACTCCTAAAGATGGTGCTGGAGTATATGAAATAACTGGAACTTTAAATAGTTATGCATCTAATGAGTCATTCTATATTAAAGTACCTAAGACAGACTCTATAGTAGATTTAATATTAGAATCTAATACTAATCATGATTTTGAATTAGTAACAAATGAAGATCCTGATTCAAGTGTATGGTTATTAATACTTATAAACGTAGTTCCAATTATTGCTTTAATAGGACTTGCCTTCTGGTTTATGTCTAGACAAGTTGGCGCAAATACAAAGTCACTAGACTTTGGAAGAAGCCAAGCTAGATTAAGTTCAGATAAGAATAAGACTACATTTAAAGATGTTGCCGGTCTTCAAGAAGAAAAAGAAGAAGTAAGAGAATTAATTGATTTCTTAAAGGAACCAAGAAAGTTTACTAAACTTGGTGCTCGTATTCCAAAAGGAGTTCTACTAGTAGGTCCTCCAGGAACAGGTAAAACATTACTAGCAAGAGCTGTTGCAGGAGAAGCAAATGTACCATTCTACTTTATAAGTGGTTCTGAGTTTGTAGAATTATTTGTAGGTGTTGGTGCTAGTCGTGTAAGAGATATGTTTAAACAAGCTAAAGCTACTGCTCCTTGTTTAATATTTATAGATGAAATAGATGCCGTTGGTCGTCAAAGAGGAGCAGGTCTTGGTGGTGGACATGATGAAAGAGAACAAACA
>JAEEGL014219752.1_pt1 | contig 34612 bp, 27 predicted proteins | sample 9134231 | NCBI WGS metagenome assembly JAEEGL01 (sample SAMN16246548, study PRJNA631951) | gut metagenome | biome: gut microbiome; feature: rumen; material: fiber-attached | host: Bos | place: Iran: Karaj | collected 2018-10
GCCAGGACCATCTGGACTATGTCCACGGTCTCCTTGTCGGTAACGCGCAGCCCGTCCACGAATTCGGCCTTCTTGCCGAGCTTGTCCATCAGCTCGCTGATCTCCGGGCCGCCTCCGTGCACCAGGACCACCTTTACGCCTATCAGCTGCAGAAGGACTATGTCCTCCATAACCTGCTGGCGGAGCTGTTCGTTTATCATGGCGTTGCCGCCGTACTTTACGACGACTATCTCGCCTACGTATTTCTCGATGTAGGGCAGCGCCTCTACAAGTATCTGCGCCCTTTCGGCGTTGGAAAAATCTGTGTTCATCAGGTCCTGTAATCTCCGTTGATCTTTACGTAATCGTATGTGAGGTCGCAGCCCCAGGCGGTGGCTTCGAAGCTGCCGCTCTTAAGGTCTACGAGTATGTCTATCTCTTTTTCGTGGAGTATCTTGGCGGCGGTCTCTTCCGAGAAGGGCACGCCGGCTCCGTCCCTGCAGAGCTCTATGGTTCCGGCCTTGGACTTAAAGCTGAGGTCTATCTTGCTTACGTCCACGGCTTCTCCGCTGTAGCCTATCGCGCAGAGCACGCGTCCCCAGTTGGCGTCTTCGCCGAACATGGCGGTCTTTACCAGGCTGGAGCAGATGACGCTCTTGGCTACTTTCCTTGCGGTCTCCAGCGTTTCCGCGCCTTTCACCACGCATTCCAGCAGCTTGGTGGCGCCTTCGCCGTCCGCCGCGATGCCTCTGCAGAGGTGCATGTTGACGGTGTTGAGAGCCTTCATGAAGACCTCGAAATCCTCGCCGTCATCCGTTACTTCCGCGTTACCCGCAAGGCCGTTAGCCATCAGTACGACGGTGTCGTTGGTGGAGGTGTCTCCGTCCACGCTGGTCATGTTGAAGGTGCTCTGAATGTCCTCGCTGAGGGCTTTCTGAAGCATCTTCGTGCTTACGGCCGCGTCCGTGGTTATGAACACCAGCATGGTAGCCATGTTCGGGTGTATCATGCCGCTGCCCTTGGCTATGCCGCCCATGCGGCAGGTCTTTCCGCCGAGTTCGAATTCAACGGCTATCTCCTTGGGAACGGTGTCCGTGGTCATTATCGCGTGGCAGGCTTCCAGGCTTCCGCTGTAAGAAAGGGAGGATACCAGTTCGTCCATGCCCTTTGCGATCGGGTCCAGGCTGAGCGGCTCTCCGATTACGCCGGTGGACGCTACGACTACGTCGCTCGCCGCGATCCCGGTGTGCTTTTCCACCAGCGCGGCCATGCCTTCGGCTATCTCTATGCCGTTGGCGTTGCAGGTGTTGGCGTTGCCGCTGTTGCAGATGACTGCCTGCGCCTTGCCGTCGGCCAGATGCTTCTGATCGACCAGAATCGGGGCGCCCTTCACCAGGTTGGTGGTGTATACAGCCGCTGCGTTGGCGGGGCAGTCGCTTATGATAAGCGCCAGATCCTTCTTGCCGGGGTTCCTGCGTATGCCGCAGTGCACGCCTCCCGCCTTATATCCTTTCGCGGCGCACACGCCGCCGGAAATTATCTTCATCTCGACCTCCGTATCTCCTTGTCCCTATACCGTAAGCCCTGTATCTTCGGGGAGACCCAGAACTATGTTCATGTTCTGGATGGCAGCGCCGCTGGCGCCTTTCCCCAGGTTGTCGAAGCAGGATATCAGAAGCACTCGCTCCTCGTTTCCCGCTATGGTAACTATCATGTCGTCCCTGCCGGCAAGGGCGTTTCCGAAAACGCCGCCGTCCGGGCAAGTTTCGTAGTGCAGCAGCTTGCTGCTGTAAACGCTCTTGTAGAGCTCCTCTATGTCCTTTACCGTGCCCTTAAGGTCCTTCGCGAAGAGCGGTACCGTTACCGTCATTCCGCTGTAGAAGTCCGCCACTATGGGGCAGAACACCGGGGCGATGTTAAGGCCGCTTATCTTCTGCATCTCCTTAAGATGCTTGTGGTTCTGCGTAAGTCCGTACTGCTTGGGCGAATCCAGCGGGTCGACCGCGCCTTCTTCCGCAAGGTCTATCCTGACGTCCGACTCGTAGTCCGCTATCATGCTCTTGCCTCCGCCGGAGTAACCGGTTACGGAGAAGCAGGTGAGGGCGGTATCCGGAGCTATGAGCCCGGCCTTTACCAGAGGCGCCGCCAGAGCAATGAAACCGCTGGCGTGGCATCCCGGGTTGGCTATCCTTTTGGACGAGGCTATCTTTTCCCTGTGTCCCGCAAGCTCCGGCATTCCGTAGATCCATCCGTCCGCGGTCCTGTGGGCCGTCGATGTGTCAATGATCACGGTATCGGGAGCCGCAAGTTCCGCGGCCTCTATCGCCGCGGCGTCCGGCAGGCACAGGAACGCTATGTCCGCCTCAGCGAACGCGGCCTTCTTGGCCTTGGGATCCTTGCGAAGCTCGTCCGGAAGGGTCATCAGCTCCAGATCCTTGCGTTCCGCCAGCCTTTCGTATATCCGCAGACCGGTGGTCCCGGAGCTGCCGTCTATGAAAACCTTAGTCATTATATCACGAACTCCTTCTTAAGTTCTTCCAGCTGCTTCTTTGCCGACGCGGACGACGCTCCGCCTTCCGACGTTCTCTTTTCCATGCAGTTCTTTATGTCTATCTCCTCGAAAACGTCTTCCGCGAAGAGCTCCGAAAACGCTTTGTATTCCGCAAGGCTCAGATCCTCCAGGACCTTGCCTTTCTCTTCGCACAGAGCCACTATCTGTCCGGAGATCTTGTACGCGCTGCGGAAGGGCATGCCTTTCTTTACCAGGTAGTCCGCAAGGTCCGTTGCGTTTATGAAGCCTTCCCTTGCGGCTTTAAGCATGTTCTGCGGAAGCGCGGTCATGGTCCGTATCATCGGAGCCATTACCTTAAGGCACATCTTCGCGGTGTCCACCGCGTCGAACACGGTCTCCTTGTCCTCCTGCATGTCCTTGTTGTACGCGAGAGGCAGTCCCTTAAGCGTTGTGAGCAGGGCGGTAAGATCTCCGTAGACCCTGCCGGTCTTGCCCCTTATCAGCTCCGCCATGTCCGGGTTCTTCTTCTGAGGCATTATGGACGATCCGGTCGTAAACGCGTCCGAAAGCTTTACGAACCTGAACTCCCAGGAGGACCAGAGTATCAGCTCCTCCGAGAGCCTGGACAGATGCATCATCATTATGGAGAGAGCGCTCATAAGCTCCAGGCAGAAGTCCCTGTCGGACACGCCGTCCATGCTGTTGGCGCACACGCCGGAAAATCCCAGAAGCTCCGCTTCCATCGCGCGGTCCGTATCGTATGTGGTGCCCGCCAGAGCGCAGCTTCCGATGGGGGAGACGTTCATCCTTGCCTTGCAGTCCGCGAGCCTTCCCAGGTCCCTTTTAAGCATCTGGACGTAGGCCAGCAGATGGTGCGCGAAGTTTACCGGCTGGGCCCTCTGAAGGTGTGTGTAGCCCGGCATTATGGTCTCCGTGTGCCTCTCCGCCTGTTCCATCAGGGCCTTTATGAGTTCCTTGATCAGCTCGGCGATCCCGTCCGTCTCGTCCCTCAGGTAGAGCCTCATGTCCAGGGCCACCTGGTCGTTCCTGCTGCGCGCGGTGTGCAGCTTCTTTCCTGCTTCGCCTATGCGTTCCGTAAGCACCTGCTCTATGAACATGTGGATGTCTTCGCAGCCAAGGTCGAAGTCCAGCGCGCCGGACTTAAGGTCCGCCAGAATGCCTGCCAGACCGTCAGTCATCAGCTTGCAGTCCTCGTCGGAGATGATCCCCCTGGAAGCAAGCATGGCAGCATGAGCCATGCTGCCTTTAATGTCCTGCTCGAAGAGCCTCTTATCGAAATGTATGGATGAATTGAAGTCGTCCGCCAGGCTGTCGGTCTGTCCGGATGTGACTCCTTCCCACATCTTTGCCATGATCGCTCCTTGATCTTTTATAGCCCCGCGCTCAAGGCGCGGGATAATAATCGTCTATTTTCCGTTTACCAGCGCCTGGACCTTTATCGGAAGTCCGAAGAGGTTTATGAATCCTGCGGAATCCTTCTGGTCGTAGTCGCTCTCGCCGAAAGTGGCTATGTCCTCGCTGTAGAGGGAGTTGGGGCTCCACACGCCGGCGTTTATGATGTTGCCCTTGTAGAGCTTAAGCTTTACCTTGCCGTTGACCGCTTCCTGGGTCTTGTCCACGAAGGCGGACAGCGCCTCCCTTAAAGGTGTGAACCACTGGCCGTTGTATACCAGTTCGCCGAAGGTGATGGCCAGCTTCTGCTTTTCGTGCATGGTCATCTTGTCCAGCGTGATGGTCTCCAGGACCTGGTGGGCCTTGTAGAGTATGGTGCCGCCCGGGGTCTCGTACACGCCGCGGGACTTCATTCCCACGAGCCTGTTCTCGACTATGTCCAGAAGGCCTATGCCGTTGGCTCCGCCTATCTCGTTGAGCTTAAGGATGATCTCCTTGGCGCTCATCTTCTTGCCGTCCAGAGCGACCGGCGCGCCTTCTTTAAACTCCAGTTCCACGTAGGTGGGGGTGTCCGGCGCCTGGGTAGGCGATACGCTCATCTCCAGGAAGCCCGGCTTTTCGTACTGAGGCTCGTTGCCCGGATCCTCCAGGTCCATGCCCTCGTGCGAAAGGTGCCAGAGGTTCTTGTCCTTGGAGTAGTTGGTCTGACGGTTTATCTTAAGCGGAATGTTGTGAGCTTCCGCGTAATCTATCTCTTCGTCCCTGGACTTGATGTCCCATTCCCTCCAGGGGGCGATTATCGGCATGTTCGGAGCGAAATGCTTGATGGCCAGCTCGAAACGCACCTGATCGTTGCCCTTGCCGGTGCATCCGTGTACTATGGCGTCCGCCTTTTCCTTAAGAGCTATCTCCACCAGGCCTTTGGCTATGCAGGGCCTTGCGTGGCTGGTGCCCAGAAGGTAGTCTTCGTAAGCGGCTCCCGCCTTTACGCAGGGGATGATGTAGTTGTCAACGTAGTCGTCTGTAAGATCCAGGACGTAGAGCTTGGAGGCTCCGGTCTTAAGGGCCTTTTCCTCCAGTCCTTCCAGTTCGTCCGCCTGTCCGACGTTGCCGGAGACGGCTACAACTTCGCAGTTGTTGTAGTTCTCCTTCAGCCAGGGGATGATTATGGAAGTATCGAGACCTCCGGAATAAGCGAGCACTACTTTTTTGATTGTATTTTTATCCATTTTCTGTTCCTCCCGAAAAGTATATGCGTATACTAATAGAAAAACCAAGTGGATGTCAAGCGTTTTCTTGCATAAAATTGCAGATTTTTAAATAATCTGTGAATATATATGCAGAAGTGCCGGTATTGTGCGTCTGTTTATGCATAGATCCGCGCTGTCGGCCCGCAAAGGACGTTAATGATCCGAGCGCCGTAAAACGATAAGACCCCGAAGATCTTGCGTTATCAAGAGGATCGGGGTCTTCTGCCGTTTATTTATCGTTTATTTTTCGAACGGGAATTTGTACTGTGTAAGTCCGCACTCGTCGCGCAGCTGGATGAACTCCTTCTGGATGGCTTCGCCTACGGGCACGCCCTTGTCCTTGCGGAACTGCCAGTTCTCGTAGGCCTTTTCGCCGGCGGTGTAGATGCGCTCCGCGCCGGGAGCCTTCTTTGAGTTTCTGAGTCCGCGGCAGATCTCGCCGGCGGTCTTCTTGAATGTATCAAGGCCCATGAAGAACTCGGGGTTGATGACGAAGAAGAAGTGGCCGAGCCTGTACATCTGCGGGCTGCCGTCCTCGGCAACACCGGACAGAGCCTTAAGGAACGGTCCTCCCGCAAGAGCGGCGGAAAGGATCTCGACTACTGTCGTGTATCCGTAGCCCTTGTAGCCCGCGGTGTCTTCGCCGGGGCCGCCGAGCGGAAGCAGGGCGGCGTGGCCCGCGCGCATGTCCTTAAGGATCTTGGCGGATTCGGTCATGGTCTCGCCGGTCTCGCTTATTACGCAGTTTTCCGGGGTAGGCTTGTTCTGCCTTGCGTAGAACTCTATCTTGCCGTTCTGGACTATGCAGGTGGCGCAGTCCAGGTTGAACGGGAAGGGTTCGTCCGTTGGCATGGTGAAGGTGAGCGGGTTGGTGCCCATCATGGGCTCAACGCCGAAGGTAGGAGCTACCGAAGGCCTGGCGTTGGTGCCGCTGATGCCTATCATTCCGGCCTTCTCGGCCATGGTGGTCCAGTAACCGGCTATGCCGTAGTGGGTGGAGTTCATTATGGCTCCGCCGGCCATTCCGTAGGTCTTGGCCTTTTCGATCAGCATCTCCATCATCCTGTAGCTGGCTACCATTCCCATGCCGTTGTTGGCGTCCATAACGACGGTGGTGGGGGTCTCCTTGACGATGTCTATCTTGGTGACGGGCAGCAGCGTGCCTTTCTTGATGCGGTCCAGATAGATGGGCTTGAAGCGGTTGCAGCCGTGGCTCTCGATTCCGCGGCGGTCACTCTCCAGAAGCACGTCCGTGCAGATCTCGGCGTCTTCCCTGGGCACTCCGTATTTAACAAAAACGTCCACCATGAAATCGTGGACAAGTTTCCAATCGACAAAAGGTCTTGTTTCTTCCATTCTATTACTCTCCGTTCTGTCTGAAACGACTTTGATTATATATTACAGTATACTATTTTTTCCGCCTCTTGTGTATATCATCTTGCTTAAGGAGCGATAATGCTTGAAAACGCGTAGGTGATAGGGTATTCTCCAGTTAAGACGCAAAGACAGGGGACCGGCTGCGACAAAGGCCGGCTTGAAGCGGAGGAAAGACCATGAACGAAGTAATCAGACAGCTGTACGACCGCAAGTCGGTCCGCGTGTACACCGACGAGCCCATAGACGAGTCCGTAGTTCAGGAGATACTGCAGGCGGCTGCTATGGCGCCTACGGCAGGCAATCAGCAGTTCTATACGATAATAAGGGTGACGGACCAGGGGCTTCTGGACAGACTCGCGGAGTCCTGCGACCATCAGCCCTTTATTGCGAAGAGCAAGCTGACGCTGGTCTTCTGCGCGGACTGCCGCAAATGGTTCAAAGCGTTCTCCGAACTGGGGTGCGAGCCGCGTGAGCCCGGTCTCGGAGACCTGCTCCTTGCTGTGGACGACGCGCTGATCGCGGCCCAGAACGCGGTGGTGGCGGCGGAATCGTACGGAATAGGCTCCTGCTACATAGGGGACATAATGGAGAACATAGAAGAGCAGCGGGACATACTTGGTCTTCCGGAACACGTCTTCCCGGCGGCCATGCTGGTCTTCGGACATCCTACCGAAGGCCAGAAGAAAAGGCCTAAGCCTCCGCGCGCGGACATGAGATACATAGTGCACGAGAACCGCTACATGGAACCGGACAGCGCCGATCTGCAGGGAATGTTCGGCAAAGGCAAGGGCGAAGAAGAGTACCGCGAGTGGATGAAGGCGTTCTGCGAGCGCAAGTACAACTCGGACTTCGCGCGCGAGATGAGCCGCTCGGTGCGGGAATATCTTAAGCAGTTCAAAGGATGATCACCGGGAAAAGCAATAAACCCCGGAGGATCTGTTGGCCAGAAAAAGAAATAAACCCCGGAAGGCCTGAAATCTCAGGACCTCCGGGGTCTTTTGCTGCTTATTGCCTGGACCGTTCAGCCGCGGTATTCCACGCAGAGCATGGTCTCGTCGTCGAACTGCGGCGCGTCACCGACGAAGGCTCTTACGGCACTGTGCACGCTGCCGAGGATGCCTTCAGGGCTCTCGTCCTTTAAGCCGTTCAGAACGTCCAGCAGGCGGTCCGTTCCGAAGAGCTCGTTGTCCGCGCTCGTGGCTTCGGGTATTCCGTCCGTGTAGACGAACACTCTGGCGCCGGGCTCCAGCTGCCATTCGTATTCCTTGTATTTGATGCCTGCCATGCCGCCGGTAACGAATCCGTGCTTATCCTTTATGAGCTCGAACCTGCCGCCCGGCTGCTTAAGTATCGGGTATTCGTGTCCCGCGTTGGCCGCCGTAAGCTTTCCTGTCTTAAGATCCAGGATGCTCAGCCATACCGTTACGAACATCTCCTCTTTGTTGTTGGCGCAGAGCTTGTTGTTGACCATTTCCAGCGCTTCGGCAGGGCCAAGTCCGCGCTCGACGGCGTTCTGTATAAGTATCATGGACCCCATCATGAACAGCGCTCCGGGAATGCCCTTGCCGGAAACGTCGGCTATGACCAGGGCAAGATGATCCTCGTCCACAAGGAAGAAATCGTAGAAGTCTCCGCCCACTTCCTTGGCCGGATTCATGGAGGCGTAGATCTCGAACTCGCTGTGGTCCGGGAAGGCGGGGAACTTGCTCGGCAGCATGCCGCTCTGTATGCGGGTGGCCAGCGACATCTCCGTGCCTATGCGCTCCTTTTCAGCGGTGATCTTCTGTATGTCGTCCACGTAGGTCTTCATCCTCTGCGTAAGCGACTGGAAGGAGTCTGCCAGAAGCTGCGTCTCGTCGCCCGTGTCCAGATCCCACTCGAAGTCCAGGTCGTCTCCGCTGATCCGGCTTACTTCGTTCGTAAGTTTTTGTATCGGTCCGACTATGCGTTTGGAGAGTATCAGCGACGCAAGAAGGGCTATGATCAGCGCGGCCGCGAACACAGCGAGGAACAGGATGGACGCTCTGTCGGCCTTGCTCGACGCGTCCGCTTCCGATTCCGCTGCGATCTTCTCCAGGTCCTCCTGGAGCGTCTGGCTGGGCGCTTCGACTTCCTCTTCCGACAGCACCACGAAAACGGACCATCCCACGGTCTCCATCGGGGCGTAAGCCACGTAGCAGGGCTCGCTGTTGATGTTCAGCTGCTTTATTCCGTGCTCTCCGCGCAGCGCCTCTATCGCAAGGCCTATCATCGCCGGATCGGAGGAAAGACGCAGGTCCTTGTCGTTCTCCTCCACGGACAGAACGCCGCTGTGGTAGCTGGAGAAAAGTACGCGTCCGAACGAGTTGACTATGCAGACGTTGCCCATCTCTCCCAGGTCGATGTTCTTTACCATGCTGTCCATGCTGTCCAGATACATGCCGGCTCCGGCAACGCCCTTCAGCTCTTCGTCCTTATAGACCGGTACGCCGCACATTATTCCGGTGCGGGGCGTATGGGCGTCCTTGGTGGCGGAGGTCATGAACAGCTCGCCGCTGGCGGCGGCTCCCTGGTACCAGGGTCTGGTCTTGGCGTCCAGAGGCAGCAGGGCTCCGTTCTCGTCGAACTTGCTGCCGGATATGTAGTCGGCCTGCACCATGACGCCGTTTTCGGAGGCGAAATACGCGGATGCTATGCCTTCGGAGTGCAGGTTGACGGAGAATATGGTCTCCTGAAGATTGCCCAGAAGCCCGGCCTCTTTCGCGATATCCCTGTCCGCGGGATCTATTCCCGGGCCGTAGAGCGCCTGTATGCAAAGAGTCCCGTCGTTGGAAGCGTCGGGAAGGGGGACAGGTCTTGAGGGATAATGATCGCTGTCGGCGTAGATAAGCTCCGCGGCCGAGGCTATGGTGCGCACGGACTGCTGGAACTCGTAGAAAGTTCTGTCGGCAATGGCTGCCTTGTCGTCCGCGAGTTCCTGAAGGCGCTGGCGGGCCATCCCGTCCATGGACGAATACGTCATCTCGCCGGAGGTGGCGGACATCTGCTTGTTGGATCCGGTAAGTATGTCCGCGATCCTTCTGGTGTTGATGAGCGCCACGGCTCCCACGCACAGCAGGGATATTACGACGATGATCGTTATCGTCGCGGCTATCTTTGTTCTCAGCGGTCTTATCTTTTTCGTTCGCATGGTCTGCTCCCTTCTTTTCGAGAAGCGCTATCTGACAAGAGCCTCTGCCATCACTGCCGCCAGAGGCAGAGTTACCGCGGAGATCAGCGTGGAAAGGCTGACCAGCTGCGCGGCGAACGACGGACTGCGGTCGAAACGCTCCGCGAATATGCTCGTGATGGCGGCGCAGGGGGTGCCGATCAGTATCACGAGCGCGACGTAGGTAAGCTTGTCCAGCCCGAACGGCATCAGCATGAACGCCGCAAGGACCGGGAATATGATGTTGCGTATAAGTATTACTTTATAGATGCGGGGCTGCGAGAATATCCCGGAAAGCTCCGTCTTGGCCAGCTGCGCGCCTATGACTACCATGGCCAGGGGCGAATTGAGGCTTCCTACGGATTCCATGGCTTTGAATATGGGCGCCGGCAGCGGCACGCGGAAAAGCATCAGGGCCACCCCTATAACGATGGCTATCAGCGGAGGGTTGGCCAGCAGTGTCTTCGCGGAGAAGGCTTTGCGGCCTCCCATCAGGACTATGCCGTGGGTGTAGGTCAGAAGGTTGAAGATCGCTATCATCAGCACAGGAACCAGGATCACGTCCTTGCCGAGAACCGCGGTAACGAGCGGGATACCCATGTAGCCGCAGTTGCCGTAGATGGATCCAAGCCTCATGCAGAGTTTTTCGTCCTCGGGCTCTTTTTTATACAGGAACTGCGACAGGATGATGAAGACGACGAACGTCGCCAGTATCGCCAGAACCGTAAGCCCCATGGCTTTAAGGCTCTCGGAGTCCCATTCCACCTGCAGCGAGGAGATCATCAGGCATGGCGTTGCGCCGTACATTATCAGCGAAGACATGTCCTTGGTCCCTTTTTTGGTGATCAGGTCCGCTTTGCCCAAAGCAAAGCCCACCGCCATTATCAGGAACAGCGACACTACCTGAAGCAGAACTACAAGGAATCTCTGAGCCATCTGACCTCCGGGCTGATACTTTTACAAGGTTAACAATTTATTATACACCTTTTTGCGTAATAATAAAAATCCCCGGTCTGCGGTTTCGTCCGGCGGGGATCCTATAATCATCGTTTATAGCACGCGCGGCGAAAACATCGGCAAAGCTTGGAAGTTATACGCTTTACAGGGTAACAGGTGTGTTAATATATTGTCATTTTTTATACCCTACAACAAGTCCGGAATTATTGACTTTGCCGTACGGACAGAATAAAATACTTTTGATTATTCGTATTTATATTAACTATTGGAGGCTTTTTTTATTATGTCTGACAGTAAGAACCTCAAGAAATCATGGCTGCTCATCGCGATCGCGGCAGTCCTGATCATCCTGTCCAGCGTTCTTCCTCTTCCGGAAGGGCTCAGCAGGCAGGGAATGCAGTCGTTCGGCGTCATCCTGGGCGCCATCGTTCTCTGGGTAGGAGAAGCTATGAACATGGCCATCGTAGGTATATTCATGGCCGCGCTGCTCACCTTCATGGGCGTCATGACCCCCGGAGACATGTTCAAAGGATTCGGCGGAAGCGTATTCTTCTTCATGGTAGGTACCATGTCCATAACAACGGCAATGGCGTCCACCACGGTTCCGACAAGGCTTGCCGGACTGATCATGAAGTGGGCCAAGAACAGCCCCAGGAAGCTGGTCGTAGGATTCGCCGTAGGTACGGCAGTTCTTTCCTCGATCATGTCCAACATTCCTACCTGCGCGCTGTTCGCTTCTCTGGGAATCGCCGTAATGAAGGCGAACGGAGACCCCAAGCCCGGTACTTCCAACCTCGGTAAGTGCCTCATGATCGCCATCCCGGCCGGTTCCGTAATAGGCGGTTACATGACCCCTGCCGGCGGCCCGACCAACATATTCGCGTTCAACTACCTGGCCACACCGGAGATCGGTCATCCGATCACTTTCCTGCAGTGGATGGCTCAGGGTTATCCCATAGGTCTGGTCTGCGTAATAATCGTAGCTCTCTGGACCACCTTCGTCCATAAGCCGGAATCCATCAAGGAAGAGGCTCTGGAAAAGGCCAACGAGATGATCCACGGCAACGGACCTCTCACCGGAAGAGAAAAGCGTGTCGTAGGAGTAGTCGCCGCCATGTTCATCGCGTGGGTGGCATCCTCTTTCGTTCCCAACGCCAACCTTCTGAACGCTACCTGCGTAGCTCTGATGGGTACCTGCCTCTTCATGTTCCCCGGAATCGACGCTCTTACATGGAACGAGTATTCCGAGAAGGGCGGCTGGGACGCTTCCTTCATGGTAGGTTCCGTAGGCGCTCTCGCGGACGCGGCTCTTTCCACCGGCGCAGCTACCTGGCTCGTTAACACGACCCTCGGCGGAGCGGCATCCTGGAGCCCGATGATGGTATTCATGATGATATCGTTCCTGGTCTGCGTAATCCACATACTCATCCCGTCCGGCCCTGCCGTAGCGGGTCTGGCAGTAATTCCTATCGTAGGTCTGGCTGTGAAGGCCGGAGTCAACCCGGTAGCCGCTGCCATACTGGTATCCTTCTGGTCGGCCGTTACGTTCGTACTGCCCACCGACGCGGTGCCTATGTTCACCTACAAGTTCAAGTACTACGGTTTCAAGGACATGATGAAGTCCGGTATTCCTATCTCCATCGTAATAGCGATCCTGGTAGCCATACTGATCCCGTTCGCGGCGAACCTGCTTGGTGTCTGATAAGATTGGATCTGAAAAACTCAGAAACAATAAAAGGATCGGGCAAGTCCCGGTCCTTTTTACGTAATGAGACCCCGCGCTTTGCGGGGTCTTTAAATGTCATGATGTTGTATGAGGGGCGTTTAGATCGTCCTGAGCCTGTCCTGCACGTATACTGCCGCCGGACCTATGTAGCCTTCGCTGGCGGACAGCGAGGTGTGCAGCATGCGCTTCGGTCCGTAAGCCGGATCGTAGGCGCTGCAGGCCTCTATGACTCTGTCCCTGAGCGTCTTGTTCCTGAACAGTTTTCCGTAGAATATTATGCGGCGCGGCGCGATTATGGTAGAGGTGTTGACTATGCTGCGCGCGAACAGGTCTATAGCTTCGTCTATCCGCCTCTTTGTTTCTTCGGAGGCCTTATCGTAGCTTTCTTCGAAGGTCTCGATGTCGAAAGGCATTATTTCGTTGAGCGCTTTATAAGAAGTCTTGGTCTCCAGGCATCCGCGTCTTCCGCACGCGCACTCCTTGCCGTTCGGGTCCACGATGAGGTGTCCTATCTCCGCGGTCCTTCCCAGGCGTCCCCTGTAGATGTCGTCGTTGATGACTATGGTGCTTCCGACGCCCGGACCCCATTTGATTACCAGAAGATTGTCGGTCTTTCTTCCGGCTCCGAAGAGCAGCTCCGCCGTCGCGAACGCGTCTACGTTGTTCTCGACATACGTGGGAAGCCCCAGTATGCTGTTCATTATTCCGCGTATGTCGACCTCGTCCTTCCAGATGCCGTTTGCCCGCATGGATACGCCGGTCTCGGTATCTACTATGCCGTTTATTCCTACGGATACCGCGCGTACCAGGCTTCGGTATTTTACGGGGAGCGCGTTCCTGAGGGAGGCGCATTCCTCCGCGACCCTTTCCAGAAAGACGAGCGCGGGGACTCCGGTATCGGTGTCCATAGTCCTTACCAGCTGCTCGCCGGAACGTTTAACGACAGGTCTGGCTTTAAGATCGCACAGCGCCACGTTGGTGACGTCCGGCTCTATGTTGACCGCCAGAACGTATTCCGTGTCCGACTTTATGTCGACGAGTATCTTCTTCCGTCCGGCGGAACGCGACGGTCTGTCCGCCACGCCCAGTTCCGTAAGGATGCCTTCGGAAATCAGCTTGTTGACTATCTGGGTGACGGATGCCGCGGTAAGACCCGTTGCGCGCGCTATGTCCTTGCGCGACACGGGCCCCTGTCTGTTGACGTGGTTCAGTATCAGGGCGCGGTTCTGCTGTTTGACGCTGCCCATGTTAAGGCCGATCTTGTTCATGATCTGATCAGTATCTCCGGACTTCCATATCCAGCATGCGGGCCAGTATCTCCAGCTCGTCTGCTGCGTCTGCGTATATTACGGCGTAGTGAGGTTCCCAGCCGTCTTCGACAATATTATATACGATGCTTTCCGCCTAAAATATACCACAAATGCATATTTTTTTAAAGGATAAAGACGCTTTCGCGCCATACGGTAATTGCGGGACCGGCAGGTTGTGTGATATTATTAACATACAATAATATCCATATCTGTCTGCAGTATCAGTCGGTCGGCTTTTTCGGTGCAGCATTCAGGCAGGAGATGCCATGAGCGAAGAAAAGTTCTACAACTCGGAACACCCGAACCTTCCGGAGCACGTTGCGCTTTCGGAGCATTCTTCACTGCCCGAATACAATCCCGTCTATCCGGACGTTACTTTCTTTAAGGAATCTTCCGTAACCACCAGAGAAGAGAACATTTTCCAGGGCGAGCCTCCCGCGGGTGAGAAACGCCGTGTTTCGCGTGAGGAAAAACGCAAGGAGCGCGAACGCTTTTCGCTGCTCCAGAAGATACTCGGTTCCGCTTTGAGGGGCGGCGCCGCGGTCCTTGCTGCCGCGGTAGCTGTGTCAGCGGTCTCGTCCGCTCAGGACGGCGATCTGGCAGCGTCAGTACGCAAGCTGATCCAGGGCGGAAAGAAGCCCGCCTTTACGCAGCAGACCGGATACGACGCCGCAGCGCTCGCAAGGCTCTGGGCGAGGGATCCGGACGCGCCGCACAAATACGATACAGCGCATCCGGTCGTCTACCGAGCCGCCACCTGCACTCAGGACGGCGAAGAAGAGCTGATATGCCTGGAGTGCGGCGTACATTCGCACAGCATCCTTACAGCGGGCGGACACCGGGATGGCGAACCTGTAAAAGAGAACGAAGTCGCCGCTACCTGTCAGCAAGAGGGCGGTTACACGGAAGTTATAAACTGTATAGTCTGCGGTACTGAACTCTCACGCAGAAATGTTGTTGTCGCAAAGAAAGAGCATACTCCGGGCGAATCGGAGATAGCCAACGAGGTCGAAGCCACTTGCACGGAAGACGGTCACCGCTACGAAACAGTGATCTGTACAGTCTGCGGCGAGGTCATATCCAGCGGTGAAGTGATCGTACCTGCCACAGGGCATAATGCGGCTGCGGCGGTGGTCGAGAACGGTTCCGAGGCTACCTGTACCGAGGGTGGACATTACGACAGTGTAGTCTACTGCTCGACCTGCGGTGAAGAATTGTCAAGGACGGAAGTAACGGAACCCGCTAAAGGACATCAGGCCGCGGCGGCAGTAAAAGAAAACGAGGTCGAAGCCACATGCGAAACGGAAGGCAGCTACGATAACGTAGTTTACTGCTCGGTATGCAGCGAGGAGATGGCCCGGACCACGATCAAGGTGACGGCACTCGGGCATGACTGGGGTCCTGTAACATATACCTGGGCATCAGATAACAGCACTGTAACAGCTACAAAACCGTGCAGAAACGATTCTTCACACAACATTACAGAAACGGTTCAGGCTGCTTCAGAAGTGGTCACCGAACCCGACTGCGAGACGACCGGAACCACAAGATATACTGCCACATTCTCCAACAGCGCGTTCACATCCCAGACGAAGACCGTTACCGTTGCGGCTCTAGGTCACGACTACGAAACGATCTATGAATGGAACTATGAAGATGGGATATGCTATGCATATGCTTATTGCATGAGGCATCCGAACGACCCGTCGCATAATGTGGAAGAGACCTCTACGGCAACGCGCACTGTTACAAAAGCAGCTACGTGTGTGGATGATGGCAGCTATACTCTTACCGCATCGTTCTCCAGCAGCGCGTTCAGCACCCAGACTGTGGAAGATGAGATCCCGGCGACCGGCGAACATCATTATGTAGATACAAGAGAGATCGAATCGCAGTCATGTACTCATATTCAGTATTATCATATTTCCAAATGCGATGTGTGCGGCCAGGTCGAGCCAGACACAATTGCGGTCGCCGAGGATCCGGAGCCCGGTCCGGGCCATCAGTGGAGCTTAACGCCGCATGGCTATACAAGCTGCAGCGTCTGCGGACAAAGCGCCATAGATGCTTGGCTTAACGGAGCCTACGTCGTCTACTCCATAGACTCTAACTACATGGACGCCATGACGGCGGCCGGAAACAGTTATTCCACCGTACAGCTGGTATTCGTTGATACCGGTACTGTTATCAACTCCGGCGGATACGAGGGCGGATATGGTTCCAATATAATGATCCCGGATGAGTACAGGGAGCCGGGCGGCAGACTCCGTGTCGATTTCTACTTCGGCAATTACTACATTTCTTCCAATACAGTTACGATAGACTAATGAAGGGAACGAAAGGAGGACCCTCATGAGCGATACAAAGAAAAAGAGACCCAGAAAAAAGGGCGGACCCGGCAGGATAATAGGCGTTGTAATAATAGCCGTCATAGTTTTGCTGCTCAACTTCCCGAACCTTTGCTTCTTCCTGGGACCGTCGCAGAAAGAAGCGCTTAAGCTCTTCAGGAACACCTACCTGGGCGACTACATGCCCATGAGGACGGAGACCGGAGGGTTCGACTTCATGCGTCTGGTGGCGCTGGTGATCATGATAGCCGGATGCTGGGCGGTCTACCGCATACTGGTCTGGATAGTCGGAATGATCAAGACAAAGAGCCGCCGCGGAGAAACGCTAAAAGGCATGCTCTCCAACGTGATCCGCTACGCGGTGGTGATCTTCGGAATAATCTACGGACTCAACATACTGGGCGCCGACGTGCTGACAGTCATAGCAGGCTTAGGCATCTTGGCCCTGGTCATAGGCTTCGGAGCGCAGTCGCTTATCGAAGACATTTTCGCCGGAATATTCATACTGTTCGAAGGCCGCTTCTACGTGGGCGACATAATCAGTGTGGACGGCTTCCGAGGAACGGTTCGTTCCATTGGAATAGTCTCCACGCAGATCGCGGACGTGGGCGGCAACATACGCATAATGAACAATTCCGACATACGCGTTCTGACCAACCTGTCCGACGTTTCGTCCGTGGCGGTATCCATAGTCAGCATCGCCTACGGCGCGGATCTGCTTAAGGCCGAAAAGGTGATAAACGAGCTGTGCGACAGGCTGCCGGAGATGTATCCGGAGATGTTCCCCACCAAGCCGCACTACATGGGCGTGGAGAACCTGAGCGATTCCTCCGTGGACCTGAAGGTGACCGCGGACGTTCACGAGTCCAACATCTACAACGCCCGCAGGATACTCAACCGCGAGCTGAAGCTTGCTCTGGACGCCGGCGGAATAGAGATCCCGTTCCCGCAGGTAGTCGTATGGCAGGGAAAAGAAAAGTAGCTGCGCAGTAGCTCCGGTGAGACCGCGGGCCGATCCGGAAGACCGGAAGAACAAGCCCTTCGCCTTATGCCGCGGAGGGCTTTTATAATGCCTTGCTCCGTTGTTTTTTTCGCGCAAAAAATGTATTATAAAACGTCAGACATAAATACCGTTCGAAAGAAAGGAATAAAGCTTTGAGCATCATAAGAAACATAGACCTGGCGCCGTCCGGCGAGAACAAGATCGAATGGGTAAGGAGGAACTGCCCCATACTGCGCAGCCTGGAAGAAGACTTCGCGAAGAACAAGCCTTTCGCTGGCAAGCGCATAGCGCTGTCGGTGCATCTGGAGGCCAAGACCGCGTACCTGTGCAAGGTGCTTGCCGCGGGCGGAGCCGAGATGTTCGTTACAGGCTCCAATCCGCTCTCCACTCAGGACGACGTTGCCGCCGCGCTGGTAAAGGCAGGGCTTAACGTTTACGCATGGCACGGCGCTACGGAGGAGGAATACTTCTCCCACATTAGGGAGACCCTTTCGCATCACGCCAACATAATAATCGACGACGGCGGAGACCTGGTCAGCATGCTGCACACGGAGCTTCAGGAGGAGCTTCCTTACATAATCGGGGGCTGCGAGGAGACCACCACCGGCATCAACCGCCTTATAGCGATGGATAAGGCCGGAGCGCTCCGCTTCCCCATGGTGCTGGTGAACAACGCGGACTGCAAGCATCTGTTCGACAACCGCTACGGCACGGGTCAGTCCGTATGGGACGGCATCAACCGCACGACCAACCTGATAGTCGCCGGAAAATACGTGGTAGTCGCGGGCTACGGATGGTGCGGAAAAGGCGTGGCGATGAGGGCCAAGGGCCTGGGCGCCAAGGTAATAGTTACGGAGGTGGACCCGGTAAAGGCCATAGAGGCCGTCATGGACGGTTTTACGGTAATGCCGATGAACGAGGCCGCAAAAATGGGTGATTTCTTCGTTACGGTCACCGGATGCTCCGGGGTCATAACCGAGAAGGACTTCATGGTGATGAAGGAAGGCGCCGTACTCTCCAACGCGGGGCATTTCGACGTGGAGGTGGACATGAAGCGCCTTCGCGAGATCGCGACCGAAGCGCGCGAGATGCGTCAGAACATAATGGGTTACACGCTGCCGAACGGAAAGCACATATACGTGCTCGCGGAGGGCAGGCTGGTAAATCTGGCGGCAGGAGACGGTCACCCGGCGGAGATAATGGACATGAGCTTCGCCATCCAGGCGCTGTCCGCCAAGTATCTTGCGGAGCACGAAGGCAAGCTTACGGAAAAGCTGATAAGCGTTCCCAGGGAGATAGACCTGGAGGTGGCGCGCAGGAAACTGGCGTTCCTCGGGGTGGAGATAGACGAACTGACTCCTCAGCAGCAGGAGTATCTTAATAAAGACAAATAGGGGAGGAAGCGAAATGGCAGATCTTTACACAAAGGTAGTTAAGGCAAGCATATTCCGCAGAGGCGCGGAACTTGTGCGCAGAGGCAGCGCGGATCTGACGGAAGGCGCGCAGACGGTAAGCGTATACGGTCTGTCACAGAGCGCCGACATAGACACCGCAAGGCTCTTCAGCCAGGAGGGAGTGTTCTGCTCCGACCTGCGTTTCATGCCGCAGTACGACGACGAAACGGAAGATCCCAAGGTTAAGGAGATCAGGGAAAAGATAGAGGAGCTGGAAAAGGCCATAGAGGTTAAGGAGCTTCAGGCGGAGCTGTGGAAGAACAACGGAGACTTCTCCGCGCGTACGTCCCAGCCGGTCTCCGAGGTCCAGGATTACATAGAGAAACTGGCCGGACGCCTGGAGTCGCTCAACAAGGAGATACTGAAGGGCCGCAGGGAACTGGAAGAACTGAACAAGAAACTGGAGAAGCAGTCCGAGCAGAGCGAAGCGCCGGTAATGGTGGCCGAAGTGGTCGCTCCCGCCGCGGGACGCTACGATTTCGAGCTCAGGTACTTCGAGAACTCCGCAAGCTGGAGCCCAGTATACGAGGTCCATTCCGACGGCGAGTCGGATCTTGAACTGCGCATGCGCGCCAAGATATACCAGAACACGCTCGAGGACTGGAAGGGCGTGGAGACCAGCCTGCTTACCGGCAACCCGACCGCCGCGGGAACTCTTCCGGATCTGTTGTCCGTGTTCCTGGACATAAGGCAGAACAGGCCTGTCAGAACCATGGCAAAGGGCGCGGGCATGGCGAGGATGGCTGTCGCGGAGGAAGCGGCATGCTATGACGAGGCGGCGCCCATGGGAATGGCTGCGGGAGCGGCTCAGATGAACATGGTCCGCATGGCCATGCCGGAGGCGGAAGTCAGCGAGGAGCAGACATCCACCGAGTACGTGCTGCCCGGCACCAGAGACATACTAAAGACCGGCGACAACACGGCGGACATACGCAGCTACAAGGTCCCGGCGGAGTATAAGATAATAACCGTTCCGGCCATGGATCAGAGCGCGTACCTGGTGGCGGTCGTAAAGCCGTCCGACCTTCCGGTGACCGCGGAGATCGATCCGTCCGTCTACTACAAGGGCATCTACACCGGCAAGGTCTGGCTGGATCCGGACCTTACAAGGGAAGAGATAGAGATAACTCTCGGCAAGGAGGAGCGCATTAACGTTACACGCGAGCAGACCGTCCGCAAGACCAGCACGGCGCTTCTTAAGGGACAGCGCATAGTGGAGTACGGCTACGAGACCCGCGTAAGCAACACCGGATCCGCGGACGCGGAGGTCGTGATAAAGGACCAGATCCCGGTGTCGCAGAACAAGGACATAACCGTGGAGGCTCTGGAGCTTTCCGGCGCGGAGCTGGCAAAGGAGAGCGGACTTCTTACCAAGACCGTAAAGGTAGCGGCGGGAGCCACGGAAGTGTTCCGTCTGGGCTACAAAGTGGCAGGCCCCAAGGACAAGACCATAAGCGAAGAGCGCAGAAGAGTATCCGGCCAGAAGTTCTGCCCGGAGTGCGGCTCGCCCCTCGAGAACGGCAAGTGCAACACCTGCGGTTACAGCGCCTGACCGGATCCGAAAGACTTACGTATAACTACGATTGGAACAGATAATGCTTACGGAAGAAACACTTCAGCGGATAATAGCCGACAACCTTAAAGGATATTACGGTTTTGCTCCCGAGCCGGAGCAGATAAAGATACACGAAGCCACGGTAAACGGCACCTGGGCCATGTTCTCCGTGGGCATGGGCTATAAGTACGAGTTCACTGCGGCGGTGTTCCCGCTGGAGCTCGCGAGGATGCTGGGCAGCCGCTTCTACGAGGTGTCCGGTACCGCAGTCTCTGCTACCGGCGGCCAGATAAAGCAGCTGGCTCCAACCTGGGTGACGGAGGAGTACGAGCGCCCGATGCGCTGGCGTGCGCTGACTCCCGAGCAGGCCAAGCTGGAGTACAAGAAGGAACTGGACCGCATCTACAAGGAGAGGGCGGAGAAGGCTCAGAACGGCGCGGCGGAGTGATCCGGCAGACCGGGGCTCCGGGGCTGTGAGTCCGGAAGTTCCTGAAGAACGTCCGGGATACCGCCCGAACCATTTATTAAACAAAACGATACGGCGCGTATGCTGTGATCAAAGGACTGTTTGGGACCCCGGTTCTTGGCGATCGGCAAGCCTTAAGGCGAAGCCGGAGCTTAGAACCGCTGGTGGGCTCCCGACCCAAGCGGGAGCGTGTCCTTGAACACAGCATACGCGCCGTGTTTTATTTCTTTAATTGTTTTTCGCGATCCGTTTCCCGAACGCTACTCGGTGAACAGCGGGGTGGAGTAGTAGCGGTCGCCGCTGTCGGGCAGCAGGGTCACTATCGTCTTGCCCTTGTTGGCCGGGTCCTTTGCCAGCTCTATCGCCGCGAACAGCGCCGCGCCGGCGGAGATGCCTACGGATATGCCTTCCTTCTTAGCCAGCAGTTTGGCCGTGGCGAAAGCGTCCTCGTTCTTTACCGGGAACACCTGATCATAGACCTTGGTGTTGAGCACGTCCGGAACGAATCCCGCGCCAATGCCCTGGATCTTATGAGCGCCCGCGTGGCCCTCGGAAAGTACGGGGGAGGTCGCCGGCTCCACGGCTACTACCTTTACCGCAGGCTTCTGCTCCTTAAGGTACTCGCCGGTTCCGGTTATCGTTCCGCCTGTGCCTACGCCCGCAATGAAGATGTCCACTTCGCCGTCCGTATCCTTCCAGATCTCCGGGCCCGTGGTGGCCTTGTGTACCGCAGGGTTAGCAGGGTTGACGAACTGTCCGGGAATGAATCCGCCCGGGATCTCCCTGGCCAGTTCCTCCGCCTTTTCGATAGCGCCCTTCATGCCTTTGGCGCCTTCGGTAAGGACTATCTCAGCTCCGTACGCCTTAAGGATGTTGCGGCGCTCAACGCTCATGGTCTCTGGCATGGTGAGGATGGCGCGGTAGCCCTTGATGGCGGCTACTACGGCAAGTCCTATGCCTGTGTTTCCGGAGGTGGGCTCGATTATTACGCTGCCTTCCTTAAGCAGTCCCTTCTCCTCCGCGTCTTCTATCATCGCCTTGGCGATGCGGTCCTTTACGCTTCCGGCCGGGTTGAAGTATTCCAGCTTTACCAGTACTCTGGCGTCCAGTTTAAGTTCTTTTTCCAGATTTACGACCTCCACCAGCGGGGTGTTTCCTATAAGGTCGAGCGTTCCTTTATAAATCTTAGACATGGTCATTATCCTTTCTCAGATGTTCTGTATCAATTCTATATCAGTCCGAGGGTCGGTTGCAAGTTCAGACTGCCGCAAATCCTTTATCCAGATCCGCAAGTATGTCGTCTATGTGCTCCGTTCCTATGGACAGGCGTATGGTGTTCTGATGTATGCCCGCGGCTTCCAGCTCCTCGTCCGTAAGCTGCGAGTGGGTGGTGGTAGCCGGGTGGATCACCAGGCTCTTTACGTCCGCGACGTTTGCCAGCAGCGAGAACAGCTTGAGCGCGTCTATGAACCGGAACGCTTCGTCCTTGCCGCCCTTTATGTCGAAGGTGAAGATGGAGGCTCCGCCGTTGGGGAAGTACTTCTCGTAGAGCGCGTGGTCCGGATGATCCGCCAGCGAGGGGTGGTAGACTTTCTCCACCAGCGGGTGCTTTACGAGGTAGTCGACCACCTTCTTGGTGTTCTCCGCGTGGCGCTCGAGGCGCAGGGACAGGGTCTCGGTGCCCTGCAGAAGCAGGAAAGCAGCGAAGGGGGAGATGCAGGCGCCGGTGTCGCGAAGCAGTATGGCTCGGATGTAGGTAGCGAACGCCGCCTTTCCGGCCGCCTGGGTAAAGCGTACGCCGTGGTAGCTGGGGTTTGGCTTGGAGAGCCAGGGGTATCTGCCGCTCGCGGTCCAGTCGAAGGTGCCGCCGTCTACGATGACGCCGCCCAGCGTGGTTCCGTGTCCGCCAATGAATTTGGTGGCGGAGTGTACAACTATGTCCGCGCCGTGCTCTATGGGACGGATCAGGAAGGGTGTTCCGAAAGTGTTGTCTATCACCAGCGGAAGTCCGTGCTTATGTGCTATCTCCGCTATGGCGTCTATGTCCGGAATGTCGCTGTTGGGGTTGCCCAGGGTCTCGATGTAAATCGCCTTGGTGTTGGGCCTGATGGCAGCTTCCACTTCCTTAAGGTCGTGTACGTTTACGAGCGTGGACTCTATTCCGTAGAGCGGGAGAGTGTGGACCAGCAGGTTGGCGGAACCGCCGTAAATGGTCTTCTGTGCCACGATGTGCTCGCCGCCCTTCGCGAGGGCCTGGATGGTATAGGTTATGGCCGCGGCTCCTGAGGATACTGCAAGGCCGGCGACTCCGCCTTCGAGCGCGGCTATGCGGTCCTCGAACACGCCCTGGGTGGAATTGGTAAGACGTCCGTAGATGTTGCCTGCGTCTGCAAGGCCGAATCTGTCGGCCGCGTGCTGCGCGTTACGGAATACGTAGCTTGTGGTGGCATAGATGGGGACCGCTCTTGCGTCGCTTGCGGGGTCCGGCTGCTCCTGTCCTACGTGGAGCTGAAGTGTTTCGAATCTATAGTTGCTCATTATGTTTCTCCTTGTATATCGCTAAGTCAGTTGTTGTCCGGAGGCGCTTCAGGGTATAAAAAGACCCGGAAGTACTATGTCTCCCGGGCAATAGGCTGAAACTGAAATGAGCTGCTGCTACAGTTTAGTTTCGGGACGCAAATGTGTATCGCAAAACGTCCCCGCCATTTTACATGCCCGGGAGCTATACATTCGACAACACATAACGTTTGCTTTTCCGAATGCTTTGCTCATCACGTCTGCGCCTCCTTTCGCTGAATGTTGGTGCTATATTACTCCTATTGACCTACTATGTCAATAGGTTATTTAAACTTTTTCCGGATGTTTGCTGTAGTAGTCGTCCAGAGCGGCTTTTATGGCCTCCTCCGCCAGCACGGAGCAGTGCATCTTGTAGGCCGGAAGGCCGTCCAGCGCTTCCGCTACCGCCTTGTTGGTAAGCTCGCGGACTTCCGAAAGCTTCTTGCCCTTTATCAGCTCGGTGGCCATGGAGCTGGAAGCTATGGCGCTTCCGCAGCCGAAGGTCTCGAACTTTACGTCGGCTATTCTGTCGTTTTCTATCTTTAGGTACATCTTCATGATGTCTCCGCATTTGGCGTTGCCGACTTCGCCTACTGCGTCCGCGTCCTCTATCACGCCTACGTTGCGCGGGTTGCGGAAGTGATCCATTACTTTGTCGCTGTAGAGTGCCATGCTGCTCTCCTTATGTATGTCTTTTAGTGTTGTGGTTTGATGTTTACGTGTCTTACAGTATGAACGGGTGTTTGCCGTTTATCAGGTCGCGCCACACGGGGGAGAAGCTCCGCAGGTATTCCACGACCTCGCTTACGTTTTTAATTATATAGTCGACTTCTTCTTCCGTGGCGTCCTCGCCGAGCGTCAGCCTCAGCGACCCGTGGGCCACGTCGTGGACTCTGCCGATCGCCAGAAGCACGTGGCTGGGGTCCAGGGAACCGGACGTGCAGGCGCTCCCCGAAGAAGCGGAGATGCCGCGGTCGTCCAGCAGCAGAAGCAGGGACTCGCCCTCTATGCCCTCGAAGCAGAAGTTTACGTTGCCGGGCAGTCTCTTTACCGCGTCTCCGTTAAGAGCGGAGTGGGGGATCTGCCTAAGCCCCTCGATCAGTTTGTTCCTCAGAGGGATCAGCCGCGCTGTGTTCTGCTCCATGTTCGCGACCGCTTCGTCCAGAGCCGCCGCCATGCCCGCTATCGCAGGAACGTTCTCCGTGCCCGCGCGCTTTCCACGCTCCTGTGCGCCGCCTTCTATAAGATTATACAGCGGCAGGCCTTTCCTTACGAAGAGGAAGCCCGTACCCTTTGGCCCGTGGAACTTGTGGGCGGAAGCGGAGAGCATGTCTATGTTCTGCGCCTTTACGTCTATGGGAAGGTGGCCTACGGCCTGCACCGCGTCGGTGTGGAAGGGCACGCCTTTCGCTCTGCAGACAGCGCCTATCTCCGCTATCGGCTGCACGGTTCCGATCTCGTTGTTGGCGTACATAACGGTAACCAGGCAGGTGTCCGGGCGCATGGCCGCTTCCAGCTCCTCCGGGCGTACCAGGCCGTCCTCGTGGACCGGAAGAAGCGTCACTTCGAAGCCTTCCGTCTCCAGTTTCTTAAGCGTGTGGAGCACCGCGTGGTGTTCGAAAGACGTGGAGATGATGTGGGTCTTTCCCGCCTTCTTTCCCGCAAGGGCGGCGGATCTTATGGCCTGATTGTCGGCTTCGCTTCCCCCTGATGTGAAGGTTATCTCCTTGGGGTCCGCGTTTATTGCCGCGGCCACGCGGGTGCGGGCCCGTTCCAGCGCTTCCTTGGCGCTCTGGCCCAGGGTGTAAAGACTGGACGGGTTGCCGTATTCCTTCTCCATGCACTCCACCATCGCGTCTATGGCGCTCCGGCTCATCCTTGTAGTTGCCGCGTTGTCCGCGTATATCCTCATGTCGTTCTCCTTTTCTTTGTCCATGGAAAATATACGCTTATTTACCTACTATGTCAATAGGTAATTAGCAAAAGACGCTTGATTTTCCTACTTACCCTGCGGTAAAATGGGTAAAACGAAAGGAGAAGCAGAAATGATCTCGACAAAAGGACGCTACGCGCTGAGAGTGATGCTGGACCTTGCCGAACACGCGGACGAGGCTCATGTTCCTCTTAAGGACATCGCCGAAAGGCAGGGCATCTCCAAGAAGTACCTGGAGATAATAGTAAAGAGCCTGGTGGAAGGCCGCCTCATCGAAGGCATAAGCGGCAAGGGCGGGGGATACCGTCTCTGCAGGAAGCCGGAAGAGTACAGCGTCGGCGAGATACTGGAGCTTACCGAAGGCTCGCTGGCTACCGTGGCCTGCCTGTCCTGCGGGGCGCCGCGCTGCGACAGAGCGTCCGACTGCAAGACGCTTCCGCTGTGGTTCGAGTTCGACCGCATGACGCACGACTTCTTCTACGGCAGGAAGCTCTCCGACCTCATCGAAAAATAGAAGAAACGATATGAAAGCACAACGGCCCCGCGCGTCCCGATCCGGCGCGGCGGGCCGTTTTTTGCTGCGGCTTTCAGGTAACTCTGCCGTTTGAACAAAGGCCTGCCGTATGGTAAAATAAACTGATCGGATGCGCGGCACGCAGACGCCGGTCTGCGCGCCTGCCATCAAAACCATCATTACTGAAAAGGAATTACGTCATGACTGTCCAGCAGGTACTTTATCACTTCCAGCACAGGCTTCTGCCCATGTGGTTCTACGATTCCCCGAAGGAATTCGTTGGAGTCCTTTCCGAAAAACCGGACGCGCTCTTCGAGATCCTTAGCGTCCTTCTGGAGCGCGGAGATGTTGAGAATACGTTCCGCGCGGAAGAATTCAAAGCGGAATCGGTGGAGGTCAACAAGGACTCCATGGCTCTTAAGATAAAGTATCCAAAGCCTGTGGACGCGCCTTTGTGCCACGCGGCTCTGGCGTTTTTCAATAAGGATTTCGACGACCTGATGTTCTTTACGGTGGAGATCGGAGAGGACATAGAGGGCGGTTTCCCGGTCCTCTGCGGCTGGGATAAGAACGGCGATCACATAAACTACGGAAAGGTCTCGCCGGATCCGGACGAGCAGTTCGTGGAGTGCTTAGACAAGTACCTGGGCATAGGCAAATAGCCTTCGGCGCTCGGGCATATACGGTCAGATCATAATGATCCAGCAGATCGACGACAGCATATACTGCATAAAGGTGCCCCTGGCGGGAAGCGCTCTGGGGTCGCTCAATTCGTACTTCTTCCGCGGCGCGGGAGAAGATTTTCTGATGGACACGGGCTTCAACACGGCGGCCTGCGAGGAATCCCTGAGGGGCTCGCTTAAGGAGCTCGGCGCCGACATCAGAAGGATCAACATCATAAACACGCACCTGCACGCGGACCATACGGGGCTCAACCACTGGTTCGTGGGGCCGGACAAACACATATACATAAGCGAGACCGACCATCAGGGAGTGCTTACCTACTATAAAGGAAAAGGCTACAAGAGGGCCGCGCGCGACCGCCGCGAAGGTGTGGACGAGCGGACCTACCAGCGCATGCTGAACTTCGGCCCTGAGACCGACAAGCGCGAGCGCTTCTTCGACGAGGAAAAGTTCGTCGGCCTTAAGGACGGCGACGTAATAGACACCGGCAACGTAAAGCTTAAGATGATACTCGTTCCCGGCCACACTCCCGGAAACAGCATGTTCTACATAGAAGACAGGAAGATGATGTTCACGGGCGACCACGTTCTTTTCGACATCACCCCGAACATCACCTGCTGGCCCGGCGTGGAGAACGCTCTGCAGGAGTATCTGGCAAGCCTGGAACGCTCCAAAGCTCTGGACGTGGAGACCGCGCTGCCCGGACACCGCAATCCCGGCAACTACTACGAGCGCATCGACAGCATACTGCGGCACCATCAGCGCCGCCTGGACGAGATAATCGGCATAGTAACGGAGAGCCCGGGTCTTAACGCCTACGAGATAACAAAGCGCATGCGCTGGAAGATCCATCTGGAGCCGGACGGGTCCATGCCCCCCGCGCAGCTGTGGTTCGCGGCAGGCGAGTGCATGTCTCATCTGGATAAACTGGTGGCGGACGGTGCGATCCTTCGCGAAGAGACCGAACCGTACATCACATACAGGATAAAGGAATAACAGCTATTACGACGCCCCGCGCGGCACAGCAAATACCAAGGAGGACGCTCAAATGCCGGAAGACAGCATCAAGAAACTTACAATACTCCATTCCAACGACCTTCACGGAGATTTTCTGCCCAAGGAGGTGGACGGCAAGGAGACAGGCGGACTGCCCAGGCTCAGCGGCTACGTAAGGAAGATCCGCAGCGAAAAGGAGAACGTAATATACGCCATGGCGGGCGACATGTTCCGCGGTTCCGTGATCGACTCCGAGTACCAGGGCCTGTCCACGATAGACCTTATGAATACTCTGCGCCCAGACGTTGCCACGATAGGCAACCACGAGGTGGACTACGGCTTCGCGCATCTGCTGTTCCTGGAAAAGTGCGCCAAGTTCCCGATCGTAAACGCCAACCTGTTCATAACCATGAACAACGCCAGGGTATTTACGCCGTACATCAATCTGGAAGTCGGCGGCATGAAGATCCTGTTCATCGGCATACTTACGGACGAGGTGCTGGCCTCCACCAAGAGCGAAAAGATAATAGGCTCCTTCATAGATCTGGAGGCCGCGGCCAAGGAAGTAGGAATAATATGCGACAACTACCGCACCGTGCGCACGGACATGACGGTTCTGCTTACGCACATAGGTCTGGAGAACGACCTTAAGCTTGCGGAGATGCTGGATCCCGACTGGGGCGTAAACATGATAATAGGCGGCCATTCGCACACCTTCATGGACAAGCCGGAGGTCGTGAACGGCATCCCCATCGTACAGGCCGGCACGGGCACAGGCATAATAGGCCAGATCGACATCCAGTACGATCAGGACAGCAAGACCATTGAAGATTTCAAGTGGAAGTGCGTTCCCATCAACGAGGACACCGCTCCAAAGGACGAGATCATAGAGGATCTGCTGGACAGCTACCGTACCGAGACGGACAGCAAGTACAAGAGGGTGGTCACTCGCTGGGCCAGAAAGCTTACGCATCCCAGCCGCGAGCAGGAGACGGAGATGGGCAACCTCTACGCGGACTGCGTAGCCTGGGAGGCCAGCTTCGACGTAATGATGTTCGGTTCCGGCAGCATACGCAAGAAGGAGCTGGGGCCGGTGATAGAGTATCAGGACATGGTGGAGAACACACCGTTCGACGACACTCTGCACATGGTGGAGCTTACCGGAGCGCAGTTCAGGCAGATGGTGCAGCATCTTATGAGGGACGAAGCCTGGGTAGGCGAGACCGAGTTCTACCAGTTCTCCAAGGGCGTGCGCATAGTGTACCGCAAGTCCACGCATACGATAGAGGAACTTAAGTTCCGCGGCGAGGACGTTACGGACGACATGAGGATAAAGATAGGTCTTCAGAAGTACCACTTCAGCAACTTCGACGAATTCCTGGGCATTCCGCTCGAGGAAGTCAAGAAGAACATGAAGCCGCGCGTTGTGGCTACGTCCGTCAACAACATTATCGAGGAATACTTCTCCACGAACGACGGCCTGGACGCGCACGTGGAAGGCAGGATAGTGGTTTTGGAGTAAAGACGTTTTAGAATAACAGTTTGAATATCGAAGAAAACGGAGGCGCTTCATGAGCAGCGGAGCAAGGACAATAGGAATAGTCGGTACAGGCATGATAGCCAGCAGTATGGCGGTGCTTGCGGCCGGTCATGGTTTTAAGACGGCGGTCCTGGCAAGGAGCCAGAAGTCCGTGGACAGATGCAAGGGCGTAGTGGACGGCTTTTTCGGCCAGATGGTCGGCAAAGGCAAGGTCACCGCGGAGCAGGCCGAACGTTTTAAGGGATACATAGATTATAGTTTCGATTACGAGGGACTTAAGGATTCGGAGATCATCTTCGAGTCCGCAGTAGAGGTCCTGGAGACAAAATACGAGGTCTACAGAGCCATAGAAGCGCACTGCCCTAGGGTAAAGGCGATATGCTCCGTAAGTTCTTCCATAGTGCCGGCTAAACTGGCCGGCGGCGGAGGCCCGTATGATGACAGAATAATAGTTACGCATCCGTTCAATCCGCCTCATCTTGTTCCGTTCTTCGAGATCTGCGGATCGGAACGCACGGCAGACGGCGTAGTGGACTATGCAATAAGTCTGCTGGAGGAACTGGACAGAAAGCCTGTAAAGCTTAACAAGCCCACGCCGGGATTCATCGGCAACCGTCTGCAGTTCGCTCTGTGGCGCGAGGCTCTGGCGCTGGTGGAGGAGGGCATCTGCGCTCCAGAGGCGGTTGATACCTGCCTGGAATACAGCTTCTGCCCCAGGTACACGTCCATAGGCATATTCGAGCACTTCGACAACGGCGGCCTGGAACTTAACGCCGCCACGTGCCGCAACATATGGCCCATACTCTCTACTGCTACTGAGATACCGGACTCCATGAAAAAGCTGATGGAGGAAGGAAAAATGGGCGCCCGCAGCGAGCTTAAGCAGGGATTCTACGACTGGAACGGCGTGGACATGAAGGCCTACGCCGAAAGAGTATCCGCACCTTACTGGAACATGTTCGACTGGAAGCTTCCGGAGGAATAGCGTTCAGGCTTACAGACGATATAATTACACACAAAAACCGGGCCGCAAGGCTCGGTTTGTGCTTGACATACAAAGGTCATAAGAATAAAATTGTTACATTAAACAAAAGGCAACCGAAAGCTTGAGTTGCCTTTGTTACTTTATAGGGGCGTGCCGGACTGCTCCGGAGCTTCCTGCAAGTACGGTTACAAAACAGTTTATCTATATTTCAGAGGAGAACAGTCATGCTTAAAAACGATTACACAAAGAAGGTCTACGAGCAGGTAGAGAAGCGCAACCCGGGCGAACCGGAGTTCCTTCAGGCCGTCTACGAGGTCCTGGAATCCCTGGAGCCCGTCATCGAGGCTAATCCCAAGTATCAGGCCGCAGGAATACTGGAGCGTCTGGTAGAGCCGGAGCGCCAGATCATCTTCCGCGTGCCCTGGGTAGACGATAAGGGTCAGGTACAGGTGAACCGCGGATACCGCATCCAGTTCAATTCGGCCATAGGCCCCTACAAGGGAGGACTCAGGCTCCACCCGTCCGTAAACATCTCCATAATCAAGTTCCTGGGATTCGAGCAGATCTTTAAGAACAGCCTTACAAGCCTGCCCATCGGCGGCGGCAAGGGCGGCTCCGATTTCGACCCCAAGGGCAAGTCCGACGGCGAGATCATGCGTTTCTGCCAGAGCTTCATGACTGAGCTCTTCAGGCACATCGGTCCCGACACCGACGTTCCTGCGGGAGACATAGGCGTAGGCGCCAGAGAGATAGGCTATCTGTTCGGACAGTACAAGAGACTGGCTAACGAGTACACCGGCGTTCTTACCGGCAAGGGCCTTGCGTACGGCGGATCCCTGGCCAGGACCCAGGCTACCGGCTACGGACTGTGCTACTTCACCGACGAGATGCTCAAGTGCATGAAGAACGACAGCTTCAAGGATAAGATCGTAGTCATCTCCGGTTCCGGAAACGTTGCGATCTACGCTTGCGAAAAGGCTCAGACGCTGGGCGCCAAGGTAGTTGCGATGTCCGATTCCAACGGCTTTGTATACGACGCTGACGGCATCAAGCTGGACGTCGTAAAGCAGATAAAGGAAGTAGAAAGAGGCCGCATCAAGGAGTATGCGGCGCGCGTTCCCGGCGCTGTTTACACCGAAGGCTGCAAGGGCATCTGGGGCATCAAGTGCGACGTTGCTCTTCCGTGCGCTACCCAGAACGACATAGACGAAGAGTCCGCCAAGAAGCTCATCGCTAACGGCGTAATGGCAGTAGCAGAGGGCGCCAACATGCCCAGCACTCCGGAAGCCATAGCGGTATATCAGAAGGCAGGCATACTCTTCGCTCCGGCAAAGGCTTCCAACGCAGGCGGCGTAGCCACTTCCGCTCTGGAGATGAGCCAGAACTCCATGAGATACAGCTGGTCCTTCGAAGAAGTGGACAACAAGCTGCACGACATAATGGTGAACATCTTCCACAACACCTACGACGCCGCTGAAAAGTACGGCATGAAGGGCAACCTGGCCGCAGGCGCCAACATCGCAGGCTTCGAGAAGGTAGCCACCGCAATGCTCGCCCAGGGTGTGGTATAGAACGAACGCATAAGATCATAAACGCTTCGCAGATAACACATAACAAAAACGAGGCTCCTTCCGGAGCCTCGTTTTGATTTGTCAGGTCATTACACCTTGGTCTGCTCGGTGCGTGCGATTATCTCGTTCTGCATCATGTTGGTGAGCGTTACGAAGTAAGCGCTGTAGCCGGCCACGCGGACGATGACGTCCTTGTAATCCTTCGGCCTTTCCTGAGCAGCGTGGAGGGTGGCTCCGTCTACGCAAGTCATCTGGACCTGCTTTCCGCCGTTGGTAAGGTAGGTCTTGATGACGGAAGCCAGCTTGCTCATGTCGCTTTCGGTCTTAAGAGCGCTGGGGCTGAACTTCATGTTGAACAGCGTCGCGGAGTATTCGTCCTGCGCTATCTTGCGTCCGGAATTGAACGCGGCCAGAACACCCTGGGTATCGGTGCCCTGCTCCGGGGAGATCATGCCGTCGGAGAGGATCTCGCCGGCCTTTCTGCCGTCCGGGGAAGCGCCTACGACCTTGCCGCAGGGCTGGTGCGAGGAAATGGAGATCCCGGAAGGCAGGCAGCTGTTGCCGAATCCGCTGTCGCAGGACTTGACCTGTCTGCAGTGCTGGGCGTAGAACTCGACTACCTGCTCGTCGGCGTAATCGTCATCATTGCCGTACTTGGGAGCGTTGATGAAGTCCTTGCGCATGTCCTCGTAGCCTGCCCAGTCGGCGTCGAGCGCGGTAACGAGCTGCTCGAGGGTGTATTTCTTGTCGTCGAATACGAGCTTTCTTATGGCAGTGAGGGAGTTTGCGGTGTTCGTGCCGCCGACTGTCATTACCGTCATGGCGCAGTCGAAGGGCTTGAAGCGTCTTCTCTGGAGAGGCTCGGCGACCTTGAGACCGTCGTGCATCAGCGGGCTCTTGAACGGCTCCGCAGCAACGAGCGCCCTTGCCAGTGTATCCTTTACGCAGCGCTCAGCAGCCATTGCCGTGAACCACTTCATGTTCTCATAGAAAGCGTTCTTGAATTCTTCCCAGGTCTTGAGAGTGGACAGAGCCGGCGGCTTGGGGCCGATCTCTTCGCCGGAGAGCTTGCAGTATCCGCCGTGGAGGAAGATGTCCAGCACCTGGGGCTCGTTGTAGAACAGAACGCCCAGGGTCCTTGCGTAACCGGGGATGACGGCGTCGAGGCATCCGCAGATGCAGAAGCGCCTTGCGATCTCGAGCGGGAATCCCAGGTCGTGGAAGAACTTGATGTAGGAATCTTCGGATATGAACGCCGGCATTCCGATGCCGCTTCTTACGCACTCAACACCTTTTTCGATGTACTTCATCGGAGTGTTCTTGGAGACGCGCAGGGTGATGGTGTGGTGAGGCACCTGGCATTCAAGAGAGGCCTGCATGAAGAGCATGGTCAGCTCGTTGCACGCGTCCTCGCCGGTCTCGGGATCGCAGCCGCCTATTACCAGGTTGATCCAGCGGGAGTCGCCGGAGTGTCTGCCGCGGCCGAGGCCTCCGCGCACGGTGTGGAACGTGGTGGTGTGGACCTTCAGGAGCTCCAGAAGCTCCAGAGCTTCTTCATCCGTGAGTATGCCTGCTTCCTTATCCTTCTTGTAGTACGGATAGAGGAACTGGTCCGGACGTCCGCCGGATATGGTGTTGGAGCAGACGGAGAGCAGGCAGAACCAGTATGCCTGGACCGCTTCGTAGAAGTTTCTCGCAGGATACTCGGGCACTCTGCGGCAGGTCTCTGCCATGCGCAGAAGCTCTGCCTTTCTCTTCTCATCCGTGCACTCTGCTGCCATCTTTTCAGCAAGGTCCGCGTGCCTGTTGGCGTAGTTGATGAAGCCTTCGAACACCTTGATCGCGCTCATGCGGAACTCGAACTTCTGATAGTCGTCGTAGTGCAGGCACTTTTCGCTGGCGATGTATTCCTTTGCCTCGTCGATCAGGGCGCGGCAGCCTTCGTTGATGACGCGTTCGTACTCTATGCAGGCCATGGTGAATCCCGGGCCTACGCCTATGCCTGTCTGGCCTATGGCGTTGGTGGCGCCGGAGTTTCTGTCTTTCCATACGGGCATGGTGACGCCGGACTTCATGAACTGCTGCATCTTCGGGTCGTCCCAGGTGATCTCGGCCAGGTAGTCGGAGGCTCTGTTGTTCTTGAACGCGAAGTCTATGCGGTCTTTCCACTCTTCGAGCTTTGCGTAGTTCTCGTCGGAGATGGTGTACATGTCGCCGGTCTCCTCGAAGAGGTGGTCTATCTCCGGCTGTGTCCAGCGGCCCATCTCGGAATCGAGCTCTACGCCGTTGTAGGTGGAAGAACCTGTTCCGGCAAGAATGTCGTCTTCGGGGATGGTGATGGGCATCCTGTTATAGTAGTTGGCCAGTAGCTGGGAACGGTACGCGTAGTTGGAACGGTTGCGCGCTTCGTCCAGTGTGTCCAGAGCTATCTTAAGTTTTTCCAGACCTATGTTTATAGGAGTGTTCGTTGCTCTTTCGAGCATTCTTTTTACTCTGTCAGTCATTTTTTCCTCCGTGTGCTGCACATAAAATTACACCATATTATAGCACACGGCGGCATGGCAATTAAAGCGTAAAAGAGCGTGTTTGTTGCAAACAGTACCGAGATTTGGTATATTAAATGAAGTGAAAAGAAGTCCCGCCGCGGCGGGGCTCAGTCGGACTATCAAGGCAGTTTCGATGGAACTAATAAAAGATCTGACCATAGGAAAGCTTCTCCGCGATTCGGCGGTCCGCTTCGCGGACAGACCGGCCGTTAAGACCCGTTCGGAGGAGCTTAGTTACAGGCAGCTGGACGAGGCGGTGGACATTGCCTCCAGGCGGCTTTTATATTGCGGAATAAAGAAGGGCGACCACGTAGGCATACTCTGCGAGACACAGCTGGAGGAGATAATAGTCTACTACGCTCTGGCAAGGATAGGCGCCGTAAACGTAATGTTCAACACGTCGCTGAGGGCCGGCGAGCTGCGCGAGCTTTTGGACCGCAGCCGCGTTTCCGTGCTCCTGATAGGCGAGGGCTACAGGGGAGTCAGTTTCCCGGCTCTGGTGGCGAACATACTGCCGGACTGCCCGCGTCTTAAGGACGTGTTCTTCATCGGGTACGGCGAGTCCGGAAGGTTCAGGCGGCTGAGCAGCCTGGACGCCGCTCCGGAAGAAGCGCTCAAGGAAGCCGAAGAGAACGTGCGCCCCGAAGATACGGCGCAGATACTGTTCACCAGCGGCAGCACCAGCTTTCCGAAGATGGTCTGCGGCAGCCATTACAGCAGGGCGAACTGCGGAAGGATGCAGGCCAAGGA
>JAEEGL014439859.1_pt1 | contig 34608 bp, 27 predicted proteins | sample 9134231 | NCBI WGS metagenome assembly JAEEGL01 (sample SAMN16246548, study PRJNA631951) | gut metagenome | biome: gut microbiome; feature: rumen; material: fiber-attached | host: Bos | place: Iran: Karaj | collected 2018-10
AAACTTACACCTTCACCTTCACGGCGTCCGCATTTAGGACATACGTCCTTAATTATTCCAACATATCCACATACTGGATCTCTATCTACTGGATGGTTAATTGCACCATATCCAATACCTGCTTCTTTCATAATTCTAATTACTTTTTCAAATGCTTCTACATTTTCAGAAGTATCTCCATCTAATTCGATATATGAAATATGTCCTGCATTAGTTAATGCATGATATGGAGCTTCCAATCCAATTTTCTTCTTAATTGTTATATTGAAATAAACTGGTATATGGAATGAATTTGTATAATAATTTCTATCTGTTACTCCTTTAATTTTTCCATATATAGCTTTATCTATATTTACAAATCTTCCAGATAATCCCTCAGCAGGTGTTGCAAGACATGTAAAATTCAAATTATATCTTTCAGCAAATTCATCACACTTTTCTCTCATGTGACCAATTATCTTTAATCCTAATTTTTGAGCTTCTTCACTCTCACCATGATGTTCTCCTATAAGAGCTTTTAAGCACTCAGCAAGTCCAATAAATCCAATACTTAATGTTCCATGCTTTAATACTTTTCTTAATCTATCATTTGGTTTTAACTTCTCACTATCAAGCCAAACACCTTGACCTAATAAGAATGGGAAATTATATACTTTTTTACTACATTGTACTTCAAATCTTTCTAACAACTGATCTTTAACAAGCTCTAATAATTCATCTAATTCTTCAAAGAACCCTTTCATATCAGCCTTATCTCTTTGTTTTGTAGCAATTCCATGTTTTAAACCAAGTCTAGGTAAATTAATTGATGTAAATGATAAATTACCACGTCCTGGAGTAACACATTTATCAGGGTCTGCTTTATTTGCAAGAACTCTTGTTCTACATCCCATATAACCAACCTCAGTAGTAAAATCACCAGGTTTATAATATTGTAAATTATATGGTGCATCTATGAATGAGAAATTAGGGAATAGTCTCTTTGCAGAAACTCTACAAGCTAATTTAAACAAATCATAGTTAGGATCTTCTGGATTGTAGTTAACTCCATCTTTAACTTTAAATATAGATATTGGGAATATTGGAGTTTCAGAATGTCCAAGTCCTGCTTCTACAGCAAGCAAATAATTCTCCATAACCATTCTTCCTTCAAGACTTGTATCAGTTCCAAAGTTAATTGATGAGAATGGTACTTGGGCACCTGCTCTACTATGCATTGTATTTAAATTATGTACAAAAGCTTCCATAGCTTGATAAGTAATTCTATTAGTTTTCTTATAAGCTTTATCAATAGCCATTGTAAATAATCTTTCTAATACTTCATTATCTTTAATAAACTTTTCAAAATAAGAACTATCAACACCAATTGTTTCTAACTTATCTATTTCTCTTGTTAATATAGTCATATTAATTAAATTCTCAAAACCAGAGTAATCTAATAAATCAGCAAGCGTTTGTTTTAATTGTTTCTTATAAGTTAAAAGTACACCTGGAGCCATATAATAATCGAAAGCAGGAATACTTTGTCCACCATGTTGATCATTTTGGTTAGACTGTATTGCAATTGCAGCAAGTGCAGTATAACTCATAATATCCTTTGGTGGTCTTAAATGTCCATGACCAGTAGAAAATCCATTTTTGAATAACTTATTTAAGTCAATTTGCATACAAGTAGTTGTACCCATTGGCATAAAATCTAAGTCATGAATATGAATATCACCATCATCATGAGCATCAGAAAATCTCTTTTTCATTAAATATGACTTAGCAAACTCCTTTGATACAGTAGAACCATATTGAAGCATAGTTCCCATTGCTGTATCACCATCAACATTTGCATTTTCTCTTTTAGTATCATCTTCATGTGCACTTTTTAGTCCAAGTCCTTCTAGTGTCTTCAAGAATTTATGCATTCTTTTATCATCGAAGAACATTTCACGAGATTGTGCACGTCTTTCACGATACTCTTTAAATGAAACAGCTACTTCAGTATAACCTTTTTTAGTCATTTCATCTTCAATCATATCTTGAATATCTTCTATTTTTATCTTATCTTCATCTTTATACTCTTTAGCTATTCTACTAATAACTGATTGAAAAACTTTTTGAATATCCTTTTCAGAATACTTTATTTCTTCATTAGTCTCCTCATCAGTAACCACAATATTATCAAAACCCTTTTTTATAGCAAGAGCAATTTTAGCTGAATCGAAGTCAACCTTCTTACCACTTCTTTTTACTACTTTTAAATTGTTAAAAACTTCATCTTTGTCCATCTTATTACCTCTTCTATTTAATTTAATTTTATAACAGAAAAAATAGAAATCAATATGCTTTTTTTTAAAAAATTACAAAACCCTTATAAAATAAGAAAATTATTTTTTTTGAAAATGTGTAAAGCTATTTTTTTGATTTTTTTTGATTTTTTAAAAATGTTAAAAAGTAATTTTTCCCTTATTTTAAAGGGATTTTATAAAAATGGTAAAAAAATATTTTTTTAAAAAAATTGTTTTTTTAAAAAATCGATTTTTCGTCTTTTTGATTTTTTCTTTGTTTTTTCCAATAAATAAAGGCAAAAAAAGAGAGGCTTACAAACTGTAAAGTCATCTCTTTTTGTTCGTTTAATTTTGTAAAAATGTTTATACATTTTTAGACAAGAACAAGTACATTACCTCATGTTCTTTAATAGTATATGTAACACCATCAGTTCCTACTACTGTTTGAGTAGAACTACCTAGAAAATTATCATAATCTACTAGCGTACCGTTTACTTTTGAACTTGAATTAGTACTACTATTATTAGAATAATAAGCAGTTAAAGATACACCATTTGTAGTTACCTCTTTAATTCTAGCTGCCTTTATATTATATTGTGTTCCATTATAAGTTACTTTAAATGCTGATAATGTACCAGAAGTAGGCATTAGATTTGTACCAGCTACTAAATCGTTATCATTAGATAAATTATCTTTTGATAGTTCATCTACTTCTAAGGCCACATATCCATAATTAGCAGAATCAATAGCAGTAACATAATACTCATACTTATTTTTATTATTAACTATTCCTACATAACAATAATCAAGTAACAAATCCCCGAAACCTGTACCAGCAGATAAATCAATTTCATTACCATTTAAAGAATAACATGGTATTACAAGTGCTTCACCGTCTTTAAGATCTTTAGGTAATTTATCAGCACCTCTCATTTCTCTTGCGGAATTTGCTAATTGTCTAGCCAAATTTAGAAATGTAGATTTTCTAGTTTCTACAATATTATTACTAACAGCAGCAATACCTATAGCACTTACTATACCTAAAATAACAATAGCAGCCAAAATTTCAATTAAAGTAAAACCTTTCCTATTCATATATACCTCCTACTTATCCATATGAACATCCAATTGAGGATATGGTATTTCTATCTTATTTTTATCAAAAGCTTTTTTAACATTTTCTAACATATTAAATTTAAGAGTCCAAAAATCCTTATTTAGAGTCCAAATACGTACAGTAAATATAAGAGCACTTTCATCATGTTTCGTTAATCTAACAAAAACTTCTTCATCTTTTAACACTAATTCTTCGTTACTAATAACTTCAGTTAATACTTTTTTTACTTTATCTATATCACTATTATAATTAACAGAAAAATCAAGGCACAATCTTCTTTTATCATTAAAAGAGAAGTTCTTAATATTCGAATTAGCTAAACCACCATTTGGTAAAACTACTTTAGTACAATCAAGTGTTTTTAAAACTGTATAAAAGATAGTAACTTCTTCAACTGCACCGCTTATATCATTATATTCAATCCAATCTCCAACTTTAAATGGTTTAAAAATTAAAATCATTAAACCACCAACCATATTTGTAAGTCCACCTTGCATAGCTAAACCTACAGCAAGAGATGCTGTACCAAATAAAGTAATTAAAGATGTCATAGGTATTCCGATAAATCCAAGAGCAGTTACAAATACAATACACTTTAATAATATTGAAATAAAACTAGAAATAAAAGTTTGAACACTTTTCTCTAATTTATTATATCCTTTTCCTTTTCTAATTATTTTAATAATAATCTTAACTATTTTAAATCCCACTAATAGGATAAGAATAAATCCTATAAGTCTAAAGGCAATATCTACTCCATACTCTGATAATTTGTCAATAACCTTTTCCATAATTACCTCTTTCTAAATTTAATTTTCTTGAATAATTCCATAATTAGTAAGATTGGTAAACTACAAGCAAACATAATCAAAATATCAACTAAAGGTACGCTTTTTATTCCTAATATATTGCTTGTAAAACTATTTTCCATTATGAAGATTTGCAATGCTATAGAAGATACAACACTTAATACAATAAACCAGTTTCTACTTATAGGTAATTTAAATGCTGATATTTTTTCACTTCTACAATTAAGAGCATGTAAATTTTGCATAAATACCATAAGCATCATTACATAGCTTCTAGCAAGAGTTAAATCTAGATTTTGCACTTTAACTAAATAAAACCATAATACTAATACACTAGTTCCCATTACAAGTCCAGCAATAAGAACTTCTTCTTTCATTAATCTATCAAAAACAGATTCTTTTGGACTTCTAGGCTTTTCATTCATTATTTCTTTTTCTTCTCTTTCGAACGACAAAGCCATATCCTGTAATCCATCAGTAACAATATTAAGCCACAATAATTGAACTGCAATTAAAGGAACTGGAAGTCCTAAGAAAATTGATAAAGCAAAGAAGAAAACTTCAGACAATCCACATGAAAGTAACAAATAAACAACTTTTCTTATATTACTATAAGCATTTCTTCCTTCTTCTACACCAGAAACAATTGATAAAAAGTCATCATTAGTAATAATCATTTTACTTGTTTCTTTAGCAACATCAGTACCACTACCCATAGCAATACCTATATTAGCAGATTTGATAGCAGGAGCATCATTTACCCCATCACCTGTAACAGCTACAAACTCACCCTGTCTTTTAAAAGAATTAATTATTTCTAACTTTTGAAGTGGTGTAACTCTTGAGAAAACTTTCTTATCTTTAATAAATTTATCAAAGTCATTAACTCCCATTGCTAAATATTTATCAATATCATCTCCAGTTGCAACATTATCTAAATTGTCACAAATATTTAAGTTTTTAGCAATATTAAATGCAGTTAAAGGATGATCTCCTGTAACCATAACAACTTTAATTCCAGCTTTTCTACATTTAGCAATAGATTCAACAGTCTCTTCACGAATAGGATCAATAAATCCAACAAGGCCTACAAATATCATTCTTGGAATAGATGAATCTTCTAATACTTTATCTTTAGGTACTTCATCAAGTTTTCTAGATTTAGCAACTGCAATTACTCTAAATCCATCACTTGCTAACATATCATTTTGTTTTACTATATCTCCAATATTTAAAGAAGATATTCTACCATTAACATACATTGAATCACAATATGATAAGACTACTTCTGGAGATCCTTTAATAGTACAATACTTTTCCCCATTTTCTTCATAGAAAACAGATGAGTACTTTTTCTCAGACTCATAAGGAATTACCCTCAATCTTTTAAAAGAATCACCAATATTTAACTTTTCTCCTAAAGCAAGAAAAGCAATATCTACTGAATCACCAGTACTAGTCCATTTTCCATCAACCTTTTGTAATGTAGCTTCATTGTTAATAACACCTAACTTAGCTATATTCATAGCATCAGATATTTTTGATCCATTTAGTTCAATAACTTTTCCATCAGCATTATATCCAACACCTTCAACATCATAAGAACTTCCATCTGGAAGCAATATCTTTCTGGCTGTTTGCTCATTTACAGTTAAAGTACCAGTTTTATCACTTGCTATTACAGTACAACTACCTAAACTTTCAACTGAATTTAACTTCTTTACTATAACATGTCTTTTAGCCATTCTTTGTGAACCGATTGTAAGTGCAAGTGTAAGTGCAAGAGGTAATCCTTCAGGCATTGCAGATACAGAAAGAGCAACAACAGAAATAAATACTTCATCTAATTTATTACCATGCAAAAGCATAATAACAGTAATCACTATAGCAACAACTAAAACTAAAACTGTTATTTGTTTACTCAATCTTTCAATACGAATAGTCAAAGGTGACTTTTCACTTTTTTGTTCATTTACTGTAACTGATATTTTTCCAATTTCAGTATTAACACCAGTTTCTACAACAATACATTTAGCTCTTCCAGTAACAACAGATGTTCCACCGAAAAGCATATTAGATCTATCAGAAACTAGGGCACCAGCATTTATTTCTCCTTCACTTTTAAAAGCAGCTAAAGACTCACCAGTTAAAATTGATTCATCAACTGTTAAATTTGTACATTCAATTATTCTTAAATCTCCAGATACTTTATCACCAGATTCAAGAAATACAATATCTCCAACTACCAAATTTTCAGCATCAATAACCTTTTCTTTTCCATCTCTTAAGGCCTTTGCTTTTACTGTCATCATTTTTTTCAAACTATCTGCTTCTTTTCCAGCATGTCGTTCTTGAACAGTACCAAATATTGCATCTACTAATATAATAAATAATATTGCAATACCATCAACAATTTCCCCTACACAAAAAGACACAATACAAGCAGCAATCATAACTAATACGATTGTACTGCAAAATTGAGTCAAAAATATTTTTAGAAAGCTATCTACCTTCTTTTCTGGCAAAGCATTTTTTCCATACTTTTCCAATCTTTCTTTTACTTGATTGCTACTTAGTCCATCTTTATTACTACCAGTAGCAGTATAAATTTCATTAATATCTAAAGAATGCCAATTATTCATAACTATCTCCTATAATATGATTATATCATTTTTCATTAATAAAGAGCAAAAAAAAAGAGCACAAGCTCTTAATTTATTAATAAACTAAGCGTTATACCCTTGGTTAAGTAATTCATTAGCTCTTTCTTCAATTTTCTTATCTGCATTTTCATAAGCTGTTGCAGTATTATCTAAGAATGTAGCGTAATTGTTAATTGCAGTATAGAAATCACTAAATTTAGCTGATAAACTAGTATATCTAGCTCTTAAGTTTTCTGCTGCTGCACTTTCCCAAGAAGCTGCTGTTCCATTAATTGTTTGAGTTGCTTCATCTAATGTAGCACTCATATCATTAACATTTTTTCTCAATGAACTTGAAGAATTACGAAGTTCAACTGAGTTTACTTGCATATCCATTCAATATTCCTCCTTTACACTTTCTAAAATTATAGGTTACTTGCCTGTTGAGCAATTTCTGCTTGTAATTTCTCTAAGCTATTTGCTGTCTCTTGTAAGAATACACCATAGTTACCAATAACTTGTCCTAAAGCCATGATATTTTCCTTGTATCCATTAACAGTTGCTGCAAATTGTTGATTATCTGATCCTTTCCAATTTGCTTGTAAGTTGTCTACAGTTTCATATAGACTCTTAACTGATCCAAGATAAGATTCAGCATTACCTACTAAATTCTTTCCTGCAGTTCTAATCTCTTCTGGCGTTGCTTTTAATACCATTTACATTCACCTCCTTGAATATATAAATAGGTAGAACTAGCCTCACTATCCTACGTATTAATCGTATTATATTTTTTTTATTTTGTCAATTCATTTATAAAATTTATAACATTTTTTTACATATTAATTTTCTTCAGAATTTTTCTTAATTGTTTCTAAAGGCGTTTTCTTAAGAGTATCCTTTAATTTCTTCTTAAAGAACAATTCTTCCTCATTTACATAACCCTTAAAAAGTATCTTTTCAATTTGATCGTGATTAAATACACATACTTGATTATAATTAATAAATCCTTCAGGATATGGGCACCCACTATAATCAAATATTTTATCTCCCGTCTCAGGTGATACACTTAAAAATCCAGTTACCATAACTTTCTTCTTTGCACCCTTCAAAAGTACAACTGAACCAATTGTTAAATATTTTCCTTCATCTTCTAACATATATTATCCTCCTATTTTATCCTACTATATATTAATTTTGAAATAAGCCCATTAAGCTATCCCACCATCCACTGACAGTGTCTTTTACCTTATCCCATCCACCAGATAGAATTCCAGTTATTGGATTTCCACCAAAAATCATAGAAGAAACATCAGATACAATTCCAGTTTTTGTTAATGCTAAGATTGCTTTTCCTATCAATGAACCTTCTAAGAATCCCGAAGATACACCATCAATTATAGGCCATAATAAATTACTCCAATCACTAAGGTCTTTTCCTTCATCATGAGCTTTCTTAACAGATTTACCAAATTGAACTAAACCATAAATAAGACTTCCACCTGGTATAAAGGCACAACCAATAATCTCTCCCAGTGCTCCAGCATGTCGTCCATACTCTCTCATGGATTCATCTCCACCAAACATATCAAATAAATTGTCAGCCAATCCTTCAACAAAGCCACTATCAGCCAATCCTTCAATGAAAGTTGTTATACCAGCAGGAATTTGAATTCCTAAATTTCCAAGGATTGAAGTAACACCTAAAACAATTCCTTCTAGAGCTCCTTCACCATTATTAAGCATACCCTCAGCCATTCCAAACAAATAACTCAAAACTGAAGTAATAATATTCTTTTTTCCTTCTCTTTGTACAGTATCATTTTCATATGCTTTATATCCACTGAAATCTCCACTTTCCATAGTAGAATCATTAATACTCAAATCAACAGCATTTGCAGCAGTGACAATAGATTGAACTGCTTGCTCTGCTTTCTTTACCTTATCAGCTAAATCACTATTAGCATTTTTTATCTTATTATTATCTCTATCATCCCAAGTAGCTCCAGCCGTGCTAGAAGTAACTTCCTGTCCATTTAACACATAGCATCCAGGTCTCAAATTTTGAGCAGTAGCATAGTCATCTTCTATTTGTTTAATATCTTTTGCAACTTTATCAACATCACCAATAATATTATCCAAATCTGTTGTAATAGACATTAAAAGTACAGTTGAAGTTGCAGTAGTTATATTAGTAAGTGGACCTACAGATATATTATCATCTGATACCCAATTAGATTGTGAATCTGCTAAAGCTTCGGTATATCCAGTAGCAACAGACTGTACTTTAGTAGTTATATCAGATAAAAAACTTTTTGCTTTTGGTACACCAGCCTCTGCCTGAGTTTTAAACTCTTTTAAATCTTGATGTCCTGCAAATGGATCTTTTAATGTATGAACAGCATTAGCCATAAAGTATACTCCTTTCTTGGTTATCTACCAACAAAATCGAATGAACTAGCAGATGCATCTATATTAGAAGAAGTGTTAGTATCATATGTTTTATATGTATCTATAACATGTTGAAAAAAATCTAAATATTTTTGATTATGAGAATTTATTTCAACAAATTCTTTCTTAAAATTTGAAAATGGTATCATAACTTTTTCGCTATCATCACCATCCCATATATTTGTAGTATTTCTTGTTACATCATCGACTTCTTCAAGAAGTCTACTCATCTCTTTTATCTCGCTTTCAAATTCATTCATTAACTTAGCGAAATCTTCATATTGTATTTTTATAAATTGTTGATCATTAGTCATAGCCTATCTTTATCCTCCTTTTCAAATTTAGAAAAGTAATCAATAAATGCTTTTGTATATCTATTTTCATTTTTTAACATTTTATCGCTACAATTCATAACTTCAAATTGGATACGTTGTAGATTTTCAATATATTCTCCTGCCTGTGCTCTGAAAATCATTGAATCTGGCCCATCCCAAGCTTCATCAATTTTCTCAACAGTAGAATACATTTTCTTTATAACTTCTCCGATTTCATCAGATTTATCATAAAGTTTCTGACTTAAGTCAATAAGCTTATCATGATCCACATATAACCTTGTCATTTAAAACCCTCCTAACCCTGTGTTGGTGTATCAACAGTCTCTCTCTTTTTTACAGGAACTGTTGGTACAGTAGTAGGTACTTCTTTTTTAGTAACTACTTCACCTTTTCTATCTATTTTGGCATTATATATATTCTTACATACTTCTTGAGTATATTGCGCAGACTGATTCAAATATATTTGGCCAATTATTTTTGTATCAGACTCAGTAGATAGCATTTTCTTAACATCTTCTGCATATTGAGAGTTTGACAAGAATTCACTACTAGTTACATTTCTTTCTTTAGCATACTTATCAACAATCCCTTTAAATGTTTCAATACCATCTTCATATAAACCGTATGCCATAGGATTCTTTCCATTATAAAGATTAGAAATATTACTTGTCATTTGCTTATCAGAACAATTTGCACTTGTTTCCATAAATAAACAAGTTTTACCAAATCTTTGAGCTGCTTCCTTCAATGTTTCAGCATATTCTTCACCAGTAAGTAAATCTTCTGATGTTATAGAAACATCTGGACTATTAGCTGAATCTGTAACAGCATCAGATATAAAATCCATCATTGAACGAATAGAATCAATATTCTCATCAGGAATACCATCTACTTCATCACCTTGATATACTTGACGTAATTGAGATTGGAATGCAGAAGTATCTAAATTCTCCCAACCGCTAATCATATCAACAACATTATCAAATTTTTTCAACTCAGTCTTCAATAAGCTTGTATATTGAGAATCTGATAATAACGCTTGAACAGTAATATCATTTGCAGAAGCTATATTTTCTAAATATGCAAAAGTTATACCTGTATCTAACGCATCAACTTCAAATATTTCTGGATGTTCTCCTTTTACTACTGATCTTAAAACAGCAGCAGATATCAAACCTTCATATTCCTGATCTCCACCTGCTAATTCAGTAATAGATTTTTTAAATTCAGCAGGTAAGAAACTTGAATCAAGTACTGTCTCTCTTATAATAGAAAGACTATTTTCATCAGCCAAGAATGAATCAATATCAGGAAAATTATTGGCTTTTGCAGCAGCTGCTAACTCAGCTAAGAACATGTTTTGTTCTGCTAAAGTCATACCCTTTAATGAAGAATAATCAAATCCTGTCAAATCAATTGCTGAAACAATCGTAGTTGGTGGAACAGAACTACCTGGAGTTGTTGTTCCTCCAGGTACAGTTGTAGGTGAACTAGTTCTCTGTGTGCCAGGTGGTCCTTGTACACCATACATAGGAGTACTCCATTGCTGTCCACTAGTACGAGGTACAGTTGTAGCAGAAGTTGGAGGAGCAGTTGTACTCTCCTCTTCAGGATTAGTACCAATTTTATTTAATGCTTCTTCAAAAGCATCAACATGTGATTTAGAAAACTTTAAAATTGCTTCAATAGCTTCCTCTACCTCACCAGCATAAGACGCAAAAACGTCGGAAGGTGTTGTAATAATATTCTTAAGATTAGACTCAAATTGACCCTTACAATTACCTTCTAAATCGGTATTAGATTTTCTCCATTTTTCAATAGCACCTTGTACAGCTTCGACGCTTTTTATGTCTGTTGCCATCAGTAATCACATCCTAACAATTAAATCAATATTATCTCTGATCCATTTCTTATGTCTGTATCTTTTACAGTCATATTAATATTGTAAGGTTTTCCAGTAACCTTACTATATAAAGTAGCTTCTTTTCCTGCAGGATAATGTCCTCCAGATAATTCAGAAATAGCTTTTGCAAGAATTGCAGCTACTTTATGTATTTTTTTCCCAATAGGAATATAAACTTCATAATTTTCTTCTATCAAAGGAACATTAACAATAATAAATACTTTATTCACTATTCTTCATCTCCGTTTCCTTCTTCTAGTAATTTAATTAAAACTGGATTTCCTCTTTCAACAACATAACCGAACTTGTTACCAATTTCATCATACAAGTCTTTTGTTGTCTTAGTAAGTTTGATTGAGAACTGGTTAGCAATACCGTCTCCAATCCAAATACCTCTTGTATTGTTTACAGTTGCTCTATACCAATCATCATATTCCACTTTCTTAAACTTGTCAACTGAATCAATTAGCAAGAAACTATACTTATCAAGCTCTTTTCCTAACTCAAACATCTTACCAAATAACTTCTTATTTTCAGGTGTAAGTTTACTAATAAACTTATCAAGTCCAGCAAAGAAAATAACTGTATTTGGTACTGATGAAATTGAATTCTTATCGAAGTTACTATTTTGGAATGTTTCTTGAACACTCTTAATTTCTTCGTATAGTTTAGTAAATACATTATCTAAATTATTATTAATATATTCACATTTATCTAATTTCTCACTGTCAACTAATTCTTCTGTATCGATTACAATAAATCTAGTTTCATCTAACATGTTAATTTCATATCCAATCATATTAGTAATTGGTTTAAGAATTGTAACATCAAGTGAAGTTAACAATGTTGCATAACCTTTTCTCAAGTTAACAGTAGATGCATCCAAACTCATCTTTTCAATTCCAACAGGAACCTTGTTTAATCCTTCGAAATACTCTTTTACATAATTGAAAGTAACCTTTTCTGGTAGAATTGGAACTGATTTTGCTTTAAATGAAGCAGCAGCTCTCAACTCATCGCATGTAGCTCTAATTGTATCATTCAATTGTTCTTCTGGAACGATTGATGCTGTTTGGAACTCATAGATACTACCTAGATTTACAAGTCCACGTCCTACTATATCAGAAGGTTTTGTTCCACGAACATTACCTAATATAGAAGAGTAATCACTTTCATCATTAAGTCTTAATACAAATTTTTGTCCAAAGTTTTGAGCAAGTCTATATCTAATCATATTACTTGCACTTGTTGTGAATAAGAAGAAGATACCATACTTACTACCTTCACGAGTAAGCTGTAAAATAACATCTTCATAACTACCATAGCTTTCATTAAATGCTTCATAGTTATTTATAATTACAATAAACATTGGAACTGTCTTACCACTTGATTTTATATATGTTTGATAATCTCCAGTATAATCAGTAAACAATTTTTTTCTCTTCTCTATTTCTGTCTTTAACATTTTGAATAGATTGTTAATCTTTTCAGAATCATTAATAAACAAAATATCACCAACATGAGGAGCTTTAGAGAATATTCTCAAAGACTCAGTACCAAATTCAAGAACATAGAAGTTAACTTCTTCTGGTTTATGGTTTGTAATCGTATTATATATAAATGAATTTAAGAACAATTCTTTACCACTACCAGCAGATCCATATACAATAGCATTTCCATCACGTGATATTGGAAGAGTTAATATTCCTTGTCTTTGGTTAAATGGATCATCAAATTCTCCAATAACTGGTGCTATATCAAATGGTGTATGAGAATAACCATATTTTTCAGTTAATTTATCTAAATATATAAGAGCTGGAATCTTATCTAACCATAATTGTTTAATAACAATATTTTCTTTTTGAGCTATGTCAGATAAATACTTAACTATATTAGTTAATTGCTCTCCTTGAGCAGCAACTTTATCTTTTTTAATTTCATCTGATTCTTTTATTACTGAACCAATGTTATTTACAAAGTTCATTGCTGTATCAATTTTCTTTTTAACTTTTTCAGTTGGGAAGTATGGAGCACCACTCCATGCAGATTGTCCCATTGCAAAGTATTCATTAAAACCAACTTGTAAGAAGAATCTACCAGTTTGCTTAATCATAGCAGCATCTGGAACTTTAATCATATCATTTGAATCGGCTTTCTCTTGAACTTTCAAACATATTCTAAACCTAGCATTTGACCAAATTTGATCATTAACAACTCCATTTGGTTTCTGAGTTGCAAGAATTAAGTGAACTCCAAGTGAACGTCCAATACGTGCAGCACTTATTAAGTTATCCATGAATTCAGGTTGTTGAGCTTTTAACTCAGCAAACTCATCGGAAATAATTAGTAAGTGAGATATTGGTTCTTTAACCAATCCTTCTTTATAGAACTTTTGATATTTATAAATATCAATTGTACCTTCATTTAAAGCTTGTCTTGCTTCATTAAAGATTGACTGTCTTCTTCTAAGCTCTGATTGAATAGATACAAGAGATCTATTCATTTCTAATGTATCCAAGTTAGTAATAGTACCAGCAAGGTGCGGAAGTTTAACTCCTGTATCTGGATTCTTAAATGCTCCAGCAAGACCTCCTCCTTTATAGTCTATCAAGATGAATGAAACATCATCTGGATGGTAGTTAACAGAAAGAGATAATACATAAGTTATGATAAGTTCTGATTTACCTGAACCTGTCATTCCTGCTATCAAACCATGTGGCCCATGAGCTTTTTCATGTATATCTAACTTAAACAACATTCCATGTGAATCTATTCCTAGTGGAACTTGCAAAGATGATGTTGGATTACTCATCTTCCAACGATAAATTGAGTTCAATTGTTCAACTTTACCTACACCATACATTTCAAGGAAATCTACTAAGTTAGGTATATTATAACTATCCTGACTAAACTTTATTGGAATATTAGCAACTTTCTTACAACATGCCATAAAGTTTCCTTGAGTATAATTATCAATTGTAAACTCTTTTTGTTTATCACTTGTAAGTTCACTTTCGAATACAGCACCATTTCTAGCATTAATACTTAAGAATGTTGTACATTCATTTGGTAATGTAGATAAGTTTTCATTTAAAACCATTACATTTAAACCTATATTAGATTTTTGTTTTAATGCATTAATAACTACTGGTACATTTTTAGCTATTTTAAAATTATCTGTAATGATTATGAAATAAGGAGAAAATGACTTATAGTCTGATTTATCTCCAGCAGAAATTCTTGGTTCAATAAATCTTTCTAATTGTCCACTTATTTCACACATTTCTTCATAGTCTGTAGCAAAGAATCTTACTTGTTTATCATTGCTCCATGCATGTGGAAGTATCTTAGCAAAATCCCAATCACTCTTATGCTTTTCATCTACAAAGAAAACTAATTTAACATCTTCATAACTATGGAAAGTAATTATTTGAAGTAATAATTGTTTTGTAAACTCACGTACTTCATCATTCTTTCCAACAATACCAAGAATATATTTTTCAGTTAAAGATAAATCAATTGGAACATTTTCCAACAACTTTGATTTATTAACAAGAGTATTTGTAATATCTTTCAAATCATCTGTATCCATTGAGAAATGTTCTTCTGGATATTTAATATCAAGTTCAACCGGTCTATTACCAATACCTAATCTCAAATCAAGGAAATCTGAATGATCAACTTTTCTTTCCCATAACTGTCTATTCTTTGCAAGAATTATTTTTTCGCATTCTTCTAACGGAATATAATTCTCTATCAAAATTTGTTTTTGTTTTTTCATTATTAAGTCGATTTCATTACGTTTTCCATCGACATAAGCACCATATTTTTGTTGACGCTCTTTTTCATATTTCTTTCTTTTCTTCTTTTGATGTCTCTTAGTTAAGTATGGCCATAAGAACATTGAAAGAAGCATTCCAAATCCCATTACTAATGTTGGTAAAGATTGTTGCCATGTTTTATTTCCAGAAGATATTTCTTCAAAGCTATTGAACAAGCTTATCATAGAACTCATTCCCATAGTAATTTGAGGACCTACTGTTAATATTGCAGGAGTATCATCTTCAGCTTCTTTACCAGGTGGAGAATCAATTACCATCTCTTCTTTTTCAATAATTGTTCTAAATCTTGGTGATCTAAAGAAGAAATCATTTTCTTCATAAACTTCAAGTTCATTATTTTTTTCTTCATCTGTAGGTTCAATAGGAACATTTGGTTTATTATAAAGTGTAAATATATCTCCACTATACTTTGCCCTATCAAACGGATTATTAGTAATTAAAAAATTACCTAAAACAATAATTTTCAAACCTGTAATGAAGATAATATCACCATGCTCCAAATTACGTGTTCCAATAACTCTTTCATTGTTAACATATGTACCAAATTTACTGTTTAAATCTGTAATAGACCAATTTCCATTACTATAAACTAATTTAGCATGCTCCTCCGAAACAGTAGGAAGATTAAATATAATCTTACACAATTGACTTTTACCAATTAAAAACTCTCCTGAATTTCTAACTTCTATTTGTATATTATTCTCATCATAAACAGGACAGCAATATAAAAGTGCAACTTCTTCTTTTTCTATTTGAATATAATGAAAACTATAATCAGTCAAAACTACTTCATTAATAATTTTATCTTCTTCAACTACTTTGTTATCATTATTACTTTTTAAAACCCATTGCCCATTTTGTTCTTCTATACTAACTAATTTTCTTTCATTACCATTTTTATCCCTATCACAAACCCAATAAGTACCATTAATTGACAATGGTAATGTTACAGAATATATCCTTTCTTTTTTAATTAAAGAAACTAACATATATCATTTCACCAGCTTCCACTATTATCACACTACATTATTCTAATAATATCTTAACATTTTTATAAAAACAAGGCAACGGAAAAAGAAAAAAATGTTACTTTTTTGTAACATTTTTTAACCTAACCTTTCAACCAATGCATTATACATTGTTATATTTTTCTGTGCTAGTGGCGAAGTAGCTAATCCTTCTTTAAATTCATCATATGCTTTCTTATACAAATTATCAAAATTATCTGCATAATCACTAACAATATCAAATTTTAAATTATTTTCATCACCTGATGTTTTAGCTATCAATGCAGCTCCTCTTAACATTTCAGGGAAGAATGGATGAGAAGTATACAAAGCACATATTAAATTATGATATCCTTTTCTATCAGCATAGCAAACATTTGAGTGAATAACTGCCAAAGAATCATTCTTTCTATAAGTATTTCTCAAATTTGCTCTAACTATATGAACTGGAATAACTGCCAATTGATATTCACTAAAAACAGGCTTATATAAAGAAGACATAACTTTCTCTCTTAAATCAACATCTTTACTAGGATCATCAAAATAATTAATATCTTTATAAGAACTATTTGAATATTCTATTCCTAAAGAATCATAGAAATTACATGTATATTCAGTTTCTAATTTTGATTCATATTGGAAAGCAACTTTCATTCCTTTTTCTTCTAAAAGCTTTCTATCAAATAAAACTCCTTGACAAAATTCTATCTTCATATTATCCCCATGCAAAGAAATAGTTGACCTAAAGAAAGCTTTATTATTTCTTCTAAACTCTATCCCACAATCCATAAGTGGACTATAACTTGTAATAGATACTGAACTTCCATCCAAAGAAACATTAATATCATAATTATAATTTAATGTTTTACGATATAGAAATGCTAGCTCTCTCATAAAAGCTTCATTAAATTTTGGATTACTAGTTAGCTTTCGATCTATTTTATCTACGTTTTCATTAAAGTATTGTTGAAACTGTCTATCTCTAGCTAATCTTTCAGAAGAATTATCCATACGCATACACCTCTACTATATTACAAGTATAACATATTTTTTATTTTTGTATAGATTTTATTTTTTAATTCTTTCTACATCTACCTTAACTTCTAACCCATTAAGATCTAGTAATTCTCCATTATTCTCTTTTTCTTTAATATCTAAAGATAAAGTTTCATTTTTTATCATATCAATATAGTCTTTAATTGCTTCTGCAAACTTTACATTTTTTTCATAATAAAGGTTTATTCTATCAACTATATCAAAATCCTTATTCTTACGCATTTGTTGAACTTTACTAATCAATTCTCTAGCAATACCTTCATTTATTAAGTCATCTGTTAATATTGTATCAAGAATTATAAAATTACTACCAGAATTAGCAGCATTAAATCCTTCTTTTGAAGATATTCTAATATCAACCATATCAGGAGTTAATTCATACTTTTTATCAAGTTCTATTTCAACATTCTCTCCATTTGATAACTTAACAATATCATCTTGTTTCATTTCATTTAATTTATTAGATAAAGCTCCTATATTCTTACCAAATATTGGTCCACATACTTTAAAGCTTGGCTTAATAACAAATGTCATATATTCGCTTAAATCTTTAGCATATTTTATCTCTTTAACATTTAATTCTTCATATATTAATGATTCTAAATCTTTAATTGTCTTTTTAACTTTATCATCCAAAATAACTTCACTAATTGGTTGACGAACTTTAATATGAGCTTCTTCTCTAGCATTTCTTCCTAAAGAAATTAAGTCTCTAACTAAATCCATTTTTAATTCTATTTTTTCGTCAATCATCTTTTTATCATACTTAGGATAATCTGCTAAATGAACTGATTTTTCTCCTGTTAAAGCTGTATATATTTCTTCACTTACAAAAGGAACCATTGGAGCTATTAACTTACACAATCCACATAAAACTTCATAAGTAGTTTGATAAACTGCTTTCTTACTATTATCTAGTTCACTTCCCCAGAATCTTCTTCTATTTCTTCTTATATACCAGTTTGATAAGTCTTCATTAACAAAATTATTTATAACCTTAACTGCTTTATTAGGATCATATACTTCCATAGCATCAGTTACATCCAAAACAACTTTATTATATTTAGAAAGCAACCACTTATCTATATCTTCTAAATCTTTATAATCAACTTTAAACTTTCTTGGATCAACTTTATCTGTATTAGCATACATTTGAAAGAATGTATATGTATTCTTTAAAGTATTAAAGAATTTTGATTGTACTTCTTTTACACCATCTTCATCAAACTTTAATGGCATCCATACAGGACTTGCTGATAACATATACCATCTAACTGGATCTGCTCCATAGTTTTCTATTAAACCAAATGGAGAAACTGCATTTCCTTTAGATTTATGCATCTTTTGTCCATATTTATCAAGTATTAAATCATTAACAAGTACATTCTTGTAAGGAGATTTTCCCATAACAAATGTTGATATAACAAGAAGTGAATAGAACCATCCACGAGTTTGGTCAATTCCTTCACAAATAAAGTCTGCTGGGAATTGAGATTCAAACAATTCTTTGTTTTCAAATGGATAATGATATTGAGCAAAAGGCATGCTTCCTGAGTCAAACCAACAGTCAATAACCTCTTTTATACGACTCATATTTTTTCCACATTTTGGACATTTAATATGAACATCATCAACATATGGTCTATGTAAATCTATATTTTCATCTATTTTTTCAACAGCTTTTGTGACTAATTCTTCACGTGAACCAATCATCTCATCATGTCCACACTCACATCTCCACAAAGGTATTGGAGTTCCCCAATATCTATTTCTTGATATTGCCCAGTCATTTAAATTTTCAAGCCAATTTCCAAAACGTTTTTCACCAACATAGTCAGGGAACCAATTAACTTTTTTATTTTCCTCAACTATCTTATCTTTTAAATCAGTTACTTTAATATATATACTAGGCTTAGAATAATAAACAAGTGGGGTATGACATCTCCAACAATGTGGATAATTATGCTCTAACTTTTGTTTCTTAAATAATTTATCTTCACCAGATAAATACTTTATAATATCAAGCTCTAGTTCTTTTTCAACAACTAATCTACCCTTCCATGGTCCTTCAGTAAAACATCCACTTTCATCAACAGGATTTAATACAGGTAAATCATATTTTAACCCAACTTCATAGTCATCTTGTCCAAAAGCAGGAGCTATATGAACTATACCTGTACCATCTTCCATAGTAACATAATCAGCACATACAACATAAAATGCCTTTTTATTAACTTTTAATATTGGTAGGAATTGCTCATATTCTTTTCCTTCTAAATCTTTTCCTAAATACTCTTCAACAATTTCATATCCTTCTCCTAAAACTTTATCAGCTAGAGCTTTAGCAACTATAAAATTATATCCCTTTGATAAACATTTAACATATTTTTCATTTGGATTAACACAAGCTGCAACATTAGATAATAAAGTCCATGGAGTTGTTGTCCATACAAGCAAATAAGTATTATCTTCACTTTTTAACTTAAATGGTACAGTAACTGTATTAACACTAACCATTTCATATCCCTGTGCAACTTCATGAGAAGCAAGACCTGTTCCACATCTAGGACAATATGGAAGAATCTTTAATCCATCATATATTAATCCATCATCAAAAAACTTCTTTAAGATCCACCATTCAGTTTCTATATAAGAATTTTGATAAGTAATATATGGATTGTCAAGATCAATAAATTGCCCCATTAAATTAGTGAAATCTTTAAAAGCTTTTTCATTCTTCCAAACACTTTCACGACACTTCTCATTGAATTCTTTAATACCATATTTCTCTATATCATTTTTTCCTTCAAATCCAAGTTCCTTTTCAACTTGAACTTCAACTGGTAATCCATGAGTATCCCATCCAACTTTTCTTAAAACACGTTTTCCTTGCATAGTTTTATATTTACAAAAAACGTCTTTTAATAATTTAGAAAGCATATGATGAATTCCTGGCATTCCATTTGCAGTAGCAGGTCCATCATAAAAAACAAAATTATCGTTTTTCTTTCTATTATCTATTGTTTTCTCTAAAATATTCATTTTAGCCCAGTTTTCACTTATTAACTTTTCTACTTCACTATTTTTCCCTTTATTTAATTCTTTAAACATATTATCACCTACTTAACAGTTCTTTTTCTTACTACTTTTAAACATTTTAATGTATTATTATTATTTTTTTCTGGTAATCTATAAACGCCTTTATTCATTTTTACATAACCAGTAACAGGTACCTTAGGTATAACTAACCTATATCCAAGAATTACATTTCCACTATAATAATTTAACTTTTTTATCATAATATCCTCCTAATAAAAAACACGATATATTCAAAAAAGGACGAATATACCGTGTTACCACCTTATTTCATAGTAAAACTATGCACTCATTAACTATAACGCGTTACCGTTTTTATCTTATCCATAAAAAGCATCAAAAGTGATCTAAATCGAACATTACCGCAAATTTTCACCAACCATTTGCTCTCTACAGGATTTAATTCAATTACGTCTTCGTCATTTGCTTTAAATCAATATACAAGTGATTATATTACAAAAAAAACTATCTTTCAATATTTTTTTTGCTTTTTTTCAACGTTCTCACTGGTTCTTTAGGTTTCATTTCTCTTACTTTAACATTTTGTAATCCAAAAAAGAAATTTCTTAAAGATTCATTTTCAGTCGTATCAGCAATAAAAAGACATCTAACTGAATCATCATTTTCTCTTGGGCCCATATTAAATTCAAAACTATATTTTCCCCTATCTTTTGTTAAAGATAAAAAATTAGAATCTTCTGAATCAAATACAACTGAATCACCATATGAAAAGAAAACACTATCTGCTAATTTATATAAGTCCTCATTACTTCTATCAATATCAAAATTCTCTTGAATCCACAATCTTTTTTTAGAATCATATGAAAAACTAACTTCTAAAAATCCAAGATTAGATGTAGTAAACTTCATACGTTTTCCATTTTCAACCAAAGTAATTGAATCTAAATTACGTTTATCTCCCTCTATTTTTTCTCTAATAATTTCCATACGTACACCACTTTCCAATGTATTAGTCTAAAAAAAATAATAGTTTTTGTCAATCAAAATAGAAAAAAGCGCAAAAAATGCTGATAATTATAACATGAAAAGTAAAAAACTCTTGATATTTTAACTATTTGTTGCTAAAATAAAGTAGTCTTTTAAGAGATGGCGAAATTGGTGAAGTGGAAACACGGCGGATTGTGGCTCCGTTATGCAAGGGTTCGATCCCCTTATTTCGCCCCATGAGAATACAAATTACGATAGCGTTAGTTATCGTAATTTTTCTTTTATATAGAAAATGAAGTTCTTCTTTGAGAAAGGAGGACTTTTTTCATGCTAAATTTCACTTTAGAGGAACGAATTAAGCCAAAAAAGAAATATTAAATGAAACATATTTTAAAACTAGATCAGAAGACAAAATAATAGAAATAGCAAAACAATATGTTGATCAATATAATGAATATGAAAAAACAAGAAAAAAATAATCAATCAAATGATTGATTATTTTTATTTTGCTTGACCTCTTTCAACATTTTCTTGAACTTGTAAATTCAAATGATTTTGTGCCTTTAATATCTCTTCACCAGTTTTAAAATAATAATGCATAGTATTTGTAGGTCCTTCTTGTCTAAATACTAAATTAACCTTTCCATCATTAAAACTATAGTAAGCATCTAATCCATTACCACTATATACTGTATACCCATTATTATAATATGCTTCACTACCTAGAATTGCATCAACAAACTTAGATAATTGCTCTAATGAAGTTAACTTAAGTGTTGCTAGTTCTTCTTGAGATATTCCTTCTACTCCATCAGTTCCAATTATTTCTCTCATTGTATTCATACAAGCAAGTACATGACTATCTCTATCAACTCTCATTTTTTCGTCTTCTTTTTTATCAAATGGCATAACATCCACCTCCTACAAAATCATTATACTATAACATTTATATTTTTTAAATAATCTATTATGTGTTTCATAGCTTCATCAAACTTTTCTCCATTAAAACCATGTCCTGCACCTTCTATTTCATAAAAAGTACTATTAGAATATATATTATTTATTTTTCTTGAATACTCAATTTTAACAAGAGAATCTTTAGTCCCATGTAAGATAAGAACATTGGTCTTATCTTTTTCTATTTCTTTAAACGGATCTAGAGCCCAAATATCTTCAAAATATTTCTTACCTACATCAATAGAATCATTTAATCTAACAGTTTCAGGAACATTATCAAGTGTACTATACCATCCTCTCATAACCTCTGGAATTGATAAAGCAGGATACAATAATATTAATCCTTTTATATCTCCATAAGGACGAATACTTGAAGATTCATCTTGATGTCTACTTGAAACAAGTGCTGATACTGCTCCACCCTGACTTGAACCAGCAAGAATAATATTTTCAGTATCTATATAATCAAGTTGCTTAACATAATCAATAATTGTTTCTAAATCATCCATTTCAGTAAGAAAAGACATTTCAGTAGTTAATCCATCACTCTTACTTCTAGTTGATCCACCTCTAAAGTCAAAACATACAGTTGCAATCCCATATTTAACTAACTCTTTAGCATAATCACTACCAGCTCTATAAGTAGCACCTAATCCATGAGAATAAATGACAACTGGTACTTTTCCACCTTTTTTAGGTTTATATATAACACCATATATATTTTGACCATTTTTATTTTTTACATTAATATCTACTACTTCATATCCTTTATTTTGATTATATAAAAATATAATAATAAATGCAGTTATTACTATAATCATTATTACTAATAATGTTATATAAACTTTTTTCATATTATCATCACCTAATTTAATTATATCATTTAATTACAATTTAATAAAATCTGCTTTAATATCTATTACATCATCAATTTTTATTTTTTTCTTATCAGTAAAAATTATAATTCTATTACTCTTATCAATTACTCTTATTTTAGATTTATAATTTTCATAACGTCCACCACTTTTTTTACTATCTGGAACAAAATATATTACTTCAACATAAGAATCAAAATGATTTTCAACAAGATTCAGTTTAATATCTAATATTCTTCTTTCTTCTTCAGTCATATTCTTTTTTTTATCAACAATTCTTGCTGTTTCTATTACTTCTTCAGAAAAGCCTGATAATGCAGAAAAAGGTGCAAATTGAGCAGATCTATTCTCTATAGACATCCTAGAATGATTTTTTAATTCATAATGAGGTAACTTTATAATATCACTATAAACTTCTAACATTTATGTCCTCCTATTTGATTATTTCTTGCAATAGTAGTACCACCTTCTTCAAGATTCATACCTTTTAATATTGCATTCTTTCCATACTTTCTTTTTATATCTATAACAGCTCTTTGTATCTTATTTTCTACTTTTTCATCTAATAGTTCTTTATTTCTATATTCATTTTCTTTTTCTGCATCTGAAAACAAATTAAACTGATACACAGTTTTTTTCTCATCAACACATTTTTCATTTAATAAGTTGCAAACAGCAATATTAATTCTTCTAACTAAAAGAAATGGATTTATTATTTTATCAAAAAGTTTTAAAAACTCTTTACTTATAAATTTTGTAGAAGAATTATAATGATCTAGTTTAATACTTCCATGAGAAGGTTTTGGTACTTTTCTTCCATAATAGTCACTGCATACTTCTCCATCATATAAGCGTGAAATATTTTTATTTGTTAAATTAGAAATATCATATCCAATATTTAATATTATTTGATTGGTAACATAATGTTTTTCAACCATGCTAAGAGTAAGTAATTCTACCATTTCACTAACAATAAGTCTTGTTTTTTTATAATCATATGGTTCATATAATACTTGTCCAGAAGAAAGACTATTAGCTTTAGGTTTATAATTCTTGACATCATCAATAGTACATGGTTCCCATCCCCAGGCATGATCTATCAACAATTCTGCATTTATACCAAAAAGTCTAAACAATAAATCTTCATTATCAATAGAACATCTAGCAATATCTCCCATAGTTTTTAAACCATTTAACTCTAATTTTTTAGATATTCCCTTTCCTATTCTCCAAAAATCTGTTAATGGTTCATGATTCCATAATTTCATACGATATTCTATTTCGTCAAGTTCAGAAATTCTAACGCCAAAACTATTAGGTTCTGCATGTTTAGCTACAATATCCATTGCTACTTTTGCTAAATACAAATTAGTGCCTATTCCAGCAGTTGCTGTAACACCAGTAGTATCATATATATCTTTAATTATTTTTGTAGCAAGTTCTCTTGCATTCATCTTATATAAATTTAAATAGTTAGTAACATCACAAAATACTTCATCTATTGAATATACAAATATATCATCACTAGATAAATATTTAAGATATATAGAATATATTTTAGTACTATAATCTACATAAAATTTCATTCTTGGTGGTGCGATTATAAAATCAAGTTCTAATTGAGAATTATTTTTTAATTCCATATCATTATATGATTTTCCACTAAATCCATTAATTGTATTTAATCTTCTTTCCTCATTTATTTCTTTTACTTTTTCTATTACTTCATATAATCTAGATCTTCCAGATAACCCATATTGTTTAAGTGAAGGAGTAACTGCAAGACATATAGTCTTTTCAGTTCTAGAATAATCTGCAACAACCAAATTTGTTGTTAACGGATCAAGTTTTCTTTCAACGCATTCTACAGACGCATAAAAGCTTTTTAAATCAATACATAAATAACACTTATTCATAAATATACACCACCCTTCTCAATACAATTATATCTCATAATAGAACATTTGTTCAATAAAAAGTTACAAAAAAAGTTCGAACTTGTCGAACTTTATTTTTATCCAAAGAAATCATCAAATACTGTTTCATCGCTAGAATCATCATTATTCTCTAAATTCAAATCATATTTAGGAGTTGTTGCAGGTTCATCTTCTAGTACAAAATCATTTGGTAACTTATTATTTTCTAATGAAAGATTGTCAAATGGATTATTATTCTCCTTTTTCTCTTCATATTTAAAAGGTTCTTCTTTTGCACTAACATCAGACTTTTCTTCTAATGAAAGATTATCAAATGGACCAATCTTCTCCTTTTTCTCTTCATATTTAAAAGGTTCTTCTTTTACATTAACATCAACTTTTTCTTCTTTTTCTAAAGACATTTTTGCACTCTTATTATTTAATTCAGAAAAATTAATGAACTCTCCACCATCATCAGTTTCTTTATCTTCTTCTGCTTTCTTAGGTTCTGAGTCTTCTTTTTTATTTACTTGTAAATTAATATTACCTGATTCATCAATAGTACCCATATCTCCAAGAAGATCTTCATCTGGCAAATAATTCCATTTTTTATCACCTTGTTTTTCTTCGTTTGGCTTACTATTATTATCATTCTTTTTATCGTCAACAGTAATATCTTTCTCTACACTTTCATTATCATTAGATATTCCCTTCATAATATTTAACATTGGGAATTCATCTAATTCTGATGCAATATTATTCTCTTTAGGTCTATTATCATCAGCATCTATTAGAGAACGTATTCCATCTGTTCCAGTAGATTCATTTCGATTTTGATTTTGATAACGATTGCTTTGTCTCAACACATCTTTTTGACGAACTTGTCTATTATAATCATTATCATCTTCCCCTGAATTACCAATAGTAGTTAATCCTCCAGATAACATTAACGAGTCATCAAATTTATTACTATTGTTATCTTTTCTTTCCTCACCTTTATTCAAATAACCAAAAAGAGTATCACTATCTGAATCACTTAATGAAACCATTCCCTTAACCTTAGAATGATTTGACTTATTATTTTGTACAACACCTCTCATTGCATCCATAGAGTTACTAGACATATTTCTATTATCTCTTCCTCTATTATCATATGCTTGATCTGGATGGAAATAATTATTGTATCTATCAAAGTTCTGATCATTTATATTCATTCTCTCAGGAGGTCTTCTATTTCTATTATCATTAGGCATTTGTCCATAAGGTCCATCTTGATATGGTCCATAATTACCTTGTGGCCCATATCCTTGTGGAGGAGGTCCATAAGGACCATCTTGATATGGACCGTAATTACCTTGTGGTCCATATCCTTGTGGAGGAGGTCCATAAGGTCCACCTTGATATGGTCCATAATTACCTTGTGGTCCATATCCTCCTTGTTGTTGTCCTCTTCTAACATTTCCATTTCTATATCTCATATCTTGTTGTTGGTTAGATTGACCTCTTCTCATATTTAAAGTACTTTCAATTGGACTACCTAATAACTGGCTATCAGTTACACCAGGCATTATTTCTTGATTTACAATATATCTTGTCTGATTTCTTGATTTATCCTTTTGTACTTTCATTGTCTCAACGTCTGAACCTAAAATAATATCATCTATACCCTTAGATTCACCAGTTCTATTTATCTTACTCTTTCTACCATAAGCAAAATTTGTAGCTCCTAAGTCCATAAATCTTCCTCCATCAGTAGGAACTGTAAGAATAGGATTTTTATATTTTTTCTTTTTTGAGCTATCTATTATATTAGATTTAACATTGCTCATCTTCTTTAATTGTTCTGGTGATTCAACTTCTATTTCTCGAGAAGAAACTTTTTTATTTTCTTCATCTTCTCTTACTTGTTCTTCAGTTTGCTCTTCATTTTCTTTATTATTTTCTTTTTCTTTTTCTTCTTTTACTTCTTCTACAGCTTCATTTACTTCTTCTTCAGTATCATCTTCATCTTCTATACTTTTTGAATCAATTTCTGCTCTAGTTTTCTTACCATCTTTTCTCCACTCTTCAACAGGCTTTTCTCCCTTTTCTTCAAGAATTATATCGTTAAACAATTCATCGAATTTAGGAAGTTCCTTTTTTATGACATCTGGATAAATATTTTTAGAATTTTCTATTGCTTTTCTAATATCAAAAATATCTACATATGGTCTATTATCATAAACTGTATAAGAGAAGGCTTGTTTTAATAATGTTAAACATACATCAGGATATCTAGATCCCAAAGAAAAAACTCTTTTATACTCACTAGTTATATCTACTAAAAAGTCCATTATTCTTTCTTGAATGAAAGGGGTATATTTCATCTTTCTACCAGTTTGTTTTTCAAACTTAGGCAATGTACCAAGCATTATTTCTATAGTTTCTTCATGAGTAGGTTCTGGAACTTCTATTTTTTGAAAACGTCTTGTAAATGCCTTATCTCTTAGAATATATCTTTCATATTCTTCTGTAGTTGTAGCACCAATAACTTTTATGCTACCACGTCCTAATCCCTCTTTAAAAATATTTGCAAAATCCAAAGCTGAAGAATCAGTAGCACCAATTAACATATGAACTTCATCAATAAAAAGAATTAATTTCTCTTTAGTTTTCAATTCATCAATCATCTTTTGTACTTTACTTTCACCACTAGGCATTGTACCTAATAAAGAAGCAGTTTTAATGTTAATAATAGAGTATCCTTTTAAAGCATCAGGTACATCATCTTTTTGTAACCTATATGCTAACCCTTCTACTATAGCAGTCTTACCTATACCAGGTTTACCAATTAAAATTGCAGATTTTTCAGGAGTTAATAAAATTAATATTAAATCTTTAATTTGTTGATCACGACCAATAGCGGGGTTTGTAATAAACTCCTCTTTTGTAACATCTGTACCATACCTATCTAGAACACTAAAATTAGCTTCAAATTCCATTACTTTATCATCCATATGCACAAAACTCCTATCATATCCAATTATAACACACTATCTAAGTTCAAAAAAGTAGAAAAATTAAAAAAAGCTAGCTAAAAACTAGCCTTTACAATAAATAAACATAAATGTTAATATCCTAAATCATATTCTAATAAATTAGAACACTTTCCATCTCCATAATTATTACACTGATATACATACTGGCTTTCTTTACCTTGTTCTATTTTGTTTATACTTGTAGGTACAACGGTCATTATATCATAACCATCATTATCTTTAGCTAATTCAAGTACTCCTTCAACTTCATACCAAAAGTTTTCTTCAATATTAACATCACCTATTTTTACAACAAAACCTGAAAATTCAGCATCAGCAGCGCAACATGAAATATAATACTTTCCAATAGCAGCATAGTCTGAAGGTAAATATTCACTATAATCTACAGCAAATCCTTTAAATCTTATTGTTTTCCCAACATATTTTTGAGATCCAGCCATATAAGTAATATAATCAGCTAAATAACTATAAACAGAATCGTCAATATCAAAATAAAAATCTCCTTCTCGTTCTACAATATCAGTTGAAGAATCAATAACTACTTCACTATTATCTCTTCTAGTCATCTTAATAACTTTATTTTGGGCAAAAGAAACAGATAAATTTCCATCTCCTGCAACTATTACTACAATTAATGGTATAAGTAATAACAAATCACTTGTTTTAAATTTATAAGAAATATCACAAACAACAAATATAATTCCAATAATAGTTATAGGAACAATAGATATTTTTAAATACATCTGCATTTTAGGTGCCAAAAAACTATCCAAATTACCAGATAACCAAACGTATATTATTATAAATGTATAAATAAAACATACAAACCCTAAAAACTTATTCTTCATACTAATCCCCCTATTAATAAAGACACTATAAATACAACAATAAATATAGAGCTAATTAAACAAATAGTAAACTTTTTCTTATAATTACCTAATAAAACAAAAGTATTTTTTACATCAATCATTGGTCCTAATAATAAATATGCAAGAACAGAGGATTTACTAAATGATGATAAAAGAGACTTACCAACAAAAGAATCTGATGTTGAACATAGAGATATTAAATATGCAAATATCATTAGTACTAAAATAGATAAAACATTATTATTACTAAATACTAACAATACACTTCTTGGAAGTAATACTTGCACACAACTAGCTATAAAAGCTCCAAACATTAAAAATTTTAACACATCAATTACATCAAACAATGTATGTTTACAAATATTAACAAAACTTTCCTTAAAAGAATGTTTATGTTGTCCATGACACTCATGATTATGACATTCACATTCTTCATCTTCTAACATCTCATTCTTTATTACTTGTTTATTATTAAATATAATACCAATTATTATTCCAACTATTAAAGCAATAACTATACCAAATAACAATCTAAACCAAAAAATATTTGGATTTTTATCAAAAAATGCATAATAAGTAGATAATAATACAACAGGATTAATAATAGGAGAAGCTAACATAAATGATACAGCAACATTTATTGGTACTTTCTTTTTTATTAATCTCTTCGTAACAGGTATAACTGCACAATCACAAGCGGGTAAAAAGAAACCTAATATCACCCCGACTATACACCCAAAGATTTTATTCTTAGGAATTAGTTTAGCCATAGTATCATTAGAAACATAATTCTCTATAATAGATGAAATAATAGCACCTAACAATAAGAATGGTAAACTTTCAAAAAAAATAGAAATAAATACAATTGATATATCTTTTATAGTCTCCATATATAACTCCTCTATATAATAATTATAACAAAAAAAAGCCCTAAGGCTTTATAAAATATCATATTTTTTTTGGATTCATAAGTATTATTTGTAGCCATAAAAACTACACCAATTAAGTTATTATATACTCATCATAAAATTGTTGAAATCTAAAGGTAAAAATTAATTTTACTTTTCATTAATATCTATCAAAGAAAACAATTCTTTATTATCGTTAAGTTCAGCTATATTCACAACAGCACCAATTCCTACAACAATACCACCTAAGTCAGTTATAGCCTTCTTAGCAGAATTTAAAGTATTACCAGTAGCATAAACATCGTCAATTAAATAAAATCTTTTGTCTTTATAATTACCATCTAATAACTTAGGCAATTCTAGTACATCCTTTCCATATTCTTTTTCATATAAAAATTGAGCTTCAACTGTACTAGGAGGTAACTTTCCTTTCTTTCTAACTGGTAACAAACCAACTCCTAAACTATTAGCAATCATTCCACCAAATAAAAATCCTCTTGCTTCTGGAGCAACAATAAAATCTATTTTCTTATTTTTTAACTCCTTAACAAATGCATCATTTATTTTTTTTAGAATATCTTTTTGTATTATTAAAGGATTAATATCAATAAACTCCATCCCTTTAATAGGAAAATCCATCTCTGTTCTTATATTTAACTCACAATTAAGACTATTTTTTAAAATTTTCATTTTTCCTCCTACACTCTAATTCAATCCATCTAATCAATATAGATACTATATAATTAATTTCTTCTTCAGTCAATTCTCTTCCCTTAGGAATATTATACCATTTTTCAAGACAACCTCTACAACAACAACCACAAGCATGTTGAGCAATGAATACAGGATGTACTTGCTTCATTGGAGTTTGTTTTCCATCATTAGGTATAATAGAAGGTTTTAACCTTTTATTAATTAAGTCATAAGCATCACTTTTTATTTTTTCAATTCCTTTAGTTAAAGAGTACTCTACCATTTTATTATTTAAATGAAAACTACTTCTAAATTTAGATTTTGATAGTTTAAACAGTTTTAATTCAATTGTATCTTTCATATAATTCACCAAAAAAAGACCAAAAGGTCTTAATTAATCTTAATTCCAATAAGAGTATACAAAGCATTATCCCAGTGATGTGAACAAGTTTGTAAAACAATTATATTTGAATTCTCAGAGAAAGGAACATCTCTTGAGAAAATAACTCCACTACCTGTAGTTACATTTGTAGTCATATTATTAAAATGTTTTACAAAAGCTTCACCAGTTAAATTAACATTCATATGTTCAGTATTACTTTCTTTTATTTCTTTTAAAACTTTAATCTTGTATATACTTTTTCCACCATCATATTGGAAAATAATATATTTATTATTTTCAAAGAAATCTGGATCTAAGAATTTTTCTAACTTTAAGAATGCTACTTTAGAATTAACATCTCTTGAATTATGACCATAAATATTTATTTGTTTACTTAATGGTGTTAAACGGAAATCCATAAATTCACTTCCTCTATAATCATACGCTTTAGTTAAATCATGTTTTAAATAATAACTATTATCAGATCCACGTACAATTAAAACATTAATTAAATCTGGTATTTCCAATCTACCAATAATATCATCATTATTAAATCTAGCTCTTTCAGCATTTAAATCAACATCTGGAGCCATTTTAATAGTAGAATCTGTCTCAACACGAATTTGAACTTCTGTATCTGGATCAATTGGAATAACACTTATTGGTTCTTCCTCTTCTACTACATTTTTCTTTGGACTAACATAATCCTTTGCTACAAAGAAAATAGAAACAACTATAACTGCCGTAAAGAAAAAATACAAAATAGTTTTTACTACTTTATTCATACAACCTCCTATAATACAAGATAATAGTATCATAAAAAGTCTAAAATTAAAACGAAAGTGTAAAATAAAAGCTAAAAATTGACATAAAAAAGGTAAATACTATATTGTATTTACCTATTATTATTATTCATTAGAGTTTTCTTCTGATTTTTCTTTAGAAGCGTTTTCCTCTTCTTTCTTTTCTTTCTTTCTATCAACAAACTCAGTAACTCCTAATCCAGCAGCTCCTGCTAATAAAGCAGCTAATGCACTAAGCCCTGCGCCACTTTCTGAACTATCAGTTGAATCATAAATTGAATCAAGTCCAGTATGAGGTGGTTTAGGTGCTGGAGGTGCAGGTGGAACTGGTGGTCCAGGCGGAATTGGTGGCGTTGAGAAAGGAACTGTACTTGGCAATGTTGTTGGAGTCGTTGAAGTACTTGGAATTGGCGTTGTTGTTGGTGTTGGTGTAGTACTTGGCGCTGGTGTTGTTGTTCCAGGACCTGGAGTTGTAGAATCCTTAGGACCTTGAGTAGTTGTTCCAGGTGGTGGATTTATCTTAGGTGAAGGAGATGGTGTTGCAGGTGCTGGAGTTGAATCATGATATGGTTTAGCCCATTCAACTGGAACTATCTCTCTTGGATCCCAAATAGTTAAATCCTCACCAATCTTTTTACCTTTTTCATCATAACAAGCAATCTTAATTGTTCCTGTTATAGGATCAAATTCTTGAGTAATTCTATATGTATAACCATGAGCATCATCATGGAATACAACATCGCCTATTCTATAGTCATGGAATTCTCCTTTAGAATCATAGTATCCCGACAACGATGTTATAACAGGCATTCTAGTAAAGTCTTCAAACTCATCTACAATTAAATCATGATACTTAAGAATTGCATCTTTACTAGATATCATATAATTCTTACTTCCACCAGAGAAGTATTCTTTAAACGACTTAACAGTTGTTACTAAATTTTTAACCATAAAGTATGTTTCTAGAATTTCTATCAACAACTCATCTAATTCTTTACATTTCTCATCAATTTCAACTTGTTTAGCATCCATCTTAGCTTTTGCTTCTTCAGCAGCAGCTTTAGCAGCATTGCAAGCATTTACCCAGTTAATATAATCTTGTCTCTCAACTTGATGACTTCCTATTACATTACCTTCAGAATCATAATCTGTAACAGTATCATACTGTTGATGATGTTCTGCAGAAAGTCTAAGATAATTTGTTTGCTTATCTTCATAATCAGTTTTTAATGTTTCATATTCAGCATCAAGAGCATCTAATGCTTCTTTTCCAGCTTTCATTTTTTCAAGATTATCTTTAAATTCTTCTATTTTTTTACAAGCAGGTCCTATAACACTGTCTATATTACCCATTGTACATTCAAACTTACCAAGAATACATTCGATTGTTTCTCTAACAGCATCGTTTGCATCTCCTGCCCATTCAGTCATTTGTGCATGCACTTTAGTAAATTCTTCTTGACATTTTTTAACATCATCTAATAACTGAGTAGCCATTTTATCATAATCTTCACTCTTTGTATCATTTAGCCATTTTTCAAAAATTGGTGGCCAATAATCTTCATGATTATGTGCAGAGAAACTTACTATCCCTTGCTCTTGCAATGCATCAGCAGTCTTAACTAAATCCTTAACGGAATATTGTCCTGTTGCAGCATATTGCGCAATAAAATCAAATTTACTAAAATCTTTAGTGTCTTTTTCTGAAAATATTAATAAATTATTTTTCTTGTTACCAGCAACTATTTTAGCTAAATAAGGATTATCTGCTAAAGATACAGTCTCTCCAGGTTTATATCCACCTTGTAACTGTGTAACATGAGTATGCCACATATTATTATCATGAATATCAGGATTATCGAAAGCACCATAATCTGACTCTCTTTGTTTTATATCAGTATTTTCATGTAACTTTTCATAATTCTCACTCTTAGCTCTATAAGACCTAGAACCTGTTTCAGAATTTGCTGAAGGATCAATAGTACGATCCCAAAAACGTTTTTCAGGCATTTGTGAAGTCTCAACAGGTTGATTACCATTTTCAGGTTCTGGTGTAGTTTGAGGTTCTGGAGTAGTATCAGGAACTTGAGTTCTTTGTTGTTCACTAGGGTTCGAAACAGTAACTGTAGGAATATCATGTTCTCCATTCATATCAAACAATGTAACACCATAATTTTTAATTACAGGTGCATTAGAAACCGTAACTTTATTAGTTGAAGTATTAATAGCAAGAGAAGTATCATTAAATGCTACATTACCAGCACCAAAACTAGAAACATCAGCATTTCCGCTAAAAGAAGCATTAACAGTTTGACCATAACTAAGTCCACTTCCACGATCAATAGTTAAGGAAACACCACTTAGTGGAATTTGAATATCTCTAAAAGGAACTGACCCAGAAGATGCTTGAATAGTAACTTGTCCGTTAGAATCAACATGAGCAGATCCTGTAACATTTACTGTAGTTCCTCCAATAGGAACACTTAATGTTACTTCATCACCATCTTGAATACCATTTATTCTATCTATAAATTCATTCATTTAGAACACCTTCCTAACTGTTAACATTTAACTGTTCTGCTACTAATTCCATATTTCTATTTATTTCTTCTTCTTCTCTCTTATAATCTTCTAATGTCTTCTTTAAAAATTTTATATATACTCCTATTGAGTATTCTATCGGTTCGA
>JAEEGL014441576.1_pt1 | contig 34607 bp, 26 predicted proteins | sample 9134231 | NCBI WGS metagenome assembly JAEEGL01 (sample SAMN16246548, study PRJNA631951) | gut metagenome | biome: gut microbiome; feature: rumen; material: fiber-attached | host: Bos | place: Iran: Karaj | collected 2018-10
ATTTATAAGATAGAAGATAGTGGATTTATTAAAAGAAGAATTAAAGCTGTTATAATGACCTTAATTTTAGTTACATTATTCTTATTCCTATTAATTGTACCAGTCTTTGGAGATCAAATATTCTCATATATTAAAGATTATGTTAGAGATAAACAATCGGTTAATATTTTATTTAGAATATATCAATTAATAAAATATCCCTTAGTAATTATAATTTTGTATATTAATATTAAACTAATATATGTAATGGCTCCTGATAAGAAGATTAAATCTTCATCTACTACAAAGGGAGCTCTATGGACTACTTTTGGTTGGGTAGTTGCTACTGAATTTTATTCTATCTATACAACATACTTTGTTAGATATGATATTATTTATGGTAGTATTTCGTCTATATTAGTATTACTAATTTGGGTATATTTATTAGCGTATATATTCTCATTAGGATTAATAATAAATGCTTCAGATACACCTCGTAATGAAGTGTTTGATACTACAAGTACTGAAGTAATTAAAATAGAAAAGAAAAAAGTCTAAATATAATTAAGAGAGGTAACAATGAACAGATTAAAAGTGAAAATAAAAAGATTATATAATAAGACTAAGAAAGGTATTAAGTATTGTATTGATGAACATGTAGTAAGTAACTACATAAAATCAAATATGCTATTCTTTACTTTTTTACTAGTAAATGTATTGAATTCAACTCTTCTTAGATTCTTTTGTATGCATTCCCTAGAAAACTATTTATCTATTAGAGCCATAATTGCTGATGCGATGATAGTTTCTTTTGTTGGGGCTTTTGGTTACTTATTAAAGCCTAAAAATAGACCTACTTACTTTATAGGGTTTACTATTTTCTTTTCACTTATTTGTATGATTAACTCAATTTATTATACTTTCTATACATCATTTGCTTCACTATCAATGATTGGTTTAATCCAATATGTTGGTCAAGTAGGAGATGCTGTTGTAGAAAATGTAGTTCAATTAAAAGATATGGTCTATGTTCTAGCCCCTATCATAATGATTGTAATCTCAAGAAAACTAACAAGAAGAAATTACTTTAACAAAGTAGAAATAAAATCAATACGTAAAAGAAAAATGCTTACTACAATAAGTATAGCTGGAGTACTCGCAATATTCTTCTTTGTTTCAATGAAACCAATCGATGTATCAAGATTAGTTAAACAATGGAATAAAGAATATATTGTTATGAGATTTGGTATTTATATATATCAAGGTAATGATATAGTTTCTTCATTACAACCAAAGATTAATTCTATGTTTGGTAAAGATAAAGCTAAACAAGAATTTGTAGAATATTTTGAAGAAAGAAAACCTGAAAAGAATAATAAATATACTAATATATTTAAAGGTAAAAACATTCTATTAATCCATGGTGAAAGTATGATGACTAATGCTATGTCATTAAAATTTAATGGAAAAGAAGTTACTCCAAATCTAAATGAAATGGCTAATACTGGAATGTGCTTTTCTAACTTTTATTCACAAGTTAGTGTAGGTACATCTTCTGATACAGAACTAACATCAACTACATCTTTGATGCCTACAAAGTCAGGAACAGCCTTTGTTTCTTACTACAATAGAACTTATATTTCAATGCCTTCATTGTATAAAAAAATGGGCTATTATCCATTCTCAATGCATGCGAATAATGGTAGTTTCTGGAATAGAAAAGTGATGCATGAATCTTTAGGATATGAAAAACTATATGATAAAGCTGTTTATGAAGTAACAAAAGAAAATTCGATTGGATTAGGATTAAGTGATAAAGAATTCTTCTCTCAATCAATTCCAATATTACAAGATATAAATAAAGAACATAAAAAATGGTATGGTTTAATGATAATGTTATCTAACCATACACCGTTTAGTGATGTTGAACACTATGGAGAATTTGATGTAGATATCAAAGAAGTAGTTAAGAAAGATGGTAAAAAAGAAATAGTATCTCATCCATATATGGAAGGAACTAAATTAGGTAATTATTTCAAATCACTACATTATGCTGATGAAGCATTAGGAGAGTTCTTAAAAGAGTTAGATGATGCGAAATTATTAGAAAATACTGTAGTTGTCTTATATGGAGATCATGATGCTAGATTACCAAGAAAAGATTATGATTTGCTATATAACTATGATAAAAAGACAGATGCCATCTACAATGAAAATGATCCAAGATATGAAGAATATGATAATTATAAATATGAATTAGGAAGAAAAGTACCATTCATAATATGGACTAAAGATATGAAAGGTACTGAATTAAATGAAGAATATAACTATACTATGGGTATGTATGATGTTCTACCTACATTAGGTAATATGTTTGGATTTGATAATAAATATGCTTTAGGACATGATATATTTAATACTAAGAATTCTAACTTAGTATGTTTCCCTAATGGAAACTGGGTTAATAATAAAGTATATTATAATTCACAAAAGAATGAAGCTTATCCATTAACAAACAAAGCTATATCTCAAGAAGATATATATGCTAATAACGAATATACAAATAAATTATTAGATATTTCAAATGATATAATAGTCTATGATTTATTAGAAGGAATAGAGTAAGGAGGTAATCTAATGAAACTAAAAAAGAAAACTAAAAGAGCATTAACATTTATATTATTAGTATTAATAATAATTGCTGGATTCTTTATATACTCAAAATTCTTTGCTAGTTCACCAACAAAGATTAAGAAAGTAGATTCTATTCCAAAATATGGATATAATTTAAAATCTACTCATCCAGATGAATACAAAAAGTTATTTAGTGAATTAAAAGAAATATTAAGTGAAGAAAAAGTAAATGAAGAAGCTTATGCTAAAAAGATAAGTCAAATGTTTATATATGACTTCTTCTCATTAGATTATAAGGTTGCTAAAACTGATGTAGGTGGAGTAGAGTTTGTAAATCCATATGTCGAAAAGAATTTCTTAGATAATGCTCAAAACACTTATTACAAGTATGTTGAAAGTAATATCTATGGTAATAGAGATCAATCTCTACCAAGAGTAACTAAACCTACTGTAGATTCAGCAGAACAATCATCATATAAATATACTTATATAAAGAATAATAAAGAGATAGAAAACTCTGATCCAAAAGCATACAAAGTAAAAATAAAATGGGAATATACTAAGTCTGCTTTTGATGATTATCAAGATGAAGGAACTCTAGTTCTTATCCATCATGGTAAAAAATTAGAAATAGTTGAATTAAAAGAAGAAAAGTAACATTTCTTCTTTTTTATGTAAACAAATAAACAAAATAAAAGAAAACGTACAAAAATATACATCTTCTATAATATAATATAATATAATTAGGAGATTATAACTATGAAAAGGTTTAAAGTATATATAAATAGTTATAAATTCTTTATAACAGTATCATTATCGATACTATGCTTTTTAACTACACTAACAAGTGTAGGTTTTGGTGCTTTAAATCAAAATCTATCAATAGCTGGTGATGTTGAGTATGAAGAAGATTTGGGTAATATGATAAAAGATTATTCAAGATATGCTTCAACTGATTTTCATAGTTCTACATATAGAGAAAAGATTAAAACTGTTGATTTTTTAGATAATAAAAACATTCCTAATGAAGCGATAGAAACATGGGATGTATCAGCAAATGCAAATACTGGCAAAGTAATGGCCTGGATAATAGATGATCCCGATAATACAGGTTATTATAAATTATATATAGGAGCAAATGGAGATGTAGTTGGTAATACTATTTCTAGTTATTTATTTAGTGGATTAACTAGACTAGTATCAATAAATTTTAATAATAATTTTGACACATCTGATGTCGTTAATATGTCTTATATGTTTCGGCATAGTGAATATCAAAAGGGTTCAACTTTACAAAGTATTAATGGACTAGAATATTTTGATACATCAAAGGTAACTAATATGAGTTGTATGTTTTATCAATGTAATGCGTTAACAAGTTTAAATTTAAGTAGTTTTGATACTTCAAAAGTAACCAATATGGCTGCTATGTTTTGTTGTGATAATTACAATAGAGGAAATTATTTTATACAAAATGATGCTTTGACAGAATTGGATTTATCAAATTTTAACACTTCAGAAGTAACTAATATGTCTAGAATGTTTTTTGGCCTTGTAAATATTGATGAATTAAATTTGAGCAATTTTGATACATCAAACGTAACAAATATGTATGCTATGTTTGCTGGTTCTGATTATAGCAATAATACACAATCTAACAATATTAAAAGAATTGATTGTTCTAGTTTTAATACAAGTAAAGTTACGGATATGTCAAATATGTTTTGTTGTTGTAATGATTTATCTAGTATTTTTATAACAAACTTTAATACAGATAATGTAACACGTATGGATTATATGTTTTATAAATGTAGTAGCTTAACCAGTCTCGATATAAGAAACTTTAATACAAGTAATGTGATGAATATGAGGTATATGTTTTCTGATTGTAGCAGTCTAACAAGTCTAGATGTAACAAACTTTAATACAAATAATGTAACATATATGTCACGGATGTTTTCTGATTGTAGCAACTTAACCAGTCTCGATATAAGAAACTTTAATACAAGTAATGTAACAGATATGTATTATATGTTTTATCATTGTAGCAGCTTAACCAGTCTCGATATAAGAAACTTTAATACCCACAATGTAACAAATATGGCTGGAATGTTTTATGTTTGTAGCAGTCTAACAAGTCTAGATGTAACAAGCTTTAATACGTCTAGTGTAACAAATATGTCAAATATGTTTCATTATTGTAGCAGCTTAACCAGTCTAGATGTAACAAACTTTAATACAGATAATGTAACACGTATGGATTATATGTTTTATGATTGTAGCAGTCTAACAAGTCTAGATGTAACAAACTTTAATACCAACAATGTAACAAATATGTCAAATATGTTTTATGATTGTAGTAGTCTAACCAGTCTAGATGTAACAAATTTTAATACATTACAAGTAACAAATATGTCATGGATGTTTTACGAATGTAGCAGTCTAACAAGTCTAGATGTAACAAATTTTAATACATTACAAGTAACAAGTATGTCATATATGTTTTATAATTGTAGCAGTCTAACAAGTCTAGATGTAACAAACTTTAATACAAATAATGTAACATATATGTCACAGATGTTTTCTAATTGTAGCAATTTAACCAGTCTCGATATAAGAAACTTTAATACCAACAATGTAACGAATATGGAGTATATGTTTTGTAATTGTAGAAGTTTAACAAGTCTAGATGTAACTATCTTTAATACAAATAAAGTAACAGATATGTCATGGATGTTTTATGATTGTAGAAATTTAACCAGTCTAGATATAAGAAACTTTAATACAAGTAATGTGACGAAAATGGGGAATATGTTTTCTTCTTGTCCAAATCTTGCACAAATAAAAATTTCTAATTCATGGGATGTAACTAGCGTTACTAGTAGTTCCAATATGTTTATATATAGTGCTAATTTACCTAATTATAATGCTAATTATGTTGATGTAAGTATGGCCAAACCAACTACTCAAGGGGGATATTTAACTCTAGTTTAGAAGAATCTATTTAGATTCTTTTTTTCATTAAAAAAGGAACTATTTCTAGTTCCTATGATTCTTGATTTGTTTCTGGAGGCGGTGTTGTTGGCGACGGTGTCGGAGTTGGTTTTGGTGTTTCTTCAGGAGCTTGCGTTTGAGTAGTAGTTGTCGTAGTGTTATCAACTTGACTTTCTCCTAGAGTTAATGTAACTGATCCACTAACTTTATCTAAGGATGTTCCAGCACTAACACTTTGTCTAACTACTATTGAACCAGAGCCTATAAACGTAACACTTATACCATGACTATTCGCATATGATTGAGCTTGAGTTTTAGTATCTCCCGTAAAATCAGGAATAGTAGTAGTTGTCGTTGTTCTTTGAGGTTGTTGTGAAGTAACTACTTCATACCCAGATTCATATGGACCTTCACCAATAACTTCTTTTTCATAAGGCTCACTTATTGAGAAACTAAATGATTTAATTTCTTCATGATCTTCAATCTCTAAGTTTTGATGCATTGCTTCAATAACATCATCAACACTTTGAGTATTTAAAACATAATTATATAGATTCATTCTCATTCTAGTATCATAAATCATTTGACCACGACCAGCTAAGAATAATCTTTGAATATTAATAATATCAGATTTTTTAGAACTCATACTAGCTGACATTATATTTTTAGCTAATCCATAGAATGATAACATTTGTTTTGTAGATAGGTTAGTATCCATATTATCACTCATAGTATTGATAATCTTAGTAAATTTAGATACATCATCTATCTCTTTTATTTTCTCCATTAATGCCATTATTATTTCTTGTTGATGTCTACCTCTACCAAAGTCTCCATCAGCAAGTTGTTTTCTATTTCTAGCATATACTAGGGCATGTTCACCATCTAATACTTGCTTTCCTGGATTAATACAAATTCTTCCACGTCTACTAGAATTATCTGTACATAATTGTTTTTCTACGTCTATTTCAACACCACCAACGGCATCTACTAATTTAACTAATCCTTTGAAATTAACTTTAGCATAATAGTCTATCTTAGTATCTAAGAAACCTTCAATAGTTTTAATCATACAATCATTACCATATGCCGCAGCATGAGTAATCTTGTTTCTATCTCCATTCCAACCACTAATTGGAACATAACTATCTCTTGGGATAGATAACATTGTCGCATTCAATGTCTTTGGATTGAATGTAACTACTATTAAAGTATCTCCATTCGCAACAGCATTCTTTTCTAATTTTTCAGCAGGTGAATCAATTCCCATCAATAGAATAGTAAATGGTTCAGTTAATGATTTACCAGACGCCCCAGCACTATCAGTTTCTGTTTTCTTATATTTTTTACTCTTAGAAATAATAACTTTAGTTTTATCTTGAATATCTTTATAACCATCAATTGAATTAAATAATGATACATAATTATCTGTAATTAATAAAGCATTAACATTATCTGAATATAGATCAACTATCATAGAAGTATAATCATCATACTTAACTATTTTATTATCTCTATCTAGATGATTTTCATCTATCATAATTTGAGGTATCTTATATCCATCAGGTGAATTCTTATCAGATAACATACCAATCTTCATATTCTTAATATCTGATATATTAGAAGCTTTATTTCTACTCATGACAATTAAGTCACTAGTATAAAGTATTTCTTTTTTATTGAAACTATCTAATGTTCCATATACATAATTAATAATTCCAGCTACTAATGCACAAGCTATAATATATATAACTACAAATATTGTAAATGCTTTTCTACTTTTATTATTTTTCTTTTTCTTAATCTTTTTATTAATATTTTGGGTATTAGTAATAATACATAGAGTAGTGAAAGCTAATATTCCAATAATCAAGAATCTTACTACGTTTTCTACTCCTGATAATAAATATATTTCATATATCGCAGCGCCACTACATACTAACGCAAGTAAACTAAGTAATCGTAATAGAAAACCTAGTGATTTTTTATTATTATTAATAACCGTCTTTTTCTTCTTTTTCATGTCATTCCTCCAAACAATGTCCTAATTTATTATATCAAATTATACATTTTTATCAAGTTTACAACACTTTTATTAAAACTTATAAACATATGAAATTATCTATAGTAAAGTAAGTGTAAACTATCCTTATATCGCAACAAATTAATATAAAATATATGCTTAAAATTTTACGTAAATTACTCTTTAATATATAAATATATATTAAAAAAAATAACGTGTTGTGGTATAGTTAAGATGAATAATTGTAGAGAGGAGGGTACATATGAAACGATTCTATCTATTAATGATTGGTTTACTATTTATGGGTATTAATGTTCATGCTTACACATACTTAGATTATCAAAACGATAAAATATGCGGAAAGTTTGAAGTTAGTGATGCACAGGATAATGGTAAGCTTAAAGAAGTAGGCTGCTACTCAAACTATGCTGATGCGAAAAATGCAGTTGATAAATCTACTAGTGAAAGAAGAGTTGTATTAACAAAAGTAAGTAGTAAAGTTAAAATTGTTTATGCTAAATATGGAGTGGTTGATTTTAGTTATAATTCTGCCGCAACATCTAATCTTTATGAACAATCTGATTTAACTACTAGAAAATATACTTATCTAAATACAGCGTCTAATTCTATGACTACTGATGGTGCTTTAGTTGATGTAGTTTATGTAAGTTCTAAAAAGATTTATAGTGCTAAAGTTAAAATAGCTGGATTCACTGGATGGATGGATGCTAGAGAATTAGAGATTGTACCTTATCCTTGGATTAAAGCAACTTCAAAATATGTTGTATCTTCTGAGATTAAACATGTTTATTCAAATAGACCACAATTTGCTTATACGGGTTCTTATGGATCAGTAATTGGACCTAAACCTGATATGTTAGCTAAAGGAACATATTATTCTTATGATGGTCATTATTTCTATAAGAATTTAAAAGCAATGTTAACTGATTATAAAGCTAATACTACAAAAAATTCAGTTAATGCATCAAAACCATATTATAACTATTATATGTACTTATCTAATCATACTAAAACAAACTATTCAGCAATCAATATTGATGAGTACTGGAGAAAATCATATACAAGAGATGTCTATGGTAAAAAAGCAGGTTCATCTACTTCAAGATTATATGGAAAAGGAACATTCTTCTATAACGCTCAACAAATCCATGGAGTAAATGCTATTCTAGCTCTAAGTTTAAGTAGAAATGAAACAGGTAATGGAACAAGTTCACTTGCCATAAACAAGAATAATGGATTTGGACTTAATGCTGTAGATACAAATCCGTATCAAGCAGCAAACTGGTATTCATCATTTGCTTCATCAATAATGGGATATGCAAGAGACTGGATTACTGCTAAATATGCTAAAGCAACTCATTCTCTATACTTTGGACCACAATTTGGTAATAAAGAAATAGGAATGAATGTTAAATATGCCTCAGACCCATATTGGTCAGAAAAGATGGCAGCTAACTATTACTATTTTGATAAAGCTAATGGTTTACAAGACTATAATTACTATCAATTAGGAATTGTTAAATCAGCAGTTGCGGCTAAGAAAAGTGCCTCAGATTCAGCAGCTACTGTTTATAAATATCCTGAATATGAAGATGCTGTTGTCATAGTAGGAGAGACTAAGACAGATGGAGTATTATGGTATAAAGTAGTACCTGATGTTATTCTAGATAAAAACTATAATATTAAGACTTCAGGTAACTATAATTGGTCTACATTTGTCTATGTTAAAGCATCTAAAGTAACAAAGATTAATACACCAGTAGATGGTTATAAAGCACCAAATAGTGTATTTGCTTATAAAGATAGTAAATATACTTATGATTTAATGGAACAAGATGCTACATTAAAACCTGCAGTTGGTAAAACTACTGCTAATACTAAATATTATTATGATTCAACATTAACTCAAAAAACAGGTAAAACACTAAAAGCAAATCGCTATGTAATGATTTATGCTATAGCTTATGATGCTAATAAAAAAGCAGTATCACTTTTAGTAACATCAGATTATTGGTATGATCAAAAACATTGGATACCTGCCAGTGCTATAACTACTGTTAAATCAGATTATGGTTTAGAAACAGTAACTACATCATCTAATAATTACTCTTGGGTAAATAGTACTACTAAAGATACAAAAGATACTGTAATATCTGGTCTTTATACATATACATATTTCCCAATACTAGGATCTAAAACAGTAAATGGAGTATTATGGTATAAGGTACCAGTAGACTTAGATGGTTCTAAACAAGAATTTGGTTGGACTTTAGCTAAAGATTCAGATATTAAAGTAACTAAATTTAATTACAAAGGAAATATAACTTTAGATACTAATCAACCACCTGTACTAAAAGCAAGTGATATCGTATTATCTCAAAATATGAATTATAATATCTTATCTTATGCAACTGCTACAGATAAAGAAGATGGTAATTTAACAAATAAAATTAAAGTTAAAGAAACAACAATAGATATAGAAACACTTGGTACATATAAAACAATATATCAAGTAACAGATTCTGCTAATCAAACAGTAACAAAAGAAGTAAAAGTAACAGTTGAAAAAGATCATAATCCTGAAATTAAATTAGTAAGTTCTAAACTATATCAAAATAGTACTTATAATCCAAAAACTAATGTAAAAGTAACCGATTATGAAGATGGTAATATTACTAAGAATGTTATAGTAGTAGAAGATACTGTTAATATTAAAAAAGTAGGTAAATATAAAGTAACTTATAAAATAACAGATTCTCAAAATAATATCGTAGAAAAAACTTTTGATATAGAAGTTATTCCAGAAAAAGGAGAATGGAAAACTATTAATGGTAAAAAATTCTATTATATTAATAATAAGATGGTAACTGGATATCAAACTATCGATGGTAAAATATATTACTTCTATAGTGGAGGAGCTTTAAGAACAGGAGTTCATAAAACTACAAATGATATATATTTATCAAATAGTAAAGGAATTGTTCAAACTGGATGGCAAACAATTAATGGTAAGAAATATTACTTTAATAAGTCTAAGCCATATCAAGCTTTAAAAGGATATCAAACTATTGATGGTAAAATATATTATTTCTATAGTGGTTCTAAAACCTTAAGAACAGGATTCCATATAACAACAAAAGATGTATATTATTCAAATAGTAAAGGAATTGTTCAAAGAGGTTGGTTAACTATAGATGGAAAGAAATATTATTTCAATAAAAAATCTCCATATCAAGCTTTAAAAGGAAAACAAACAATAGATGGAAAAACATATACTTTTGATACAAAAACAGGAGTATTAAAATAGGAGGCAAAAGAATGAAAAAGGGTAAAGCAGTATTAATCGCAATAGGAGTACTAATTCTCGTAATAGCTGTAACAACATTAATAGAATATTTTAGACCATCTAATAGGAAAATTATTCCTACAAAGAATGAAAAGACTGAAGTATCAATAATCGCAATTGGACAAAAAGAAGATAATTCTTATCAATTATTAAGCATTAATAATGAAGGTAAAACTGAAGAATTAAAAAATAAAGATGTCTTTTCAATAGATGGAATAGGTGGAAGAAGTTTTGATTATTATGATGATAAATTATTCTATCTAGATCAAGAATATAATATGCATATTAAAAATCTAATAACTGGAAAAGAAATAGTAGACTCAGTAAAAGAAGATATTCAAGGTGAAGATATGCTAAATATGTATGCTGGTGAAAATAATGTTGTCTTAATAGATTCAAATTATACTTATGTTTATAATATTAATACTAAAGAAGTGACTAAGATGAATCTAACAGTTAATATGGTTGATAATGCTTATTATAATTCTGATAATAATACTTTATATATGCATTTAGCTGATAGAAAAATTCACAGTATTAATCTAGATACAAAAGAAGATAAAATAATAGGTGGAGACTATTATGTAAATCCAGCATCTAATGATAAATACTTAGTTATTTCAGATTCTCATCATCAAGATAATAATAGTCAAGATATATACTTATTTGATTATGAAACTAGTAAAATGCAAAAAGCTGTTTCAATTATAGAAGGAAAAGTTATAAGATTAAATGGAAGTACTATAATTTATACTTCTGAAGATAAAATTATCTCTAAACCATTAGATGGAGAAGAAAGAGAAATATTTAAATCAGACAATAATCAAGATGTTTATTACATCGGCGCTAGTTCTAAAGATGTTGCTATTATAGGATTATTAGGAATGCCAAAGAACTGTTCTGATACATGTGGTGAAGAAATAGAAAAAGTATTATTATTTAATTTTAAAGATAATAAGACAACAGAATTACCTAATGGATTAAAGGTAACTGAAATTAGAAGCAATCAATAAAAAAGTAAACGTTAAGTTTACTTTTTATTTTCCTATAATTAGAGATACTGTAGTATTTTTACTTATTTCAGATCCTGCTCTTATTGATTGTCTTAATACTTTGCTTTTATCTCCTTCTTGATAAGTAATATTATATTTTATATTATTAGCTTCTAATTCTTTAATGGCTTTATCTTTATCCATACCAACTACGTTAATCATAGTATTTTTCTTACCTTCACTTACAACTACAGTAATAACATCATCACTTTCAACAGTATCACCAGGTTTAACTGAAGTAGAAATAATTTCTCCTGCTTCATACTCAGTACTAAATTCATATTCATCTTCATATTGTATTTTATTCTTAATAGCCCATTTCTTAAAGTCATTAAAAGTTTTAAAGTTCTTCATCAACAATTTACCTTTAGATAAATAGATAGTAATAACCTCACCACTAGTAACATTATCACCCTTAGACTTATTAGCTTTAATAATATGATCTTTTTCTATTTTAGAATCATATTTCTCTTCATATTTAATAATTAAATTATTCTTAATAAACCAATCACTAACACTATAAATATCTTTATCTATTAAATCAATCATCTCTATCTTAGTACCTTTACTAACATAGACTTTTATCTTTTCATCATCAATTTTAATTCTTTTACCAGCTTCAATAGATTGTTTATAAACAAAGTCTTTTTTATACTTATTTGAATACTCTTTAATAATTTCATAATTCAAATGATTTTTTTCTAAATACATAACCACATGAGGATAACTCATCCCAGTTAAATCTCTGACTTTGCAGTCAACTATACTTAGTTCATTACCATAAGAGAAATCTAATTTTAAGAGTTCATTTCTACTAATAACACCCTTTTTACTTTGTTTAATTAAAGTGTTTTCTACTTTATCACTGCTTATATACTTGATTTCTACATTGTATAGTTTATTATCTTCCAAGTACTTTAATACATCTTCATCAGTCCAAGAGACCATATTTGGAAGGTTTATATTCTTTTTAGGGTTACTTCCTAATGATATAACTACTTTCATAATATCTTTATCTTGTTTATAACTGATAACATGATTTTCTTTAATCATATCACTATATTCATAATCATATTCTAATTTTACATTGTTTGCTTTACTATATTTAATTAAAGTATTAAGATCTTTTCCATATAAGTTATCATCAACTGTCTTAAAACTTATCACATCAAACAATAATAGTATATTAAATGTATAAATAATAATTAATAAGAGAGAACTTAATACGACTAATCCTTTTTGCCTAATTAAAGATTTATATACTAACATAGTAAATATAATATTAAACATTAATAATAATAAACTATTTATTATATAATAAATCTCATTATCGATAACGATATTATAAATAAAATTAAATAAACTTAATAATAAAGTGATAATCAGGATAAAAATAATAAAACCACTAGGTTTATAATTATTTACTTTCTTACTAACTGCTTTATCAAATAATTCTCTTTCTTCATTTTTAGACATAATTTCACATCCCTAAAATTATTATACAATATCTTTATAATTAAGCAATAATATGATAAAATATAGTCGTCGAGGTGACTTATGAAAAAAGACAAAATTTCCATTATAATTCCTTGTTATAATGAAGAAGAATGTATTAAAACTTTTTATGAAGAAGCTGACAAAGTTTCTAAGAAGATGCCTGATCAAGAATTTGAATTATTATACGTAAATGATGGTTCGACAGATAAATCTTTAGAAATGATGAAAGAATTACATAAAAAAGATAAAAGGGTTAGATTTATATCTTTTTCAAGAAACTTTGGAAAAGAAGCTGGTATGTATGCTGGACTAGAACACGCTACTGGAGATTATGTTACAATGATGGATGTTGACCTACAAGATCCACCAGAGATGTTAATTGAAATGTATAGAGCTATTAAAGAAGAAGGATATGACTGTGTAGCTCTATATACTAAAACACATAAAGATTATTCAATAATAAGAAGATTATGTACTAAATTGTGGTACAAGCTAATCGATAGAATTTCGGCTACAAAACAAGTACCAGGCGCAAGAGATTATCGTTTAATGACTAGACAGATGGTTAATTCACTTCTTAAAATGAATGAATATAATAGATATATTAAAGGATTTTTCTCATATGTAGGATTTAATACTAAATGGATAGGGTACGAAACACCTGATAGAAAAGAGGGAGTATCTAAATTTCCATTATCAAAACTATTTAAATACGCTGTTGAAGGAATTGTTTCATTCTCAACTAAACCATTAGTGGTCGCAGCATATTTAGGATTATTCTTCTGCTTTATTTCGTTTGCTTACATGATATTTATCCTAATTCAGACATTGGTTGTTGGTAATGGAACAAGTGGCTGGCCTACAATAGTTTGCTTAATAACATTCTTAGGAGGACTTCAATTGTTCTTCTTAGGAGTTATTGGTATATATATATCTAAGATATATTTAGAAGTTAAAGGAAGACCAGTATATATCATAAAAGAAACCGAAGAAGATATGTAAATTAATAGACAAGCAATTGTCTATTTTTTGTTAAGCAATTGTAAATAAATAGATAATTTGATATTATTAAATTGATATAATATAACGTTTTTAGGAGAAATAAGATGAAAAAGGGATTATATTTATTTACAATTTCAATCATATTATTATTTTCTTTTAATGTAAAAGCATTGTCAACTACATGGAAAACTGTAAATGGTGATACCTATTATTATGAGGATAATCAATTAGTAACAGGCTTTAAAAGTATTGATGATCACATTTATTACTTTAATAAAAAGGGACTTTTACAAAAAAATAAAATGCTAAAAATAGATAATGATTTTTATTATGCTAGAAAAAATGGATCTCTTATAACTTCAGATTGGTTTACTCTAAATAAAAAAACTTATTATTTTGGAGAAGATGGTAAAGCACTAAAGGGATATCATACTATCGATGAAACTATATATTATTTTTATAAGAAAGGTGCTGGATTAAGAAAAGGATTTCAAAAGACCCCTAATGATTTATACTATTCAAATAAAAATGGAGTAGTAAAAACAGGATGGCAAACAATCGATGGAAATGCATATTACTTTAATGAAGAAGCACCATATCAAGCTTTAAGAGGCTATCAAACAATTGATGATAAATTATATTATTTTTATAAAGGTAATTATATCTTAAGAAGAGGTATCCATATAACTAAGAGTGGTACATATTATTCTAATAGTGAAGGCGTTGTTCAATCAGGATGGCAAAACATTGATGGAAATACTTACTATTTTAGTGAAGAATATCCACATAAAGCCTTAAATGGCTATCAAACAATCGATGATAAATTATATTATTTTTATAAAGGCAATTCTATTTTAAGAAGAGGTTTTCATAAAACAAAAAAGAATCTATATTATTCTAATAATGAAGGTGTAGTTCAAACAGGATGGCAAGAAATTGGAGGAAAAAAATATTATTTCTATGAAGAATCTCCATATAAAGCAGCTATTGGTTTAAAGACAATCGATGATAAGGACTTATTCTTTAACCCTTCAGGACAATTAGTAACAGGTAAACAAACAGTTAATGGTAATGTTTATTACTGTACTAATGAAGGAGAATTTATAAAAGTAAAATATATTCCTAAATACTATTCCCAAAAGAATAAAAAATGGAAAAAGAAATTATATGGAAAATACTATTTTGGAGGAACAGGTTGTGTGCCTACTGCTTTAGCTATGGCTTTTCAATCAATTCTAGAAAAAACAGTAAAACCTACTGAAATAGGTAATTATTTATATAAGAATACAAATCAGTTTAATAGAAGATTACCTGGAACAAGTGGAAAAGGAATCATCTATGCAGCTAAGCACTATAATGTTAAAGCAGTTCCAATTACTAGTAAGAGTATGATGAAAACATATTTAAATAATGGTAATATCTTATATGCTGCGATGCAAAATGGAAAATTCGCAACAAAAGATTGGAATCATGCTATAATAATGTATAAGTTAAGTGGTACTAAAACATATGCTCTTGATCCATTGAGAGATACTAATAATGGTTATGTAGATATCAGTTTAATATGGAAACAAAAGAGTCAAGATAAAGATGATTTAACAGGAGGAAGTGCTATTTATGCTTTATTACCTAATGATTAGGAGGTGATATTATCAAAAAACTATTTGCAGTATTAATTATTCTAATATTAGCTTTTACTATTAATGTTAATGCTTACACTGGATGGAAAACAGTTAATGGTTATAAGTATTATTATGTTAAGAATGTAAAAACAACTGGTTTTAGAAAGATAGGTGGCAAACATTACTATTTTAATAGTAAAGGTATCTTACAAAAGAACAAGCTTTTAAACATTAAAGGTGAGTATTACTATGCTCAAAATGATGGCTCTTTTGCTTTAGGATGGTTAACAGTTAATAAAAAGAAATATTACTTTAGTCATGAAGATGGTAAAGCCTTTAAAGGATTTCATGATATAGATGGTAAAACATATTACTTCTATAAAAAGAGTGCTTCTTTGAGAACAGGTTTTCATAAAACAGACAAAGGCCTATATTATTCAAATAGTAAAGGAGTAGTTAAAAAAGGATGGCTTTCTATAGATGGAAAGAAGTATTACTTTGAAAAAAAAGAACCATATAGAGCTGTCTCTGGTTATCAAGAGATAGGGGGAAATCTATATTATTTCTATAGTGGTTCTAAGAAACTAAGAATTGGATTTCATAAAACAACTAAGGATCTATATTATTCAAATAGTGATGGTATAGTTCAAACTGGATGGAAAACTATTGATGGATATAAATATTATTTTAGTGAAAACGCTCCTTATAAAGCAGCTAATGGTTATACTGAAATAGATGGAGAATTATACTATTTCTATAAAGGAAATTGGAGACTAAGAAAAGGTTTCCATAATACTGGATCTAATTTATACTATTCAAATAGTGATGGTATAGTACAAACAGGATGGCAAACAATCGATGGATATAAATACTATTTTAGTGAAGAAGCACCATATAAAGCAGCTAATGGTTATACTGAAATAGATGGAGAACTTTATTATTTCTATAAAGGTAATTGGAGATTAAGAACAGGTTTCCATGATACTGGAGCTAATCTATACTATTCAAATAGTGATGGTATAGTACAAACAGGATGGCAAACAATCAATAAAAAAACATATTATTTTAATACTGAGTCACCTTATAATGCTTATACAGGTGTAAATAGAGTGGATGATAAATTATACTATTTTGATCCAACCACTAGAGTTAAAACAGTAGGTTGGGCTGGATCTGGAACTTCTTATTATCACTCTGGTGAAGATGGAGTGCTTGATACTGGTTTAGTAACAATAGGTTCAACAAAATATAAATTTAATTCTAATGGTAAAATGTTAGGATTTACTAAAAAAGATGGGAAAGTTTATTATACTAATCCTGATGGAAAACTATTAAAAGGTACAATTAGAATGTGTAACAAATATTTTAAATTTGATGAATTAGATGGTCATTTTATTAAATATGTTAAAAAGAAATCAGTAATCGATATTTCTGAACATAATGGAACAGTTGACTGGAAGAAAATCAAATATTCTGGAGAAGTAGACGCTGTTATTTTAAGAATTGGTTTTGCTTCACAAACTGAAGATGCTAACTTCAAAAAGAATGTTGAAGGATTAGTAAAGTATAAGATTCCATATTCAGTATACTTATTCAGTTATGCTGAAAATGCTGATGAAGCTAAAGCAGAAGCAAAGTTTGTAGTAAAAACATTAAATAAATACAAATGTAAATTATCTAAGAATCTACCAATCTTCTATGATTTAGAACCTTGGAGTTATAAAGAAAATGGAAAAACTATCTCTTCTTCAAGTATTTCTAAAACTACATATGGAAAGATGATAAAAAAGTTTGTAACTTACGTTGAAACAAATTATAATAAGAAAACACGTGTCTATGCATCACGTGATTATATAACATCTCACTTTCCAGCAGAGTATCAAAAATATGCAACATGGGTAGCTGCTTGGGTTAGTAATCTAAACTATAGTGGTCCATATGAAGGATGGCAATACACAAACGAAGGTAAAGTCGCAGGGGTTAGTGGTAGAGTAGATATGAGCTGGTTTTACTATTAGGAGGAGACATTATGAGTAATAAAAAAAGCATCAAAAAGAAACGTGAAAAAGACCCTGTTAGAGAACTAGTAGATCAAGCGATGAAAACTTCTAAACTTAATCCAACTGAAGAACAAAAAGATTTGATTGCTCAAATATTTAAGTTTATAGTCGTTGGAGGAATCGCTACTTTAATAGATTGGGTTATCTATTACATATTATGCAGATTCTGTAATATAGCCCCATTAATATCAAATATTATTTCTTTCGCAGTCTCAGTAACATATAACTATTGGGCTAGTTGTAAATATGTATTTAATGTTAATGATAAAAGATCTAAAGTTGAACAGTTTACTGTTTTCATAGTATTATCTTTAATTGGTCTAGGTATTAATGAACTATTATTATTCATATTTAATACTAAGTTAAAATGGAATTACATGTTAGTTAAAGTAATCGCTACTATCATAGTAATGATCTTTAACTTTATAACTAGAAAAATCTATTTAGAAAAAAAATAATATCCACAATATTTGTGGATATTTTTTGTATATTTATTATTTATACGTTTAGTGATATAATTTATTTGTGGAGGGACTCATATGAAGATATGCAAAATTATTATGAATCCTCAAAGTGGTAAAAAGAAAAAAGTATCCTATCGTTCTATGTATGACATCTTAAGAAAATATGGATATGAAGGGGAAATCTTATTTACACAAGGAGCTAAAGATGCGATTAGAATAGTTGAAGAATTACCTAATAACGTAGATTTAGTTATTTCGTGTGGTGGAGATGGAACATTAAATGAAGTAGTAACTGGTAATATGAGAAGAGAAAAGAAACTAACTTTAGCTAATCTTCCCATAGGTACAGTTAATGATGTTGGTACTATGTATGGTCTTAATAAAGGCTTCTTAAAGAACTTAGAAATACTATTAGATGGAACTAAGAAAAATATTGATGTTTGCTACATCAATGATTCTTGTTTTGTCTATGTTGCTTGCCTTGGAGATTACATAGATATGGCTTATGCAACTCCACGTGAATTAAAGGCTAGATATGGAAAATTTGGATATATTGTTTATGGATTAAAACAATTCTTTACTAAGAAAATCCATAAATATGATGTTAAATATAGTGTTAATGGAAAAACATATGAAGATACATTCTCATTCTTCTTTATAAGTAATTCATCACGTATCGCAGGATTTAACGATGTTTATTACGATATTAAATTAGATGATGAAATGTTTGAAGTAGCACTAGCTAAAGTTAAGAATAAAGCGGATATGTTTAGACTACTAATGATGCTTGGAACTAGAGATATTAAAGATATCCCAGATGTTAAGTATTATCGTACTAATGAAATTAAAATAGAATTCTTAGATGAACCAAAATCATCTTGGTGTATAGATGGAGAAGAATATGATTATGAAGGTAATCTATTCCATTTAAAGGTTGTTAAAGGACCTAAAATGTTATTACCTGATGATAATATAAAAATTTTATTTAAAGAAGAAGAATATTAGTAGCGATAGCTACTTTTATTTGACTTAATTAAAAAAACAATTATAATATAAACGGAAATGGAGAGATGAAAATGGCTACAGATAAAAGTTTAATGAAAGCCTTAACTTTTTACTTAAATAAACTAATAACTGAAAATGATTCTCTATTTATAATTAATGCTTTAGAAAATAGTAATTTTGATGTAAAAAAAGATAATGATAAATACATAGTAAAGATTAACTATGTAGACTTACCTAAAAAAGAATTGTTTAAAGTAGATTCTACTTTTGAAAAAGATAGAATAGAAATATTTATTAGAGAGAAAACTACAGGTTTATTTAATGATGATGAAATAGTAAGTAGTTCTTATCTAAAAGAAAGATATGCTCTTTATGAATCTGTTGATAAAGATATTACTCTTAATTTTAAACAAAACTATTCTTTCACAACTACTAATCAAGAAGGGCATACTAGTAATATTGAATTAATCAATACAGAAGATAAAGTAGAATTAGAGTTTATTCAAGGAGAACATAATTTAATTTCTAATTATGATAATATTAGATATAAAAAGAAAGATAAAGTTTTAACAAAAAACAAGTAATTAACTATTACTTGTTTTTTTATAGTGTAAAATATGTTAAGATAAATATAGATGTTAAGAAGAGGTAATAATATGGAATTTGTAGAAATAACTAGAAAAGAATATGAAAAATATTGGGAAAAATCTGATCAAAAGAATTTTTTAAATTGCTCTAAAATAGCTGATTTAAGAACATTCTCAGGATGGGATACTTATTATGTAGGTGTTAAAGATGGGAAGAAGTTAGTTGCAGCTACATTTCTATCTTCACATAAAAGACACTTTGGTAAATATGTTTTTTATTCACCAAGAGGACCATTACTAGATTATCATAATAAAGAATTAGTAGATTTCTTCTTTAATAGTGTTAAGAAGTTTATTAAAGAACATAAAGGTTACTCTTATAGAATAGATCCATATGTTTATTTTAAAGAAAGAGATATTGATGGAAATATAGTAGAAGATGGATTTGATAATACTGATGTAGTTGATCAATTAAAATCACTTGGTTTTAAAAAAGTATCTATCAAAGATAGTGAACAAGTTATTTGGATGTTTTCTCTTCCATTAGAAGGAAAAACTCTAGAAGATATTCAAAAAGAGATGAAACCTAATACTAGAAATACTATTCGTAAAGCTGAAAAACTAGGTATTGAAATGAAAGAGTTAGAATATGATGACTTAGAAGACTTTATGAAGATTATGTATGAAACAGGAGAAAGAAAAGGTTTTGTTGTTAGAAACATCGATTATTATCAACATATGTATGATTTGTTTGAAAAGGATGAAGAAGTTAAATTCTTTATTACTAAACTAAATCTAAAGAATTATATTGATGGTCTAAAAGAAGAGATTAAAGATAAAGAAACTAAGATGAATGAATTAGGTCCTCAAGCATATAATGATGGTAAAAGAAAAAGTTTTGCGAAGGATATTGAAAATCTTAATAAGAGAATCGATGAAGCAGAAAGAATCATCGAAGAAAAGAAAACTGATGTTATTAACTTATCTGGATCAATGTTTGTTTTAATCCAACCAGAAGTAACTTATTTATCATCAGGAAATTATGAAGAATTCATGAAGTTTAATTCACAATATCTAATCCAATGGGAGTTAATTAAATATGGAATAGAACATGGATTTAAGAAACATAATTTCTATGGAATTCCAGCTAATATTAATGAACATCCTAAAGATTATGGTATCTATGAATTCAAGAGAGGATTCAACGGAATAGTTGAAGAATTGATTGGAGAATTTGAATTACCTATAACTTTTCATTATTACATAATAAATTTCTTAAGAAAATTAAAAAAGTAATTTACTTTTTTGAATAAATGCATTATTCTAAAAGACAAATTAGTAAATGGTGATGGACATGAAAAAAATTAATATGAAAAGACTTTTAATTGTAGTTATATTTATCTCAGCTTTATTATTTGGATTAATACTTGGATTTGCTAAATTGATTAATTATTATAGAATCAAAAATGCTAAAGTATATATAGTATTATCTGATACTTTAAAGACTGAAGTATATTCAGATGTACATATTGGAGATTTTATAGAAGAGATAAATGGAGATATCATTGATAATAAGAAAATAGATACTACAAGATTAGGTAAACAAAAAATAGAATTTAAATATATTAATGAAGATAATATTAAGATTCCTTATAATTATGAATTAGACATAGTAGATGAAACTAAACCGATTATAAGTAGTTATTCAGAATTAGAAGTTTATGAAGGAGATAGTGATTTCTATAAAGATATATTTTGTGGAGATAATTATGATTCTCATCCAAAGTGTTATATAGATGGAGACTATAATATTAATAAAAAAGGTAAATATAAAGTTAAGTTTAAAGGAGAAGATACAAGTGGGAATGTAGCTACTCAAAAACTTAAATTAATTGTTAAAGAAAAACCAAAACCATCTAAGAAATCAAAATCATCATCTACTAAATCATCAAGTGATGAAGAAAAATCAACTAAGTTTAAAAACGTAGTTAAAGACTATAAAAAGAAAAATGTAAAAGTTGGAATTGACGTTTCTAAGTGGCAAGGAGACATCGATTTTAAAAAAGTTAAAGAATCTGGAGTAGAGTTTGCTATAATAAAAGTAGGAGGACAAGTTGAAAAAGATGGCAGTTTTATAATAGATCCTAAATTTAAACAAAACATCAAGGGATTCAATAAAGTAAATATTCCGGTAGGAGTATATTTCTACTCACATGCCACAACTAAAGTAGAAGCAAAAAGACAAGCTAAATGGGTTATTAGAAAGATTAGAAGATATGATGTGGATTTACCAATTGCTTTTGATTGGGAGAACTGGGAACATTATCAAAACTATAATATTAGTTTTCATAAATTAAATAGTATTGCTGATGAATTTATGAATTATGTCAAACAAGAAGGTTATGATACAATGCTATATGGCTCTAAATCATATCTAGAGACAATATGGGATACTGAAGATAAAGATATTTGGTTAGCCCATTATACAAAAGAGACAAATTATGAAGGACCATATAAATTATGGCAAAGATGTGAAGATGGCAAAGTAAAAGGAATAGACAATTTAGTAGATATTGATATATTATATAAATAAGAAGGGGATATAATATGGAAAAGAAAGAATTAAAGCGTAAAGCAATAACGACATTTCTAATATGCGCTTTAATACTATTATTTATCTATATTATAGGAGAAGGCCTATCTTTAAAAAGCACTAATGTTAATTCTTCTGTTGATGAAAAAGAAGGTGAAGCAGTAAATCCTATAAAAGATGATGGTAGTATTAAAACGACTGGTGAGTTCATGACAAGATATTGTGATGGAACATATTATGGTAGTGTTAAGACAATTGATTCAGAATCACGTGTTAGAGAAGAAAAACGTATAACCATAATTCTATTCAATTCCATAGGTAAATCATCAGGTAAGTATTATTATACTGATACTGTTACTTCTTATGAAGGATATTATTATACTAAACAAAATAATAAAATCTATTTCAAAATGGCCAATAAAGAACAAGAATTTACAGCTTCAGATGAATGTGACAAGATGGTTAAAACAGTAGAAGATGTAAAAAATAATTTAACAATAAATTATAAATTAAAAAGAGTCGCATAAAAAAGTACTAAATATATTTTAGTACTTTTATTATGTAATGATTACTTTTAGTATTTTTTATAATATTTATATATTTAAACTTTCCATATCTCCTAATACTGAAGATATCATCTTCTTTAACAACATAAGAATTATTCTTTAATAACTCATAATTTAACATGATACTTTTATCTTTAATTAGATCTTTAATCTTATTTCTATTTATATTTAATAATCTACTAATAACAGTATCTATTCTTAAACTAGAGACAATTACTTCAATCTCTTCATAATTCCTAGTATAATTCTCAAGTAATTTTAAATCACATCTTTCAATAGTAATATTATATCTACTTATTTTATTAAAATTATTTTCTATTTCTTTATAAACATATTCAAATACATAGAAATAATACTTATCATCAATAATTAATATATCTCCAAATAAACTCTTATCTAAATTAAGATTTAATAGAGACCCCATAATATCTTGATGTTTAAGCCTATTTTTACATTTAATCTCATATAATAATATATTAGGTATCTCTCTATAAAGAATAACTTTTTCAGAATCAACATATGGTTTATATTCTTTATACATATCTTTTTTTAATTTAGATTTAACTTGTCTTGCTTCACTAGGATCTAAAAATAGGGTTGAACCAAGTTTTTCTAATCTATTAATATTTTTCTCAACTAAGTACATAAAAAACACCATTTATATTATACACTATTAATGTAAATAATAATTGTATTTTAAAATAATATGGTAAAATGTAATTATAGGATAGGGTGATTTTATGAGAATACTTAGTTTATTTGATTGTCCTTTAAAAGATATAACTAATGTAATACCTATTATTAAAGAACAAGGATTTGATGTAGTACAAATTTCACCTCTTCAAGAGACTAAACCCGAAGGAAAAGAGTGGTGGTGGAATCTCTATCAACCAATTAACTTTGAAATAGGTAATCGTATCGGTTCTAAAGAAGATTTAGTTGAACTATGTAATGTTGCGAATCAATATGGAGTTTTTGTGGTTGCGGAGACTGTAGTTAATCATCTAGCTTCAGAAAATAATAAAGGATCATTAGTACCACACCCACTTGTAGATAAAGATTTATTATATAACGATGATTGTTGGAAAGAAAAAATTCAAATCAATGATTGGTACTCTAGATATCAAGTTATCAATTATTGTATGGGTTTACCTGGCTTAAATCCCAAAAATAAACTCGTTCAAGAAAAAGTAATTAATATGTTAAATGAATATATAGATTTAGGAGTTCATGGTTTTAGATTTGATGCGGCTAAATCGATTGCTTTACCTGAAGAAGGATGCGATTTCTTCCCAGTTGTAACAAGTAGTTTAAAAAGATGGATGCCAGTAGTTTATGGAGAAGTATTATTCTCTAGTGAAGAAGAGATTAATAAATATGCTCGTTATATGAAAGTCTTAACTACTTCAGAAGTGTCTGAAAAGACAAATGATAAAGTAATTAGATTTATTGAAAATAAAGATAGTTATTTATCAGGAGAATTAGGCTGGACTAAAAAATATAAAACTCATGATATAATAGATTCATATAAAGAACTTAATAGTAGATATGAAAACACTTTATATTATGCAAGAAACTATACTAATGATTGGTATGAATGGATGTCTCCAAAAGTTAAGGAAGCCAACAAAGTATTAAAAAAGAAATAGGAGGTAAATATGAAAAATATTTTAGTATTAAATGCTAGCCCTAGAGCCAATGGTAATACTAGAAAACTATCAGAAGCCTTTATTACAAGATGCATTCAAAGAGGATTTGAAATAAAAAAATATAATATTCCAGATATGAATATAGAACAATGTAATGATTGTGGAAAATGTTTTGAAGCTGATGTTCCTTGTGTTTTACAAGATGATTTTAATGAAATAGCTTCAGAACTAGTTAAAGCTGATGTCATAGTTTTCTCATTACCAGTATATTTTTATTCTATTCCTGGTAAATTTAAAATGTTTTTAGATAGATTAATATGTTTTCAAGATGGAAACAAAAATATATCAGATAAATTATTCGCTATAATATCTTGTTGTGAAGATAATGAAATGACTAATTTTGATGGAGTAAGAATTCCATTAGAGAAAATGGGTAGAGATTTCGGATGGATCTTATTAGATGAAATATTAGCTCCTGGTATGGCTAGAAAAGGTGATATAGATAACACTGACGGAATAAGAAGAGCTAAAGAATTAGCTGATAAGATTATTTAGAAAGAAGGTATACATTGTTAGTAAGAAGTGCAGGAATTTTACCATATAAAATAGTTGATAATGAAATATATGTCTTCTTAGAACATCCTGGAGGACCTTATTGTGAAGGAAAAGATGTCTGGAGTGTTTGTAAAGGAGAATACTTTGAAGAAAAAGCAATTGATGCTGCGTTGAGAGAATTCAAAGAAGAATCAGGAATCTCACTAAATAAAGAAGAATTAGAATATTTACATTCTTGTAAAGTATCCAATAAAAAGATGGTTACTATGTTTATGATTAATAAAGACTTAAATCCATCTCATATTAAATCAAATACTTTTGAATTAGAATATCCAAAAGGAAGTGGAAAGATTGAAAAATTCCCTGAAATGGATAAAGCTACCTGGATGAAGATTTCTGAAGCAGAAGAAAAAGTATTTAAAAATCAAAGAGTATTTCTAAGAAAATTGAAGGAAAGGGTAAAACTATGAAGGTACTAATTATAGCGGATATTCATGATGATTCAGAAGCTTTAAAACAAGCATTATTAAATCATCCATCAATTAATTTTCTAGTTTTATTAGGAGATCTTGGTTACTATAATAATCAAGTATTTGATATGTTAAATCTGTTTAAAGATAATATTATTGCAGTTAAAGGTAATAATGATTTCTTTAATACTTCACTTAAATTTGATAATGAAAAGTATTATCAAACTATAACAATAGATAATAAAAAATGGTTTTTAACACATGGTCATCGTTATAATAAAAATCATCTTCCTGATGTTGATTTTGATATCTATCTTCAAGGACATACTCACTATACAATGATGGAAAAAGAAGATGATAAATTATATTTAAATCCAGGCTCAATAGGATTACCTAGAGATGGAGTAAAGACTTATATATATTATGAAAATAAAACATTTTACTTAGAAAATTTAGATAAAGATGTAATAAAAAAAGTAAGTATTTAATACTTACTTTTTATTTTAGGATTCATTTTTATATAAATTTTTATATACATCGCATGATTCTAATAGTTTTTTATGTGAACCACTATCGATTAGTTTACCACCATCAATTACATTAATCTTATCAGCATCAATGATAGTACTTAATCTATGGGCAACTATAATAATTGTATGATCTTTAACTAATTCATCAATAGTCTTTTTAATGTAATTTTGACTTTCATTATCTAAGGCAGAAGTAGCTTCATCAAATAAGATGATTGGTGTATCAATAAGTAAAGTTCTCGCAATCGCAATTCTTTGTTTTTGACCACCAGATAAGTTAACTCCACCTTCACCTATAATAGTTTCATAACCATCAGGTAAACTCATAATATAATCATCAATATAAGCTCTCTTACATACATTTCTTACTTCTTCTAAACTAATATCTTCTTTTACACATCTGAAATTATCCATAATAGATAAATTGAATAAAAATGGAGATTGTCTAATTACTGATATAGTACTTCTTAAAGATTTTTCAGATAAATCTTTAATATTAATACCATCTATTAATATTTCTCCACTTGTAGCATCAAAATATCTTAATAATAAGTTGAAAATAGTACTCTTACCATTACCACTTCTACCTACAATGGCAATCTTTTTCTTAGAATCAAGCTTTAAATTTAATTTTTTCAAAGTATCTTCATTATCTTCTCTATATTTGAAAGATACATTTTTAAATTCAATGTTTCCTTTAATATCTTTTAATTCAATATTACCAAATTTCTCATCATCATAAAGTTTATTATTAACAATTTCATCAATTCTTTTTAATGAAACAGTTACCTTATTATAACTAACTCCAAAATCAGATATACTTTCAACAACTTCATCAATTCTCCATAAATATGATTGAATTACTATAAATAAACTATAAATAATCTTTCCTTTTATAAAGAAATAACCAGCTGTTGCGAGAATAATAAATTCTAAAACGAAATATACTAAACTATTCATAGAATAATAGATTATTTCATAATTTCTAATTTGTTTTTGATGAGTAAATAGTTCATCTAAAATATTAAAAATAGAATTCTCAGTATTCTTTTTAATACCTAGTGCTTTAATCTCTCTTATACCTGTAATATTCTCTGTAGCTCTCTTAACAAAATCATCTGACTCTTTCTTGATCTCTTCTTGTGTCTTTTTAATCTTAGGGAAGAATTTCCATGAAATAATTCCCATTATGATTCCAAATATAACTATTTGTATTCCTAAAATCCAAGAAATGTAGAAAGTAAGTCCCAATACTACAACTACTACAAAAGACTTACAAATAAGTTTGATTAGTCTTCTCATTAAATCCATAACTCTATCAGTATCAGAGTAAAGTCTATTAATAAACTCACCAACCCCAATTTCTTCAAAAGCGATTGCTGGGAGATTATCTATTTTTGTATATAGATCATGAGCAGCGCTCTTCATGAATTTAATTTCTAAATAATTATATATTTTATCTCTAGGTATTTGTAATATAGCGAAGCATAGTATAAAGATAAAACTCCATGAACCTAAATATATGACAAATGGAACTAGATCTTTATGCACTAATACTTCTAAAGCTCTTCCCCAAAAATATGCAGCCACTAACGAAGGTATGTAAGTAGATAATACTAAGAAAACATAGATAATAATTTTTAATTTTTCATCTTTCAGATAATTCCAAATTAATTTAAAATTCTTAGCTTTTTTCATAACTTCACCTCCAATAAAAAATGACTATTACTAGTAGTCATTACAAAGAATAAATAGGAGAAATACCCATATTTATTTCTTGATGACTATTAATAAATTTTAGTTTTAAATCATAAACAGTATATATCATGCTTATCCCTCCTAAAACAAGTTCATTATATCATGAATATTTTACTTGTCAACCCCTTTTGGTTAACATTAATAAAAAATTGCTTAAAATTAGCAAATAATATATAATAAATAAGTAAGATTACACAGGAGGTAGTATGAGAAAACTCTTTAAAAATTTAACAAAAAAAGATCGAATAATAATACTTATTGTCATACTAACTATAGTCTTTCAAGTATGGGTTGAATTAAAATTACCAGACTATATGTCTGAGATTACTAAATTAATTCAAACAGATGGAAGCAAGATGAGTGAAATACTAGAACAAGGTGGTTATATGCTAGCTTGTGCTTTTGCATCTATGACTTCTGCGATACTTGTTGGCTATTTAGTATCAGGATTATCAGCACGATTCTCTTTAAAATTAAGAGAACAATTATTTAAAAAAGTACAAAAATTAGATGTAGCTAATATTAAGAAATTATCAACATCTAGTTTAATAACTAGAACTACTAATGACGTTACTCAAATAGAAATGTTACTAGCGATGGGATTACAAGCACTTATTAAAGCACCAATTATGGCAATATGGGCTGTAACAAAGATAATTAATAAGTCTTACCAATTAAGTTCTATAGTAGGAGCAGGAGTAGTAATATTACTAATTACGATCTTTACAATTATGTATCATGTAACTCCTAAATTCAAACAAGTACAACAATTAACAGATGATGTTAATAATGTAACTAGAGATAATATTATAGGTATTAGAGTTATTAGAGCTTTTAATGCTGAAAAATTTCATCATAATAAATTTGAAAAAACAAATGATAAATTAACGAGAACTCATATCTATATTCAAAAGTGTTTTGCTTTTATGTCTCCAATTATGAACTTTGTGATGCATTTCTTAACATTAGGAATCTACTTTGTAGGAGCTATACTAATTGTAAATGCCTCAATGGTAGATAAGATTAATCTATTTAGTAATATGGTTGTCTTTACTTCATATGGTATGCAAGTAATAATGTCATTCTTGCTTTTATCAATGATCTTTATGATCTTACCAAGAGCACAAGTATCAGCTAATCGTATCAATGAAGTATTAGATTCAAATATTGATATTTTAGATGGAAAATTAGAAGTAAAAGATAAAAAAGAAACTGGTACAGTTGAATTTAAAAATGTTTCATTCAAATACCCAGATGCTGATGAATATTTATTAAATAATATTTCTTTTAAAGCTAAAAAAGGAGAAACAATCGCATTTATTGGATCAACTGGATCAGGTAAATCTACACTTATTAATTTAATTCCTAGATTTTATGATACAAGTGATGGAGAAATATTAGTAGATGGAATTAATGTTAAAGACTATAAATTAAAAGATTTACATAATATTATTGGTTATGTTCCTCAAAAAGCTTTTATGTTTACAGGTTCAGTTAAAGAGAATGTAGCCTTCGGAGATAATGGTAAAGAAAAACCATCTCTTCAAAAAATAATGGAATCAGTCCAAGTAGCTCAAGCTAAAGACTTTATCAAAGATTTACCTAAAGGAATAGATTCGCATCTAGCTCGTGGAGGTACAAACGTATCAGGTGGTCAAAAACAACGTATTTCTATCGCAAGAGTAATAGCTAGAGACCCAGAAATATATATCTTTGATGATTCTTTTTCAGCACTAGATTATCAAACAGATTCAAAATTAAGAAAAGAATTAAAATCTTATACTAAAGATGCCACAGTATTAATAGTTGCTCAAAGAATTGGTACTATTCTAAATGCTGATAAGATAATAGTTTTAGATAAAGGTAAATGTGTAGGTATTGGAACCCACAAAGAATTACTAAAAAATTGTGAAGTTTATAAAGAAATAGCGCTATCACAATTATCGGAAGGGGAGTTGAACAATGCCTAGACCTGGAAGTAGAATAGAAAAATCAAAAGATTTTAAAGGTTCAATGAAAAAATTAATTAAATCTTTAAAGAACTGGTATGCGCCAATACTATTTGCCTTATGTTTAGCCTTCTTTTCAGCTATAATGGCTTTAATTGCCCCAAATAAATTATCAGATTTAGCTGATTATATAACTGAAGGTCTAAGACCACATATATCTGAAAATGTTATTCAAGAAATAATGACTAGTGACGAGATATCAACAGAAGATAAAATGAAGATGCAAGAAATAATGTCTGGTTTAGATGCTAACTCTAAAACAGAAGAATTACTAGAAGCAATGGATCAACTACCAGAAGATATCTATGATGTAATAAAGCCAACTATGGATATGGCAAAGATTAAAAAAGTTTCACTTTTCTTAGCTATACTTTATATAATCAGTTCATTATTTGCTTATATAGAACAGATAACTATGGCCTTAGTTACCAATAAATATTCAAAAGACTTAAGAAAGAAAATAACAGATAAAATTAATAAATTACCATTAAAGTATTTTGATAATCATGAAGCAGGAGATATCTTATCTCGTGTTACTAATGATGTTGATTCAATAAGTATGAACTTAAATAGATCTTTAGCAGATCTAATTACTTCAATAACCTTATTTATTGGTTCAATTATTATGATGTTTTATACTAATTGGATTATGGCTATAACTGGAATAGTTGCTTCACTTATAGGTTTTGCTTTTATGGGATTAATTCTTTCTAAATCTCAAAAATACTTTGTAGAAAGACAAGAAAGATTAGGAGATTTAAATGGATATATAGAAGAGATTTATAGTGGTCATAACGTAGTATATTCTTATAATGGAGAAGTTGAAACTAATAAAAACTTTGATAAATTAAATCATGATTTATTCAAATGTAGTAGAATGAGTCAATTCTTATCAGGAATAATGCCACCATTTATGGGATTTGTAGGTAACCTTGGTTATGTTGCGGTGTGTGTTGTAGGTGCACTTCTTACTATGAATGATGTTATTTCATTCGGTGTTATAGTAGCCTTTATGATTTACGTTAGAATGTTTACAAATCCACTAAATCAAATAGCTCAAGCTGCTACTTCAATGCAATCTGTCGCTGCCGCAGCAGAAAGAGTATTTGCTTTCACTGCTGAAGAAGAAGAACCAGATGAAAAACACTTGACAAAGAAATTAGATTTAAATGATATTAAAGGTAATATTGAATTTCATAATGTTAAATTCTCTTATGATAAAGAAAGACCAATCATAAAGAATTTCTCTGCTAATATCAAAGAAGGTCAAAAAGTTGCAATCGTTGGACCAACGGGAGCAGGAAAGACAACTATGGTTAATCTATTGATGAAATTCTATGATATCGATGAAGGAGAAATAATAATAGATGGTATTTCCACTAAAGATTTAACAAGAGAAAACATTCATGATTTATTTGTTATGGTACTTCAAGACACTTGGTTATTTGATGGTACTATAGGAGAAAATATTAAATATAATAGTGATGCTACTGAAGAAGAAATATGGAAAGCAACTAAGATAGTTGGAATAGATCACTTCATTAAAACTCTACCTGGTGGCTTAAAATCTAAAGTAGGAGACCAAGAAAACATAAGTTCTGGAGAAAAACAATTACTAACCATAGCTCGTGGTATGATCAAAGAAGCACCATTTCTAATTCTTGATGAAGCCACATCAAATGTTGATACAAGAACAGAAGAATTAGTTCAAAAAGCTATGGACAAACTAATCAAAGGAAAAACTTCATTCATAATAGCTCATAGACTAAGTACAATTAAAAATGCTGATTTAATCTTAGTAATGAATGAAGGAAACATCATAGAACAAGGAACACATGAAGAATTAATGAAGAAAAATGGATTTTATAGTGATCTATACAATTCTCAATTTGAATTATAAAAAAGTATTATTAAAATACTTTTTTTATTTGATATAATATAAAAAAGGAGTATTGATATGAAATATATTGCTTTAATACCTGCATATGAACCAGACGAAGAATTACCAAAAGTAGTTAAAAAATTAAAAGACAATAACTTTGACATAGTAGTTGTAAATGATGGTTCAGATGATTCATATAATAAGTTTTTTGATGATTGCAATACTAAAATTATCTCTTATAACCAAAATATGGGAAAAGGTTATGCTCTAAAAACCGGATTAAAATATATTAAAGAGAATTTCGATGATTACATTGTTGTCACAATGGACTCAGATGGACAACATCGAGTAGAAGATGCTATAAAACTATGTAAATATATAGAAAAACATCCAAAAGAATTAGTTCTAGGTAAAAGAATAAGAAATGAAAAAACTCCTCTAAGGAGTAAAATAGGTAATGCTATCACTAGATTTATTTTTAGATTAGTTTCTGGTCAAGATATCTATGATACTCAAACAGGATTAAGAGCCTTTACTAAAGATGTTTTAGATTATCATCTAGAAGTAGAAGGAAATAGATTTGAATATGAAATGAATATTCTTTTAGAAGCAAAAAATCATAATATTAAACTATCAGAAGTAGAAATAGAAACAATCTATATAGATAATAATTCTAAATCTCATTTTAATACTATTAAAGATTCATATAGAGTATATAAAGAGATTATTAAGTTTTCTTTATCAGGAATTATATCTTTCTTAGTAGATTATCTATTCTTTAGTATCTTCTTAATTGTTTCTAATAATCTTATTATTTCTAATCTAGGAGCTAGATTAATATCAGCTACAGTGAATTATACAATCAATAGAAATATAGTTTTCAAAAGTAAAAATAGTGTCTTATCATCATTAATAAAATATATATTATTAGCGATAGTAGTAATAGTATTAAATACTGCTATATTGAAATTATTAACTCTAATTATAAATCCATTTATAGCTAAAATAATAACAGAGATTATTATATTTACTATGAATTATTTAGTTCAAAGTAAAATAATATTCAAAAGGAGTAATCATGGAGAAAACTAATGTAATGAGAATCCTAGATCAAAAAAAGATTCCCTATAATGAATATTTTTATGGAGAAGAAGCTATCTCTGGTGTTGAGGTAGCAAAAGTTTTAAATCAAGATGAAACTCGTGTTTATAAAACATTAGTCACAACATCTAAGTCTAACAAGAATTATGTCTTTATAATTCCTGTTGCTGAAGAACTTGATTTAAAGAAATGTGCTAAAGCTGTAAATGAAAAGTATGTTGAAATGATTCCTCAAAAAGAATTATTGCCTTTAACAGGATATGTTCATGGAGGATGTTCTCCAATAGGAATGAAAAAACAGTTTAAAACTGTTATTAATGATACTGCCCTAAATCAAGATAAAATAATATTTAGTGCAGGTAGAGTAGGATATCAAGTTGAATTAAGTCCTAAAGACTTAGAAAAAGTAGTAAATATTATTTACTACGATATTATTAAATAATGTAAATAATACTAAATAATTATATACAAAAATAGTTATATTAGGTAGAATTATAATAGGTGAATAATATGAATAATGATTTAAATAATTTGTATAATAATCAAACTACTGGAGTTACTCCACAACCTGCACCAGTTCAACAACCTGTTCAACCAACACAAGTGGCACCAGTAGAACCAGTTGGTCAAGTTGCTCCTCAAGCAAACATACCTTCTCAAGTAGAAACTGATATTCAAGGAGAATTAGAAGCAGCAAGACAAACAGCGGTCAAAAAACAAAATACAGTGTATCTAATTGGCGTTGCTATATTTATAGTAGTCGTTGCTGGAATTCTAAGTACTGGACTAGATGCTTCATTTATATTCTTTGCATTAATGTTTATTGGAGCGATAACTGCTGTAATTGCAGCTAATTTAAAACCAGTAAAAGAATTTATTAAAATGTATAAAGAAAAAATAGTAGTCGCAACATTAAACTCAATATTTACAGATGTACATTTTGATTATGATAGAGGTATTCCAAGTCAAGTTATTGCAGATACTAATATGATGATGATGGGAAATACTTATTATTCTAATGATTACTTCTATGGAAAATATAAAGATATTTTATTTGAGTGTAGTGATGTTACTATCCAAGAAGTAACTACAGATAGTGATGGTAATACTCAAACAACTACATATTTTGATGGACAATGGTATATATTTGATTTTAATAAAACATTCAAAGGATCATTCCAAGTATGTGAAAAATCATTTCATTATTC
>JAEEGL012577506.1_pt1 | contig 34605 bp, 51 predicted proteins | sample 9134231 | NCBI WGS metagenome assembly JAEEGL01 (sample SAMN16246548, study PRJNA631951) | gut metagenome | biome: gut microbiome; feature: rumen; material: fiber-attached | host: Bos | place: Iran: Karaj | collected 2018-10
ATCAACATGCATCCACGATGGAGTATATTGTGGGTTTTCCATTCGTGATATTGCTGAAAATTTATGGAAGTTCAATTGTACACATTTTATTAAATCCGGTAAATCTTTTATATATTCAGGCTTTATATCAAATGCCCTACCGAGTACATGGCCGGATAAATACGGAGTTTTTTTTGCTTTAACAATTGAATCAGTATTGCAGCGTAAGCCGGACTCTTTATAAGAACCGCCCCAAGCGTAATTATTTATGATAAGAGCTTTACCCCATAAATCACGCAATAAGTCTGCATCCTTTTTCATACCTTCATCAAGAAAACGCCATGCAAACTCACCGAAACGAGCATACACAGGAGGGCTAACAAGCTCATGCAGTTTAAAATATTTACATTTATAAACCATTTTATCCCCTGACAATATCATCAAGCCTGTGATGACAACTTTTAACAGAGTCCTCGACTCGCACCATACGTTCAATGAGATTGTTATGCTTATCTTGCTTTTTTTCTAAAGAAATTAATTTTTCCTCGAACTTGCCTATTTTAAAGGCTATATATAAAGCCTGTATTACTACAGTAATTAAAATTCCCGCTAATTCGTAACTCATTATTATTTACCGCTCCGCCAATCACATGCTACACTTTGAAAACAGGCAACAGAATTTTTCATAATGAACCGTCTGAATGAATCCATGCCGCCGACTTTTAACAATGCATTAAAAACGTTTGTAGACAAAGCGCGATCATACCAAATGAGATTTTTATTCATACAAAGCCAATCGTGAAGGCATGCGGCCACTAATCCTCTATTGTCTCCCTTTGATACTCCAATTAGGCTCCATGCAAAACGTGGAATCGTCATGCCGTCAAAGTTATATATAGGGATTGTAAAACCGTATTTTCTGCCAATATCTTTGTCTTCAATAATTACATCAAACGGTTTTTTATTTGCATAAGGATATTTTTTTATGCTCGCAATTTCTTTGTCATCACTCCACGGGGTTTTATATCTGTTTCTAACATCCGGGACTATGCTAAATAATATTGATAACTTTTTATCTTCATACCATGTAATCATTTTCCCTCCTTCAATGCACGCAAAAGGTTTTTTAACCAATGCTTTATGTAGTCTATGCCGTCCAAGTCCATTGTTTTTACATCAAGCATTATGCTTATATACTCAATTAATGCTTCCAGATCTATAAACTGCTTTATCGGTTTATTGCTGCGCTTGTTATTTGCGATCGGATTCATAATTGAGTAATTATATAGATCTGATTTACCGCCTTTGCTTTTAGGGATTGTGTGATCTACAGAACTTTCCCCACGTTTTAGCTTATGCCCTGTGATATCTCGTTTTAAAGGAATAGCACCCCTATCAAATTCGGTTTTGAGAATTGATTTATTACCAAAGCTGACAGGTTGAATTCCCACCTAAAACCTCCAAGTCCAAACAAACATTAAAACATCATCAATAAATTTGAAATGTTCTAAAATGAAAGCAATCATTTATTTAGAACCTTCGCAAGTTCATTGTCAATAATGTTTTCAAGGTTTTCTACTATTTTATTTACAACTTTTTCCAAATGCTCAAATGCCGCGCTTTTATATTTTGGCATTTTTTTAATAGCATCTTTAATAATTGATTTTAAAATACGTTTTTTTAGCCATCCAAACATGTTAACCCCCTTATGTTAAAACAACAATTGCGGTATCAGCTGCAAGCTCATTAAGTTTTACCCAGATTACATCGCCTGATTTATAAGTAAATCCAAAATTGATTTTTGCACTTGTCGGATTTCCTCTAAAACTGTCACCCGGTTTTGTATCTGCAATTGCAACTTGACTTTCACCGTTTGCGTAAACATTGAGCGTGTAATAATCGCCCTCTGTGAGTGTTAAACTCCCAAGAGTAATAACGTCCTGCCAATCGCCTTTTTGAATTTCAATATTTTCTGTTGCCATTTCTATTCTCCTTCTTTACCTTTGTAACTAACTTCTAACTCTAAATTATCAATGCTTGCTTGTGTAATCTCTACCGTATTACTCCCTGCCTGAATACCTAAATGTTGATGTGATACGCTTTCGGTTATTGGCTCTGCTAACGGATATACAACTATAACAGGAGTTCCTGAATTATATTGGTCGGCAAGGTATTGTCTAAAATGTTCTATTGTTGTAAATCGTGGGTCGCAGATAACAATTCGACCTTTTCCCAAATTAAGGAACAATGCGATTTGGTTATCACCTACGCCAGCAGTTCTGTCTGTTAATACTTGTTGGTAACAAGTGCAGAGAATAGGCGAGTTGTTTAATGGAATTGCAAAATCGGTATCCCAATAAAACTTTGTGCTAACCGAAGTACCCCATTCTTCATCCACAGCCCCAGTCAGCACCTTAATACCTACATTCCTAGTTATATGACCGTTTGTTACGTTTTGCTCGTCCTGATAATCACCTACACTAAGCAACATTTCAGCCGTTGCAGTATCACCAGTAGTATCAACTTCAATCGTTTCAACTGTACCGTCTGTATAGATACCGTCTTCTGAATATGGAGCATAAGGTAATGAATTACCTTTGTTCAACATCCAATTTATCGCAAGCACTCCATCAAGTGTCACATTAGTCGAACCATCTAAATTTGCTCCAAATCTTATAAATTTAGTATTGGAACGTGTGGTTATTGTAAGTGACGTATTACCACCTGTACTCCCCGCATTCCTTCTGATAAAACCACTATCATCCGTTGTAGAATATTCTGATATCGTTACATAATACACTGGTGTACTCATTGTCAACGTGTAAGTCGTACTGGGTTCTACAGGAATATAATCCTGATATATCCAATTGTTTGCGTCAGCCGTTACTACGCCTGAACTCGAAATATAATATCCAATCAAAGCCGTTTGTTCATTGACGTTACACATATTTGCACTATATTTAATAGCACCGTTATTGGAAATAATATTAACAGGGGCTATCGGAGTTGGAGCAATTGTTCCTGCTTCGAAAGTACCTGCTGAAGCTTCACGAATATTACCAGTTACCATATCATATAAACAAACAACATTTGAACTTGTCAAATCAGGTACTAAATCCATTACTAATTCGCCTTGTGGATTCCATACTTTTAATGAATATGTATAAATACCTAATGAATTGGTTTGCCAACTATCTCCATTAACGTATGCGTTTATACCCCATTTTGTGTTGGTATTGTCAGTAACAGTAAATGTTCGTGTGCTGACAACATTACCGCCACTTTCTAAAGTGCAAACACCGTTATTGTATGTGTATTTATATCTTGTGTTAGCTTGAAATTGTTCTGGCGCATAGTATTCTGTTCCTGCTTCAAAGCCATACAGAACAACATTATTGTTATAAGTACTATTTACTCCCAACTTACTTAAACGGAAACCACCGCCTGCTGATACTCCACCTGCACGCCCACCAAGATAGTTCCTCAAATCTGAAGCCAATGAAGTTGTTTGGAAATCAAACTCTATTCTATATTCTGAACTTATCAGCAAATCTTCAATCTTGATATACGAACCACTGGTCATATACACATACTCTAGTTGCGTATGTCCTACTGGTAAGTTCCTTTGTTCTGTTCCGCCAAACAATTTGAGGTAATTGAGTCCGTTTGCTTTTGCATTTGTTAAACTCAAAGAACCGTTACCGCTTAATATTATATCTTGCCAAGAAGGGCCACTTCCTGCTGTTCCGTTAAGTAAAAACCCCCTGCGGAAAAATTGTAATGGTGGAGTTCCTGCACCCCCTATATTAAATTCAGGTATAACAAATGATAATGTCATAGTCTATTCTTCCCCTTGCGTTCTTGTATCAGGTATCAAATAGTGCCAATCATTAGTTTCAAAAAACTGCGTCATAGCTTCACTTGATATCCCCAACTGTTGCCCCAAAGTATCAATTAATTGTACACCTCTATAGAAATCGAGTGATTCATCAAAATCAATAAGAGCGTATTCTTTGGCAATCATCTGTTCAGGCGTTTCCTCGGGCATTTGTTCTATTAATCCTCGAATCTGTGCTCTTGTTACTTGTCTTGCCATAAGTAAAGCTCTGAAAACATCGCCCCTTGTTAAGTGTAATTGTGCAATTCTTTCAGCTTCTTTTTGTGCCTGTTTTTCGTCATAATCAGGGTCAAGTACAACATCTGAACCATCCCAAACATAATGGTCTATATTATTGTATACTTCCTCTGTGATTTCGAAGTTAATAATTTCTTCATTAAGACAAGGACATTGTCCCATTCCGTTTATCTGATTATTTTCTATAAATGCGTAATATGTCATAAATCCTCCTAAGCGTTTGTACCTAATCTTTTATAACCACGGGCATTAAGTCTAAATGTGCCAACTTGACCATCATAGGGCGTTACATATAGTTTTCTATCAGCACCAATCGGCAAAATTAAAGTACCACCACCTCGAGTAGAAGAACTTGAGCGTGTTTGCACAGTGGTTATTATTTGATAAGTATTTAATATTTTAGAAGAAACTCTTAATGAGGCAATATTCCCTGATGTTGTTCCCGTTATAACATCTCCAGTCAAAATTACTTCATAATTATTACTATCTATTGGCAGGTAACTTGATAAATCGTATTCAAGCGATGTTCCTGATGATGGTAAATTTACGTTATTAGCGATTGTTAAATCTGAGTCTACCCATCCCCCATCACACATTGAATTAATATTCAAAGCACCATCAAGTGACTGGCTTATTATCTTACCATTATTATCGGTCAGTATTGTGCCGATTTTTGCCACGTGTGAACCGCCTGATAATTGAAAAGTATTTTTTGTAGCATCATAAAATGCATTCATTGGATTTACTGAATTTAAAACATCTGCGCTCAAGCATATATAACGATAGCCAGCTAATCCTAATGATGCATCCACTGCATATGTCATAATTTTTTCTGTTATAAACTCGTCGTTTTTGAGCGTACCGTCCGCGTTCCTACCGTTAGGGATTAAACCTTTAATACCTTTGTCTGCCCACGTTATTGCACCAACATAACCTATGCCGTTAAATATTTGATTGATAGTAAAAGTATTGGTAGCTATACAATTTATAATTGCTATTGGAAAACTCATGGGTTCTGTCCATGCCCCACTTCCAGCCCTAGTTTTAATAATGTTATTAGTAGTGTCATACCAAGTTTGCCTTATTGTGCCTGAGGCAGGAGATGGAGCTGTTGTTCCGCTATAACACTGTATGTTTTGTGTGCAAATATACCCGCCAGTGGTAGTATTGTAAGAGAGCATTAATCCATTAGTAACAGTTTCATAATACACTACTATATCACTTTCTATAGTAACTTCATCAAACTTAGGAGTTACGCCGTCCTGTTCAAATCCATTCGGTACAATGACTTTTGAACCTGCTTTAAGAGTTAATACACCATTTTCAAGTTCAAGTTTTATATTGTTTGGTACTTCTAAAAGACAGTTGGTGACTTGTTGTGTATTTAAAAAATCTTTACCCAAAAATTGCCAGTAATCATTAGAAGTATTTGCAATTGGCTCATTCCCGGCATTATCATTAATTTTTGAGCGGTATAACGCGCCATTATGTTGACAATAAGATGTTGTATAATAAACAGTGGCCGAATCCCACTCCGCCACACCTTTTTGCAATAAATAAGCATTTTGATAAGATTGAACATAGTCGACCGCTGTTCTTTCCGGTAATGTCGGAAATTGTTGAGAAGGCGTTACAGCATCAACCCAGCCATTACTCCAAGCTGGTAAGCTTTGTATTACATCAATATCATTGGTACCGTTATAGGTCCCCGCCTTTGCTGAACCAAATTGGCCTATTTCCGGTCCGATGTCCTGATCAGTACCGATAGGGTTTGCCGTTTCTCCAAATATTTTTGCGTTTTTTCTTGAATAATTTGTCATATTATATTACCTCTGTTTTAATTGCGCACCCTGTAGGAGCTATTAATACGTTTTTATAAGCCGCTAACCTCATAAGGTTACTCATTTCTGTAGGATAATGATATGTAACCTCCATTACATCCCATGTGGTATAAATTTTATGATCGCTCCATTCCCATATTGCATCGTCAATGTTTTTGTTAGTAAAGCTTATAGAGTTTTTAATTATTTTTAATTTGATAAGCTGCCTAAAATATGCATCTCCCATTTGATTTACTTTAGTTCGCACATCGCGCCATGCTTTATATGTCAAAAATCCGCCGTCATTATCCGCGAAGTTTTCATAAGTGGAATAACCGCCCTGGTATTGCAAATAATCTTCATCTTCTACGTTAGTATAATTTACATACGCTGTATAAGGATGGTCCCATAAATCTATACCGTTATAATAGCGATCTATCCCTACCCATTTCCCGATAATATCAAGTTGCGCGCCTATTGATTCATCAACATTAAGGCATAAATCGCGTATTTTTAATATCAAATTATTTGCAAAAATAAGATCAACCATTAATTCAATTAATGCCCTGTTTTTAGGGGATTGATGATATTGTAATATGATTAAATTTTTTGCCCAGGTTTTTATTTCTTCGATATTTTGAATGTAGTCCATGTTATACCTATTCAATTACGTTTATTGTTATTCTGCTAACATCTGTAGTAAATTTATCTGCGATAGTATTCACAGCTATATAATCAGTCCATGTAGTACCGTCAAGAGAAATTTTAGGATTCAAAGCATAGCCATTAGCGCCATCCGCAATCATAGCGTTTGCGCAAATTTCCCCGACTTTTGAAGTTTCTGCATCTTCTCCAATTCCATAACTTAAATTACTTGCAATATAATCTTTTATGTCATCGAGGTTAATTTCCGGTAAATCAATCGGCTGTAGGTCAAATTGAATGTATAAAGGTACGACAGTAGCTCTATCAAAATTAATATTTATAGTTTGAATGCTGGAAGTGTTTATAGGTACTGTTACGTTCCCCCTTGTACCACTCCCCCCCATATTGGCATAAATAATCTCTGCTATATCTTTATTGGCGCCGCCTTCTACAATTACCCAAATATAATGCGGTAATGTGCCTGTGCTGTCTGTTGTGCTATTTACGTTTTGATGTGTTTTAACACCTACAACGCCATCCAGATTTAACAAATTAGCTTCTATAGTATCAAGATTGTTTTCGCTTCGTGTTGTTGTTGAAACGTTACGTCTTATTCTAAAATCGCTGTCACTTTCTTCTTCATAGCCAATAGATGTAGCACCGATATTATTTATAACGTTTGTAACACCTTCTACAATCGTTACTTGATTGGTTATAGTTCCTATTGTGGGAATTATTTCGCCTTTTGTTTTCGCTCTAAACTCGCATGAAGTAGTCCCGGCCATTAATGTAGTGCTGTCTACCAAATACCAGATATTGCCGTTATCATCTGATAAAGAATAAGCCGCGGCGTTTTCATCATTGTACATCGCATCCAAGCCCTGCAAATTAACAGTTTTATTCACGGTTATTGCAATATTTTGTAAGGTAAAAGCCCCGGCCTTACGCGTTAAATAGTTAATCTGATATCTGTTATCTTGAACAGCGCCTACACATTTATCAGGATCAATAGAATTGTAAACCTCTGTAATTTGTTCTCTGATAACCGTGCCCAATTCTGCTAAAATTTGTATCAGCTGGCCATCCGGAGTGTAAGAATCAAGGTTTAATGTTTCCCCGCCTTGCCCATATGTATTTTGTATCCCCGTCGTTAAGTCTGAAACAAGTTGCAAATTATCCTTTGTTAATAACCCTGTAACGGTTAATTCGTCTATCTCTGCCATTGAAAAGCTCCTATATCGAAAAATCTAATATTATTGGATCTACTGAATATTCAGTAAATACAGTACATGTCGCCGTGTAATTTCTTTCGCTTAATGTGCTGTTAAAGTCTGCTACTGATATAACACCCTGTCTGTTTTGAATAGTTCGGATTACATCATCATCTAAATACTCTTTTTGCCCTTTTTTGCCCATTCTGGTATGCCAATCTATACCATTTTCAAGCGCAAAAAAGCAATCATATTTCCACTCATAAAGCGCTGTATATATATCCTGTGCAATCTGGCTTACATCGCTTTTATAATCGCCGTATGAATGGCCAAATCGCCATTCACTGCATCCGTTACTATCTTTTTTAATCGCTCTTACTAACATTATTCTGGTTTCCCTGTCTTACCATTGCCTGTAGTTACGCCTTTGTGTACATGGTTTATTAAGCTAATTCCGGCCGCTACAATATCACCAGTCGCGTTAATACTTCCGTTAACTTGTAAATCGCCGTTTATAACCATATTTCCGTTAAATGTATGCGTGGTTGATGTATGTATAATGCTTGTATTTTTTATCTGTATGTCTGAATTACCATAATATAAATGGAAGCAATCAAGCAAAATTTGAATCATATTGGGCAACGAATGTAGCCCGCAAATAAATATTGCATCTGTCATATTATGGCATCTGTCATATGCCAGATTCCCGCCGGCCCCAGTCAAAAACCATGTTTCAATTTCCCGGTCATTAAATAACAAAAATCCTTCCATGCCCTGCGTTATCGGAAATGTTGCCCCAGTGTTTCCCCAGCCTAAATAATGTACTTTTGCATAAATTAGCGGGTAATCTTGTAAAATCTGATTGCCATCATCTTTTATTCCTAATACTCTTTTATTGGCAACTCTGCACGAAACAGTTAAATTATCAGGGTAAAACTGTTCAACCGTTGCAATTTTAACGCAATTAAGATTATAATTTATATTATCTTTTAACGCTTCAAGTGCATTAAAAATTGTCGTTTTACTTGTTAATTGATTATAATTTTCAGGCATTTTTATTTCCTAACATCTACATGGGTAAAAGTTGCGTATTTACCTATGCCCTTGAACATATTTGAGCTTACTGCAGTAGCGTAAACTTTTGGCGCTGCAACTCCGCTTATTGTAAAATCAATAGCGCGCCCGTATAAATGCTGGCTGTTATCCACACCACCCTCACGGGCATTATTAGCTGTTGACCTCCAGCCGCTTGTAACGCTTACCCTTTTACCCGGGAAATATGTATTTATAAACTCGAGAACTCTATCAGCTGTTGCCTTGCAATTGGCAAGTTTTTCTTTTGTAAGTTCTGCAAGTCGTTCGTTTGGCTGGTTATTATGGCCGATTAAATCTTTCCAGCTTATTAATTTATTTGCTTTTGTATTCGGAATAGTGCCGTTATGTGATTTTACATATTCGTAAACATCTGAAATATCACCGGTTATTTGAGAATTTATCGGAGTAGCTTTACCGTTTACAATAAATGATGCACTAGAGCCTGTAGGATTGCCCGTAAGGTTAACATTTGAGTTTGTTAAGTATTTTATATATAACAGCTGTAATTTTGTCGTTCTACGGCCTGCTGTGGCCCCTGAAATTGTACAATTATGATTTAATCCTACAACTTTATATTGACCGTTAAATCTGCTTTGTGTTTCAGAGACGATTTCTACCATTTGGCCTACTCTTAGATCAGGCTCAAAAAGCATTTCTATTTCAAGTATTGCTTCATAACGTTTTGGCGTACCCAGTAAACCCGTATCACTCTGTATTAGGTAAGCACCGTAATTGCTTAAAACCTCGTTATCATTTAAAGAGTTCATTACCCCGTTATCAATGTATGTATGTCCGCCGGTTAACTCGTTAATTGCATAAAACGCGTTCCCGTCAAATACTGTAGGAGTTTTAAATTCCCCTTGAAAGTTTCCAACTTCTCCCTGCTTTAGGTCCGGGAATTGACTTGTTAAATAATCTATTGCTTCTCTGTACGTTGTACCGGCTTCAAAAGTGACACTTGTATATTGTGTTAAAATATTCGGATCGATAACATCTATTGTAGTTACCATGTCAGTTCCAACACGCTCCGAGTAGCATTGCTGTATATGCCCAAAAAGACATGTCGTAAGCGTGTTACCATATCCGGCAAGTAATGTAACACTTTTTTGCCGGTTTGTTTCCATTAATAACCTGTCTTGATAAATGCTTTCGCGGGTACCGCCATCAAGGTTATATATTGTTATTTTTGCTGTGTTTGTGGATTGAAACAAAGCTTTTTTAATATCAAAGTTTATTGTTATCGGATCTGTAACTATTGCTTGTCCCAGTTGCCCGTTATCCTCCGGCCATTGCAATATTAGCTTATAATGACATTGAAATTTATTTTGAAGGTTCATTATAAACTGTTTCCTCTATCATTTGTACATCTTCCTGGTTTAATAAAACCAGCTGAAATTTTCCGCTTGTAAATGCATCCAAACTGAAAGGATCCGCGTTTGAATCTGATATAAACGCAATTCCAAACGGGATTAATCTTTTTATGTGTCTTAACGCGTTAAAGGTTAAAACTACCTTATTTCCATTGTTAACATATCCGTTATACTCAATATCAAAATACCAAGAGTTTTGGCTCTGATAGTAATATAATCGCATTGTCGCGCGTTCGTTATTATCCAGCTTCAAATTAAATTTTTGTTTTGGCTGATCTGTTACTGATGTTATTATCTGCATAAATTATTTCCCTATCGGAATAAAACCGGTTGTTGCCGCTTTTTGCAACGAGTTATAAAAAGTTTTAGCCGCATTATAGGCTAATGGTTTACCTTTCAATGCCGCTTTTGCAACTTCTTTGTTTTTTTCTGCTACAGAATTAACAGCCTTTTGTGCTGTTTCCGGTGATACAGGGTTCCCCTTTGCATCTCCATTGTTTGCTTCCGATGTTTTTTGAGAAGCAACCAAACCACCATATTTGTTTTTGTCTATCTTTGTAGTTTTTGTTGTAGCGATTCTAAATTCTTTTATTGTGACTTCTATATCAGAAATATAAGCATTTTCCCCTTGATGTGCCGATACGCTTTGCAAATAATACATTTTATCGTATTGGTTTTCTATAAAAGGCTCCAAGGTATACATAAGGCTTGAAAGTTTTACAGGCGTTCTTGTCTGTAACATTTGTTGTAAAATTGCATATACAGCTTTTTGGCGTTTATTAACAAATTGGTTTTGCTTTGTGAAGTTTTGCCAAACCTTTTTATACCTGTCATAACTGCTCTCAATTTGCTTCGCAATATTAATGGCTGTCTGTGTGTAATTGCTCGTTATTCCTGATATACTGCCTATTGTGTTTACAGTCTCTATAGTTTTGGATAATACAGGATGCTGTGCTTGAAAATTATCTAATGCATCCAATACAGCCCATGTGTTTTCAAAAACAACTTCGCCCACACATCCGCGTAAACGGTACATGCGCGGTTTTATTGCTATATGATCCTGAATAGAATAGTTACTTTCTACCCAATTATCTGTTATATCCGCTTCCACGGAGCTCGTCTCGTCCTGGATGTAATCAAACAAAATCGCTACACCTTGAGCATTGTTTGAATCCGCTGTTATTGTCCCGGATAAAATATTATATCCTGTCGATTCTACTGTCATTATTTTTTAGCCCCTTGTAAGTATCTTGAAACGTATAAATCCAGTTCGTTTGTTATTGCCTGTTGCGGCGCCGGGTTATTGTAGAAATGATTTGCAATATTACTGCTAACGGTTGAATATTGCATACCCCCTGCCATATCGACCGGCGGTTCGTTTTCGTCTTCTTCTGAATCCTTTGCAAACCATTGTTTTAATAAATTGAAAATATCGAATGCCGTCCATGCAAGTAGAAGCCACCCAACAGGGTTCCATGCATTACTGCCACCGAGAGCCGCTTTTGCGCCTATACCAAGGCCCGCCCTTGCTAGAAGACCGCCCCCGGCTTTACCTGCTGTTTTTGCGCCTATACCAAGCAGACCGCCTAACCCAAATAAACCGGCAAGCCCCTTCAATGCCGATAATGCTTTTCCTATTGCCCCCGCTCTTATTGCTGCAATACCTAACCATATTGCAATATCTTTTACAACCATTAACCCTTTTGTATCGCTAAAAGCCATTGCAAATTTACTCGCGGCTTCTGTTAACTTTGTCATTAAAGGCAACAAGGCCACTAAAAGTTTTTGCTTTGCCAATTCAAAGCGCATGTTGTTTTGTTGCTGAATCAGCGTATATTTGGCAATTTCTTTTCGTTCAAATTCCGTTAATTGGAGTTTACGGGATTCTTTTATAAGTTTTGAATAAACGTCATCCGATAGATCTAAAACGTTTAACCATTCACGTGATAACCCCAATTGATCTAAAACATAACTTTTTTGTACTTCGCTTAAACCTTTTAAGCGCTGTCTTAATGATGTTATGAATTGATCGGAGTTCATGCCTACTGGGTTCATTCCCAATTGCGCAAAAATTCCGGCGCCTTCTCCGGTCAGGCCCAAACGGAATATTTTTTGCTGTAGGCTGTTTAAATCACCGGCTACTTGCTCAACCGGTAAATTCATCCCAGAAAGTTTGGCAAGCCCCGCCATTCTGTTAAGGTTTCCGATTGATATACCGGTTTGTTTGCTAAAGTTTGTATAAAGCTGATTAGTTTTCAATACGCTGTTTGCCAGCTTATCCATCATAAAAACAGCGCCCGTAACACCGGTTACAAACCCCGTAACACCTTTTACAAGTCCTATCCATTGAGCGTTCTGTTCTTTTAATGATGCACTTTGAGCTTTTAATTTTTTGAGCTTTATGTCATTGACATAGTTATCTCTTATCTGATTTTTAATATTTTTAAGACGTTCGACCTGTTCTGTTTTTGTTGCTTTTTCAATAAGCCTATTGATTCGAACTATTTTTTCTTTGAATTGCGCGCGGGCCTTCTCTTTTGCTTGCGCTTCATCCATCTTTTTAATGGCTTTGTCAAGCTCTTTTGTGTCCCCTTGCGTGCCTATGTTTATAAAAAAATCAGCTATTTTCATTTTGTTTTTTGCTCATTTCGTAAGATGTATTTTTAAATTGTCTTGCCATTATTTCAAAGTGGTATGATTTTATTACTTCGTCAATTGGCGCGGCATATATTTTGGAAACGTCCCCGCCATACCAACCCGCTTTTGCAAGCATATAAATGTTAAATTCATCTTTGCTTACACTAAATCTAACAATTGGTTGATTTTCCCGGTTGATAGAAGGGTTTTCCACAAAGAAATAAGGCTTTTCCCGAAAGGGCGCAAATTTTCCTCTATGCAAGCCCATAATATTTCGTAATAGTCTTCTCTTGCTTCCGGAATGCTTTTATCGTCGAACAGTTCCATATCTATTCGATAAGTTGATTTATAAGTACAGTATTTTAAACAATCAAACACGGCATCTAAAAAGTCCTGGGATGTGTCGATTGATAAAACAACATTTTTAATAAACTCTGTTAGGCCTGTAGCATCAATCTCTTTTTGCAGCATCTCTATATTTTGCTGGCTGTCTTTAAATTTGATTCCTAAAGGCTGTTTGATAATCTCTCTTGTAATAACTTCTTTTAACCTTAAAACTTCTCTTACAGGCGCACAATTTATAATTATTTTATTGCCTGTGTTTGTTGCTTTGATTTCTTTCATAATAATTATTCCCCTCATAATTCCTAAAAAATAAAGGCGGTATTACCCGCCTTTATCCATGCTATAGAATACTACGTTCTGCTTCTGCAAATTTGAAAACGTATTCAACAACTGCCTGTTCGGTATTTCCGTCAACTGCTACTTGCATAGCCGGTTTTTTAGAAATCATACCGCCACGCAAATTGTAAACATTGTAAGAAATATTCCCGGCGCCGTCACCTACCATTTTCATTACAGAGCCGTTAATTAGAATAGTTCTTGCAAAGTCTTTAGATCTGGGTACCATGCCGTTAAATCTTTTATCGTCACCGCTTGACATTAATACACGGAGCGTTAATGTAGCATTGTTACCTTTTTCATCTAATGCAAATATTGTGTTTCCGTTTTTACCTGTTGACATTTCAAATAAATCATTCGGGATCTCTAAAGAGCCGATTGTATTATCTGCAAAATCATTGACAGGTACATTATCGATGACGATTTTATCGTCACCTGTGAGAGCGTATGTCGTCATGTTTTTACTCCTTTATTTATTAAGCTGATATATTAACAATTACATTTGAGCTATGTATCGCTCCGGCTGCCTTAATTGCAATCTGTATTACAGGCGCTTTTCTTTCTTCTCTGTCGGCGCTTGATTGTTCTGAAATCGGCAGGCTATAAATGTAATAACCTCTTTCAAGGATATTTCTTCTAAAGTCTTCCGGGTTCCCGAAAGGTACCGCAACATCATCACCCCAACCAATGCCAGCGCCTATAAATCCATTTGCCAAACCTTGCACTAGAGACATTTCATAAGCGCTTTTTAGCCCGGCCATTCCGCTTTCAGTTTGCGGGATTTTTGTATTTGTTTTTCTTAAATAATTAAAACCTTGTACTTCCAGATCTTTTTTAAGCCATAATTGCCCTGTTATATCGTCTGTGTAGCCGTTATTATTGTTTGAGAATACAACTCCCAAGCCTTCTAATGAGCCGTAAATATCCACGCCGTTTGTTTTTGCCTTGTTTACATAAGTTTGGTTTAAGTTCAAGTCCGGTAATATTCCGGTAAGCGTTTTTAAGTTCATTGTTAAGCATGTATCTGTACCATTGTAATTGGTTGATGATGCCATTGTTGCGTAAGTAGCAATTGCCTGTTTTGCTGCGACAGCCCCGCCGTATGAATAAGCCAATAATCTTGTTTTACCGTCTCCGGCTGATTTTATGTTATTACCTAATACCTCAATATTTTTAAGTGATTGCACAGCTTCATAATATATGTGATCTTTCCCCTGTATTGCTGTAGCATTTTCAAGGATTAAAGAGTTTTCGCAATATTGGGTAGTTAAAATACCTCCAAAAAACGCTTGTTGTTCTGCTGCCGCTACTGCTTCTGCTAAAGTTGTTCCGCTTGCATCCGCTCCGGAAACACTTACAGCGCTTGCACCGTTAAGGTATGAAGCTCCATAAATATCTGTACTGCTGCCTGTAGTTGCTTTTAATGCAATTGCACCATCAGCCCCCGGCTTTCTTGATGTAAATCTGATTTTATTTGTATCAACTACTTCAATATCACAGTCAATATTTGTGTTCTTTAAGATTTTAACAATATCGTTAACAGTTGAAATACCTCTAAAGTCCAACCCAGACAACTCATAGTCCGTGCCATCAATGCCGATTGTTAAATCACCGCTTGAAACAAGTTTAAAAGCTGTTATTACGCTACTGTCAATTGCTACAGTAGTTTGATTGGCTGCTACTGCATTCACTCCGTCATAATGGAAAACAAACAAAGTGCCTTCTCCTGTTCTTAAATTGAATGCCGGAGTAAATACCGCTCTTGCCATTTTCGCCGTTATTGAATCAGTACCGTAAGCCTGTTCAATCTCTGCGGCTGATACTGCCGCGATATAAGGCTCTACGCTTGATGTAGATTCATTTGAAAACAAAGCAATATTATTTGTTCTGTACTTTGTTAACCCCTGCGGCAATGCTGATAATGAAATATTGATTACATTACTTAATGCTATTTGTGCCATTTTCAAAGTCCTTTCTTTTAGTTATTTGTTATGGTGTTATCAGTAATACTGTTATTCTCAATCGTGAAATCCGCAAACATTCCGCGCTCCGTGCTGGCCTGTGTTCTGAATGTTGTATAATAATCAATCCGGTTTACTTTTTCTTGCCATGTAAGGCAATTAAACCGTATTGAAAAGCGGTTAATATCAGAACCACCCTCCAACCCTGATGTATTGGTACCGTTGCTGATTTTAGCAATTCTAAACTGATATTTATCTTGCAATTGTTCTGCAATTGTTGATGTCAAAGCCGCTTGTATTTCCCAGGCTCTGTCTCTTGCACTGTTATTTCTTGAATACGCATCAATTTGCATTAATCTCTGTTCATTGAGCATTAAACGCTCGTTGTAGGTTGTAACCGGCTCCCCGTCTTCTCCTGTTATATTTTTTTCAAAATATTCTTTACGATTTGCGTATATTTGGTTAGATACGGTTTGAACTGTTATTTGCAAATTTGGAGTATTAAAAAGTTTTATATTTTGCGCTCTTATCGTTACACATGGAATTGTATTTCCGTCTGGATCCTTGCCGTAATTATCCGGTAAGTTCAAAGATTTTTGTATAAGTTCGCATATTATTTTTTCAATTGGTTTTTGCATAATTTTTTCCAATAAAAAAACAGCCGTTAAGCTGTTTCTTTATGTTTGTTAAACTTTATTTGTTAATTATATTTCTTTTAGCCACCGGTCAAAGTCTTTTCCGTATGCCTTTTTTAAATCATCTGTGGTAGGATCATAGTCATAAACTTTGCTGTACCATTCTTCCAGGGTTTCTGTTTCTTGTTCTTTTTTTAGAGGTTCTGCCATTTTGTGCCGCCTTTCTATTTATATTTTAGCGCGCCTGGGGTAAATGCGCAAGGTGTTAATCCCAATGGTTTTCGTAATAATATCTGTTTGTGTCTTCGCATTTTGTCAAATTGCAAACTTCACTCAATTTAATATATTCATAAGGTTTGCCATCATAAAAGCTTACTTGTAAAATTCTTTTGATTGGCTCGCCGATAAAACAATTTACTTCCGGTCTTACATCTTCATACATTCCGGCTGCTTTTCTTTGCATCCCGACTTCTCTCAAAGTAATAGTTTTGTTTTTGATTTCTGTTATCTGGTAAAACTCGTTAATTGTCATATCATAACCCCAAGAGCCATGCATAATGTCACCGACTTTTAATGAGGTTTTATAATTCTTTTTTAAATCTCTTTCAGCGGCTTTTCTATCAATCCTATCATTAATATTATTTAATTCGTATTCAACATGGGTTTTAATAAATCTCGCCGCATCCATTTCATTGTTGAAACGATAATAATATTTAGGTTTTAATGCTTTGCCAACAAACATAGCCACGACCGGTTTAAAATCAATAAAATCAAGCCATACATTTACTGCTAAATTGCCGTTTTTATCAAAGTGATGTTTGTTTTCTTTACATTCTCTTTTTACTTGCCAAATGTCAAATCTCATAATCAAACCGCCTTTCTGTGAGTCTCATCCTCACATTATTATTATAAACGATTCCGTTTAGTTTCTCAATACATCAATTAAATTATTTTACATAACTTTACAATTAATATGTTGAAATTTAAATTAATTCGTTTATAATGATAGAAAAGAGGTATCATATGATTAAAAACAAATTAGAATTTGAGTATTTTTTAAAAGGCAAGCTTGCTGAAAACGGCCTGAATCTTGCTAAGTTAGCAACTATGTTGGAAACATCTCAGCAAAATATTTCTCAGCGTTTAAAGCGTTGCGGGTTTGATTATGTTGAAATATGTCGTATAGCTGACCTCCTTAATTATGATATTGAGTGGATTAAACGCGATCAATAGTTTTTATCTATCAATATTGGTTTATCTTCTTGTTTTGGTACATCGTTATTATAAAATGCCCATTTTGAAGCATAATGTTTTAATTCGTCAAAAACCTCTTCATTATGTTTCATATCGTTTAATATAACGTGAAGCGGTACATAACGGCCATCCATTTTACCATGCTTGCCAACAAAACGGCCTATGGCTCGCTCTGCTGCTTTTTCTAATGGTAAATGCATATAATACATTTCTATATCGTAATTATGTTTAGATTCTTTAAAACGATTAACCTTATTTAATGTACTCTTTTTAGTTTTCATTGTTGCATCTAAAACAACATTTAAGCCCTCATTAAGCGCTTTTTCAAGAGCCATATTTAATATATCGGAGCTTTCTTCGTGTACCTCTGCGGCGTTATATCCTTTATAATCAGGTTTCATTCTTTCTTTTATATCATCCGCATCAAGTACAATATATTTGCTTCGATCATAAACGCCTACACCGCCCTTATTCTCTTCTCCGGGTAGGTCGAATTTACTTTTACCGGATCCACCGCGCCCACCTAAAAATATAACTTTTGGCCTTTCTCCGTTTTTAGGTCTGGCATTTTCTTTATTTGCAAATATCTCTTTTAAAATATTTTCGTGTTTTAATTTACGCTCCTCTATATACTCTCCATCAATTTTGTATTTATGTTGAGTATCTTTTTTATTGTTTCTTATGTCGTCCATTTCCGCATCAATTTCTTTTATGCGGTTACGGAGTCTGTCACCATTAAAACCGGTAGATTTTACATAGCTATCAATTATTGTATCTGGATTAATTGTTTTGTTGCTATCTTCTTTAACCTTCTCCATTATAGCTTTATATTCAGGGCTGGGAATGTGTAATTTTTGCACATTGCTTTCTGTGCTTTTGCTGCTGTTTGTTTTCGCAAATTTGCCGTCTTCATCTCGTGGATGTAGTCTTTCAAACTCTTCATCATTTAACACTTGATCCAGCGCATTATAAATCTTGAAATCTTCGCCGGTAAAATATTTATGATTTTCTATTATTTCTGTTAAGCCGAGTAATAGCTCAATATCTTTAGTTTGCATTTTCGTAATCTCTTACAATTTCGTATTCAACAAAGCCGTTCAAGCTGTAATCTTTTACGCCCATAACTTTAAATAGTTTGTTATTAAACCGGATTTTATCGCCTGTTTTTAGGTTTAAACTCCCACCTTTAACATGGATCCATAACCATTCCCAGCTGCGCATGTTTTCTGGTTTTGCCATGAGCTGTTCTGTTCGTAACGGTTGTATAACCCCCTGAAACGTTATATTTGTTTCTGATATAACCCTGTCACCTTCTACAATATCCTGTGTTATTTTTACAAGCGTTAAAGGTATTTCCCAGCCATTGAGAGTGTTTGCCATGTTCGGCATACCGTTTGCAAGTGTTCTGTTTTGTTTAAAATTTAGTTTTCCAAACATTTATAAAACTCGCATTCTGTTCTTTTTTCTTTTGATTTATAGCAAATTGTTTCAAGCCTGTTTTTTACATGCACAATTAAATTGCTTTTGTGTTCACATTTATCAGTAAAATACACGCAATTATCACATAAAACTTGTTTTTCCTTTTTAGCCATTTTCGTTTACCTCGTAAGTTATTGCTTGCCTTAAACTGCCTGTATCAACCAAAGGCATTGCCGAGCCTTTTTGTGCAATTGTTAAAGCGCTGTTTGCTGCCCATTCTCCGAAGCCGTTTGAATCAAACGCATCTTGTATTTGTTCAACTGCGCTAACACCTATCATAATTGCCAAGCTCATTAAATCACCCGATTTAGCGATGTAGTGTTCAATGTCTTCTTTTGATTCTCCGAAGTGTTTAATCAATTTGTTCTTTATTGCATTTCGTCTTTGTATTGGCATTTGTAACCAACTCCGGGCCGGTATGTGTATATAGCCGTCCCCTTTTTTATCGGATTCTGGCAAGCCCAGCTCTTCTGCTTTGAAATGCAAAAATGCGGCCATTTTTTTTGTTATCTTAATATCACAGCCAAACTCTTGTAAAGCTCCTAATCCCGCAAGGTCCATGTCCTCTGAAATGTCATCAGCACCGCCCTTGTTTGCCAATAAACCAACTTTAACCTGATATTTTTTACTCATGGCCTGCACAACGTTTTTTATATCGCCATAATTAATTTTTGCATTAATTTCAACCAACTGTTGTACGTCCTTTCACTATAAAGAAATTGCCGGTTAAGTATGGTTTTATTAGTGTTGCATATTTTATTCCGTAACCGTTTTGAGCGTACATTGATAACATGGGATTGTTTAATAACCATCCCGGTATTGAATAACCCTCTGATACAGATCCAACACTTTTGGATGTCAGTATGCCTATTTGGTTATTCCCTAACGCGTTCATAAAGTCCATGGTTAGATAATATGCCGCAAGGAATAAAAACGCCTTGAGCGCCATGCTATCATCCGCAAATAAGCCTTCATTAAAATTTATTTTAGCTTCTTCAAACGCTTCAAGAATATCACCGTCTTGTGTGTAATTTAAAACACTATCGTTATACAATTTCCAATCCGTTGTATCTGTCGGAAGGTTTGTTGTAGTTTCTGCGATACATTCGTAAAACAAAGTATTGTAATAAACTATATCGCCCTTAAAATATGTCCCTTCCGCGTATACAGGTAAATACATCGGCGTAAAGCGCGGGAATTGTGTTTTAAAGTCGCTAACTGTCGGATTTATGCTCATTATTCTTTTTATCCTTGTTTATTTCAAACTCTGAATTGTAATAATCCGGAGTCATATTTATTTGAAAGATCTGCCCTTCGATTTCAATCCCGGAGCAGATCTCTTCCTTCTCAAATATTTTTTTACCAAAAAGCTTCCATTCGGTTTTTTTGGTATAAGATTCATTACGCATTTTTTTCAGCTTCTTCAATCTTCTTTAAAAGTTTTTCAAGCCCAATATTGGGATTAAATTTAATTCCCATTTCAAGAGCTTTACTTTTTGCTTTTTCAAGTTCTAATTCTTTTTTGAGTTTGTCGTTTTCGTCTTCAAGTTTTTTGGCATCTTCAACCGCAACAAACTCCTCAACTTTTGGCTGGCTTAATAAGTTTTCAAGAATCTTTTTGTCTTCAATATCTTTTACTTCATTAGGATTGATAAATTCCAAGCCATACATAACTTTGTATAAATTTTTGTTAATAATTTTCATAATAAAATTTCCTTTCATTCTTTTAAAAAATAGCAAGGGGAATAATCCCCCTGCTATCCGATTTATCACTATTGAACATCTGCGTAAAGCAATGAGTCTACTCTCTTCAAGTAAGGTGTAGCGAATTGGCCTTCTGCATCTGAAATCATATCCAATGCACCTTGTGGGAATAACGGATATGGTGTGTATGGTTTTGGTAAGTGCATGATCAAATTGTCTTCGTTTGAATTGTAGAATACATAACGGCCTTTGTTAGCATTACCGCCAGCTGTTGCACCAGTACAATAAGTAGCGTGTACAATCTTAAATCCGTCGCCTACAATGCCCTTGAATGCTCTTTCCATTACAGATAATCTTGTTTCGCCGTAAGCGCCATAAGGTTGTTGTAATGATAAGTATGCTTTTTGTGGTATTAACATTCTGTCGAACATCATAGTTCCGTTTGAATTAGCTGCATAAACTCCGCATACAGAACCCAAGAAAGTTTGGAATTGTGCATCGGTCATTGCATCAAGTTCAGCCGTCATCAATGTAGTGTTAACAGTTGCACTAGGTTGATTCAACAAACCGTAAGATTTGCCATCACCCAAGCCCAAGAAAGTTGCTTCCTGTAAACCTAAGTCCCAAGTTTTCTTTCTTGCTTTTTCGTTTTCTTCAATGATTGAGAATGTTTCAGCGTTTCTTGCTGCCATTCTGATTGCTTCTTGTCCTACATTGTATTTCATTCTCCAGAAATTGTTAGGAATAGTAAGCATACCAATTTTAATATTGGTATTTGCATCCGCATTGATACCGGAAGCTGTAGGATTAATAATACCTTGTTTAAAAGGTGAGCCTACATAAGTAGAAGCAAATTGAGTTAAATTGCTTGCATATGCGCCTGTACCTACATCAATTTTAACGAAGTCAGAAAGTTTCTGGCCCATTAATTCATAATACAAAGTGTTAACAATACCAGCTACAATTTGAGTAGTAGTCTGAATTGTTTGTTCAAATCCGGGAGTTGAACCAATACCGGAGTTTTGAACTCTGTTACGCATAGTATTTGCGTATTGTTCCTGTGTTAAAAGTCCTATTTTATCTGCCATTTTAAATACTCCTTATAATTAAGCTGCTACGCCTAAACTAAAATCAAGTTGAACTTGAATTAAGTCGCCGGCTGCGCTTGCTGCTGTAAGTGCTTTACCAATATATGCGTAAGTTGAAGTTGTAGAATCGTCAACCTTCCAACCGGTAGGATTGAATTGAACTTTCGCGCCTACTGCGATTGCTCCGGCTGCTTCCATAAATACAACGTCGCCGCTTTGAGCTACTGCAAAACGTTCTCCAACTGCGTAAGCTTCTTTTCTTGCATCATAAACTACTACGCCGTAAGGAATGTCTGTAGCTGCGCATACAACGGCTACAGGGTGATTTGTGTTTGTGCTTGAACCGTAAAGTTTTACTAATGCACCAACCGGCAATAAATCAGTTGCTGTAGAAGAGTAGAACTCTACGTTGTGCTGTTGTGGTAAGTTAGGCAATAAAGCATATTGTCCTTTCTGCGGTTTTATGCTTGTTGCCGTAAGATTGAATGCTTGTGACATATTTTTTTCTCCTTATAAATTAGTATTTGTTACCCATTTCAAGACGTTTAGCCATTGAAACATAACCAGAATTTTCGACCTTTGCTGATCCACCCATAATGACCTTTTTAATTTCGTCCATTGAGTTTTTGCATTTGTTTTCTGCTTCGTCTTCTTTTTTGTCTTCTTCGTCTTCTTTGTCTTCTTCGTTTTTACATTTTTTGTTTGCTACTTCTTTTTCTTCTTCGAGTTCTTCTTCCTCGATTTCTTCATCATCAGCATTTTTAGCCTTCTTATTGTCAGCCGTTCCTGCTTCTGATTCGTCATAGCCAATTTTTTCCATCTTGCCTATTGCTGTTCTGATAAGTTCATCATCACAACCGGCAGACTTCATCATTCCCGCAACTTCATCAATAAGTTTGCGCTTGTCTGTTTTTTCCCCTTCATTGTTGACCTGGGAAATAAGGTCAGTAATTTTTTCTAAAAGTGACATATTGATCTCCTTTTTTGTCCTTGTATTACTGTTATTTACATACGAAAAAACCCGCATAAGCGGGCTATATATCAACACCGGCAAGTTTTAAAAATTAGTCTTTTAAAATATCATGCAATCCTTCCAGTAATGGTAAATCATTAACAGAAATATCATGCTCTGATAATATGCTTTCAATGCCTTCTAACAAGGCATTTTCGGCTTTCATTTTTTCCATTACATATTTAAGACTGCGTTCTGAATTATCGCCTAACTGTCTTTGCCATGCTTTTTCTTTTGGGCTCCATCTAAAACCGTTCGATTTTAAAACGGCCCTTGTATTGGCATCAGGTATATTATCAAATTTCAATTGCAAGCGGTTTATATCCTTGTTACGCTCTATTGAAAATCCGTAATCTGTTTGTTCGCTTGCTGGTTTTGTTGATGTTGCCCGTGAGTGTAAATCAATTACCCTGTCTATGATTCTACGCTTCTCTGCGCTATCAACGCCTAATTGATACTTTTGAGCAAGTTTAGCAATAGCATTCGCATCATCCGCGCTTATTCCACCTGTACCAACCGAACCCGCTTTATCTGCGTAATAGTCAGCCTTTTTGCTCAACTCCCAAGACTTTTCCATTTTGTCCCAAGCGCGTTGCCTATAACGTCTATCGCTCTTTTCGCTATGATGTCCTACAAGTATCGGTTGCCCCATAGGGATCGCATCAATCATTTCTCTTGATTGTTTTGCAATCCTATTAGACTCTGCCTGTGTTTTTGCGGCCATTTCTGAATAACGCATCTTTTTGTCCGCTATTTTGTCATCATACGCGGTATGCTCTTGCGCTTCAAAGTTAGACATTATGCTTTCAGCATACTCGCGGCGGGCCGTGGTAAGTTCTTTTTTGTACTTTGTATAATCATCCCAAGCCTTGTAATAGTCCTGTGTGCTTATACCTTGCTGCCACCGCTTACGGTCTGCTTCATTGTATTTACTCAAAACATCCTTGTATTTTGCTTGTGCATCCTCAAGGCTTGTTTTTGTTGCAAGTGCTTTTTGTTCTTTGTTAGGCCCTCCCTGCAAGTGTTCTCTGATGGCCTTCTCCATTCCTCTTTTTGTGGAATAGGTTTTGGATTGTAAACGCTTTTTCCCATCGTGAAAACTAACTGTAAAACGCTCTTTATCGTCATGGCTCCAGTCATCTACAATAGCAAAACGATCACCCTTTTTGTAGGATTTAAGGTTTTTGCTATCTACCATGTAGCCTTTGCGATCGTGCTCTTGAACCTCTACTCCCTCACCGAATATTTTTTCGTGTTCGGAAAGTTCTTTCGGAGCTTCTTTCTGGGCCTTCATAAACTCCTCAAAATCTTTTTTGATGTTATCTTCATAAGACTTTGAGTAGGTCTCTTCCATGTCTGGCTCATAGTATGAGTCTTCTTTTTTCTCTTCCTTTATATCTGATGGCTTTTTATCTTCTTTAGATTGCTGCTTGTCTTCCCACTCTTCAAAAGATATAACTTCGTAATCGTCATCTTTTAATTTGTCAGGATCGGCAACGCCTAAATATTCAAGGTTATCATATCTCTTTTGAACATTTTTTAAGTGTTCTTGTAATTGTTTATGTATTTCGTCCTTGTAATTTGTATCTGATTTATATTTTTTTCTGTCAAATAAATGTTGCTGTCCTTTGACTTCTACGCCCCATTGTCTGCGCATAGCATCGCCAATGTCCTCACCGTCTTTAATGAGTAAATGGCGGCCTTTTTCATCTTCACCATTTGGCTTAACTGTTACCCATTTGTCATTTTCGACTGTATCACCGTTTGAATTAACCACAATGTTTGCTCTTTCATAACGTGGATTGTCAACAAGTGCAAGATGCAAGAACTCCCCGCCGGTAAATTCCATGTCGATTTTTTTGCCGTTGTGTGTTTTTGGCTGTTTGTCGCTTTCAAAGTCATATGTACAAGATACGCTCCAACCTTGATTTTTTACAAGGTCAATTGCTTGTTTATCCCATAATATGCCTTCGCACCAATACCAACCGTCAAACTCGCTGTACCATACTTTTGATACAACACCTACACGTTCCTTGTCTACGTTCTCATCCGTAATATCTTTGTGCTTGATAATAACCGGGCAGCCTACCATAGACTGAATGAATTTGTCGAGTGTTTCTTTTGTTATCAGAACATCGCCAAACTGTTCATAGTGTGCCACCCCCGGCTCAATGAATTTCGATATAAACAAACGACCTTTACCCTTGCCTTCAAGCTCATTATTGTCTTTTATCTCAATTGCGCTATTAAGAATTAAATTAGTTTTTTCCATTGAACATTCCTTTTAATTTATCAAAAAAGCTGTTTTGTGCTTTGTATATTTTTTTTCGGTTATCCCAATACTCTTTATCAATTACAGGCGTAAACGTGCAGCGGCAATTATATGTTTGGCCCGGTAAACCCTTCTCGCCTGTTCTTTCGTCTATTATTGGTGGATCATCAAACCTAAATATTTGCCTGTGTAATTGCTTGTGTAACGGGCGTTCCCTACCATCAAGGTTTGTATACCACTTAAACGAGCCGAATCCTTCCTCTTTGTACTTCGCTTCCAAATAAGAAGTAGTAGCCATTGCCGATTCATTTCTTGCCAAAAACTTTGCATGTCGTTTTGAAATACCGAACTCTTTTTCGATATATTCGGCAATTGTTTTTGTGCTTTTGCCGTCTATTGCCATTACTCCAACTGTTTCACGCATCTTTATTATGCGCTCTTCCGTCCAGTTCTTAACCCAATAATCAAGGTTATTTGTATAGTTTTGGGCGATTTCATTTGCTCTGAAATCTGTTAGTTTTGGAGTTATAAGTTCGATTTTCTTATCAGCGGCATTTTTATATACGCGCTCCTGTAAGTTTTGCATTATCTGTTCGACCGCTGTATCAAAAACAAGTTTTTCTGCTTCCTTTGATATATTAGCCAGTTGATATGATAAAAACCCTTGTAAAAGCGTTATTCTTGCCGATGTATTGGCTTTTACTGTATCAATTGCCCATAAAATTTCTGTCGGGACCTTTGACTTTTCTAACAAATAAGCACCGCGATATTTTGAGTATTTCGCGCCTATTCTTTCCAGTTCCTTTGCTAATTCGTTTCTGAATCGGCCTGTAGTTGAATAAAACGCGTTATCCTGATAAAACAATTGGCCGTTTTCTATTGCGCTCCTGATAACGTCTGTAGAGTTTGTAACGGTTTTATTGTCGAGTATTCTGAAACACCCTTCAAAGAATGTAACCCATAACCACTCTATAATTTTATCCGATATGATTTTATCGTATTCCCTTAAAGGTTTAATTGGTTTGAGTTCCATAACCGCCCATATTACCCATCCCGTCCATGCCCTGCATGTCGGCATCGTCATCTATCGCTTTTATTTCATCATCCGTTAGATCGAGTATTTCATCATTAACAAGTTTTTTAGCCACTTGTGACCGTGTTAACACCCCGCAATATAACAAGTTCGTAAGTGATTGTATTTTACTTGTGTTAATTTCTTGCTGTTCTTTTTCGCTTAATACCCGTAACGGTTTCCATGTAATTGTTAAATCGTCTACTTTCCGCCCGAATAATTGACAACATCTAATCTGCGCAATCCATTTGACTAACGGCTGCGCCGGTACACGCAATTCAGACATTATCATCGCGTTATAATTTTCGAGGTCATCCTCACCGGATGAAAAACCGCTCGCACCACGCCCAAATACTTTTGAATAAGGTATTCTTAAACATGAGCATATTAGCAAGAATATTTTTTCAAGGATCTCATTAAGGCCACTAAATGACATTGTTTTTTGTACATAGTCATCTTGCGCATCCATAACGCCCATGTTTTTGTAATTCTTTTGCTGTGCAAATATTTCAGCACGTTTTTTTACAGCTGCTTCCCCGCCTTCGGATGCCAATACGCTTGATAATTCAAATATCTTTAAAATATCAATTTTGGCTTCGTCCAGTAGTTCAAGAATAACGCCGTTTGCTTTTAAATATTGGTTTAATTGCGGGATGATTGATTCAAATATCGAGGCGCCCCAGCCCTGCAATAAGTTTCTTAAATAATATGGCTGCTCTTCCCCTACAAAAGTTTTTATTCTGGATTTATCAATTGTAATTATGTTCCCGCCTGTACTGCCTTCCATTTCAAGAAAATTGTCTTGCAATACAAAACTATCAGCCATATTTACATTATCGCTGTTAGGTACACATTGCCACCTGTCGCACGCGTAAAAATCTACCTTCTTTTTGTATATAGTTTCAGGATTAAAAGGCGTGTCCGGTTTCTGATGTGCATCACAAACAATTAAAGAACCGCCGTACAGTCTACCCCAGCGCATACATTGTTTTATAATCTCTGTGTCATGTTCATCCATGTAATCCTGGAGTTCTTGCAATTCGTCTGGTGATATTGTCGAACTGTGCAAAATATACCCACCATCTCTGAAACAGTCTGAAACGGGTAAATCTACGGCTATTTTTGCGAATCCATTTGATTTGTATAAATTGGCAATTGGGATATACTGTAATGTTAGCAAATATGATGATGTGTTTGCAAAAAGTTCACTCGGAATTGTTTGTTCTGTTAATCCCAGCGCATTTTCAAGTCCATTGTTTACTGTGTCTGTCATTTAAAAACCTTTTTAATTACCCTTTTATAAAACATCCAATATTGAAATCTGGCGGCGTGCTATTGTGTTGTTGATTAAATGTACTAAAGTATCTATAATATCGTCGTGAGAATGTGACATGTCTCTTGTAAACTCTTCACATTCGGCCAATAATATTGGATTATTTGCGTATGTTTCGCTTTCCGGTAATAATACATTACCGTTTGCAATATGTGGTAAAACCTCTTGAACTCTTGAAAGTTTGTCTTTTGTAACTTCAATTGCCATAACAGGCAAGCCCGCTTTTTTAAAATCCTGGATCATCTGCTGACCGCTTGCACGATTTTCTATAAAAATATTGCTTGCGCTTGTATGCCTTTTATCAAACTGCCAGCGATTATATAAATCTATTGCCTGTTGTTTTAGTTCCGGGTATTCCCATTTGCCGTGCACCATTTCAAGTATATGGAGCTTGTTTTGCTGCGTTATGCCACCAACAAGGAAACAGGAATAGTCATTACATTCTTTCGCGCTTATTGCGGTATCTGCTGCAATTACAATGCGCTTGTATATAAATTCTGTATTTATCGGGTAATATCCAAACCAATCACGTTTAATAACCTGACCGCCTAAGATAATTGGCTCTTGCTGATACTGTGATGTAAATACATAGTTATCAATCTGTAGTTCTTTGATACGCTCCGGTGTGTATTGACTCGGAATTAAACATTTCCCGTTTTCATCAATTAACGGCCTTTTTAATGTTTCAAAGTTGTATTTTTCCTGTAATACCCCTGACAGGTCCTCTTTATGGAGTCTCTGCTGTATGTTTATAATCGGCGTATACGGATTATTTAAACGGCTTAACAGCGTGCCTGAAAAATACCTTATAACGCGATTTCTTAAAGTCGTATGATAAATATCGTCCGGCTTGTTTGGATCGTCAATTATTAATGCGCCTGTAAATCCTTTTGCGCCCCTTATCCCCGCGCCGTATCCTGTGATTTGCGAACCGATAGAAGAAAATAAACAAATACCGCCCTTATGCGTTATTATTCTTTTTGCCGAATAAGTGTTTTTGTTTGATTCTTTCCGCAAATATTCAGCCCAGAAATCATCCTCCGGCGCCACCTCTTCTGACTCATAACGAACATTGGAAGGATAAAGCGCTTTATATATCGGATGTTCTAATATATCATGCACCCCAAGCGCAATATCCGTCAATAGGCTTTGTGAGTATGAAGTGTATATAATATTGCTTTTTGGATTAAGTGTTATTGCATATACAAGTAAATATTTTGCAAGTGTCGTTTTCCCTGCGCGCGGTGGTACGTTGATATTTAACCTTGTGGTTTTTCCGTTTATAACCTTGTCGATATATTCAAAAAGCCCTTTGTGGATTTCTTCAACAATAAAAGGGCGCCCTTCTATAGCCTTGAATAAATACCTAAACCAATCAAAAAACCCACGTTCTAATAACCTATATCCAATATAATCATATCTAATGTTGCTCATTGATAAATTCGTCTATATGGTTATTTGTTTCTTTTGCTTCGTCCGGGGTAATAAATACTTTTTCAAGGCCGAGGTTACCGCTAAATTCTTGCTTGATTACCTTATCACCCAAAACCTCGCTTATTACTTTTAAGGCATCAATTAACTCTTTTGATGTTACTTCATCGTCATCAAGTTTAATGCCGAGATTAGTGGTAATTTTTTTATAAAGCTTGATATAGACCTTCCTTCGCGCCCATCCTTCTTTCATTGCTTGCTTTTGTTCTTCGGTTTTAGGTACGCCCTTTTCAAAAGGTTTTCCGTCTTTTGCACCTTCAAACAATTTGTTCCCGTTTCTTGTGGTTTTATTCGGACTTTTTTCGGTCTTTTCCGGCATATTACTTTACCTGTCTATTAATTAATCCTAAACTATTTTGTAAATCTTCTGCGATAGCGCCATAAAGATTATTTTCGCCCACGGTACCGGACTTAAGCGCTTCAATTATTGTAAGCGTATTAACAACCAATAAAGCAAGATTTTTAAAATCTTCTTTATCATTACCGGTAATTTCCGGGATCAAGCTTGATGCATTTTGTAAATATTCTGCACTCGGCAATGTTTTTTCATCATTTCCCAATATACAAACTTCTTTTAATCGGTCTATATAATCGGAAATATTTTCTTGCACTCTGTCAACAAGTAAATGCTTTGAATAAAATGCATCGCCTTTTGAATTGTAATGAATATCTTTGCAATAATTTTGTAAAGCTATTAATGCGCAAATTAATTTATTTATTTTTTCCATTTTTCCTAAAAAAAAAAGAACTTCGAGGAGGCGAAGTTCTTTAAAACCTAACTACCCTAATTGACTAAAAACTTTTTTAAAGGGCTTCAGAGAGAAAATTTAACATTTTGTGCAATTTACTTTGTACTCGTCTTCAACCGGAAGCCCTAGCGATTGCCTGACATTTTGACTGTAACACATTTTGAATGTGCTAACAAGTATACAAATGTGTACAGGATTTTGGTTACTTTTTGATACCATGTTTTTTGCCAAATTCTATCCAGGCAGCACACTCATTAGGATCTATTCGGTCGTGTGTTTGTTGCTCTCTCATACTGCGCAATAGATCTGTCCTTTTTTCGCTGTAATGTATGCCTGTTTTTTTGTGTTCGCTTATTATTTTGTCGGCCCCGCCATTTTCTTTGATTTTTTGAATAAACGCATCAACGCTATATTTGGCTCTTTTTTTAGCGTATTCATAGAGAATTAAGTCATCCCCTAAATATACATTACCCCCCTTATTTGAACTGTACGTTTTTTCCGTACGGTTTAATTTGTCACTTTGTTCTTTTTTTGTTTCTTTTTTTTGTTCTATATATACATGTGACAAATTGTCATCTTTTAATGTGCCATTCTGTCTTAAATCATCTGACAAAATTTCCGCTTGCTGTGATATGATTCTTGACGTGAATTTGTACCGATTGGTGTATTTACATTCGATTAATAATAACCCCTCGTTAAAAAGCTCCTGAATGGCTCTCGTTACACTTCGCTCTGAAATCCCCAATTTTATTGCAATTGTTTTTTGTTTTGGGAATATTTCAGCGTGTTTTGGGTTATAGCAGCTTGTTAAATATAGCAAAACAAGTTTTGCCGTTGGGGTAATGTTGAATTGTGACAAATTGTTAAGTATGTCATTTGTCAGGTCAAATTGTGTCGTAACTTTCTTTTTTACTGTGTTCATAGCTTCCTCCTCAAAAAATTTTCATAGCCAAGCTTGCCTATTTTTTCGGAAGCTGATATAATAGTTTTGTCTTTTTTAGTTTGTCTTGCTTCCGAGCAAGGCTTTTTTATTGTTTAAATTTCTATTTGACATGATGATACTATTTAACATATAATCGTGTCAAGTGGTGATGTGATACGGTTTTTAAGGTGTTAAACCTGTTATATAAAACCTGTTTTATGGAGTATGGAATTATGAAAAAAGAATACACAATTAACGCATTGGCAAGCATTTTAGGCTGTTCAAGAACGGCCATAGTAAAAAAGATTAAACCCGATGAAAATAACCCGGTTATAAAACGATACAGAGGACGTTATGACATCGTTAATAATAACGGATCAATGGCAATTTTATTAGATGATATTGAGCTTGAGCATGAAAAACGCATGTCAAAAGGGGTTAACAACGTTTCAAATAACACGGTTACAGAGTCTCAAACAGACGATATTATTGACATTGAACCTGAAAAAGAAAATATTAACAATAACACGTTAATTGACTTTACAAACCGTTACATAGAACAGTTCACAACGTTTCAAAAAGAAATGTATAACGAGTTAAAACAACGTGATAACCAAATACTTTTATTAACTACATCGGAAAAAAACAAAGAGAATGAGTATTTACAGACTAAAGCCGAAAATGAAACATTGAAAAAACGTAACCGATTATTAACGGTTATAACAAGTATCGTGCTAACCGTGTTGATATGTTTTATCACGTTTATTATAACGTATACCAATTTGAATAATTCGCATCCGGATCAAGAGATAAAAAAAGAGCCGATTCAACAAGAAGTTTTAAAAACTCCTGTTAAACCGGTTAAAAAATAGTCAATTATATAAAAAATTCTTATCCTCTAAATGTACGATTCGAAGCTATATATATTCATAATAAAGATTATGTAATTAGGCATTTATTCCAATATTAATCTCATATTGTGCCTGGAATTTGTTTTAATGGCCTGTTCACCTCATACATTTGGATGAAAAATACACAAGCGCCAGGGCATTTTTAAATACGCCGCATGATTTTCCTGTATCCGGATCAATAAAGCCGTAACCTTTACGAAGCCAAAAAATTTTTACTCCCTCATTAAAAAGAATATAATCATGCCAGTATTTTGTCTCTGTTCTTACGGGTATCAGCATAAACGTTTCATGCCCTTTTTGTTGCTCTTCATAAGCCTTTTTAACCCACTTCGGGCATTCATCATAAGGTGGGTTACACCAATTAATACCCCACCATTCGCTGTTCAAGCCGTCGATAATTCCTTCCCGGAAATACAAGCTTGCCGGGATATTGGGCCCGCTGCAGCATGTATCTATATCAAACTTATCTATCCCCAAATAATCCAGGGCTTTTTTATACAGTTCCGGCGGTGTTTCATAATCATTTCTTTTCTGTTCAAAATTATATTTACTCATTTATTCTCCTTTCATTCGTCCTTTTGTAAGAAGAAGGTTTCCCCACCCCACACAGGGTAGCAGCCTTTACCCTGTGATTCAAGAAGAGTTTAGATTTTATTGTGGTTTTATATTGCAGACAGTTAATTAACTGACCTGAGCTGCGTAATACATAAGGGTGGTTTATTCTTCTATTTCCTCATATTTAACCTTCAATGCTTCAAATGCGCTTCTCAATGCCTGTGCCGTTTCTTTTGAATATGGCTTGATTTCCATAATACCCTCTGATATAAGCGTTTTACTCGGTATGCGCAAATATGAAAGCGTAGGCATAACTTTGTAAAATAAATTTGGAATGTTATTTGCTGTTTGTATTCTAATCATTGAAAACCTCGTTTATTTTATCTTCGATTTTGCTATATTCATAAGTAAAATCATCTTCATCATTTGTTTTCAATTTAACTAAATTTTCCCTTATTTCTTCCAATGCATTCCAATAATCTAAAGCAATTTCCTGTTGTTTTAAATTTATCATTTGTTGTGATTTTAAATCTTTTTTTAGCTCTTTGTTTTCTTGCTCTAACTCGCATATTGTCTGTGACTTTTGCTGACTTTCTTGCGTTAATGCAAGATTTTCTTGCTCTAAGCGTAATATTTTCACTTGTAATTCATTATTTTCCATTCCTTTTCCTTTCAATTATTGGTGTTTCAAAAGTTTTTTCTATACTCCACCCCATATGTAACCTACCATATAAGGTAGAAGGTTTTATCTTTAATATTTCTGCCCATTCTGCCAAACAATGTGTTTCATTCTTATATGTTACAAGAGTATTCTTACTTGTATTTCTACTTTGTTCTTTCATTGTTGACCATTTGTAATTTGAAGGTTCGTAATTACCGTTGTAGTCAATTCTATCAAGTGTTAACCCCTCTTTATAACCATTGTTGATTGCCCATTGATAAAACGGCTCAAATTCTTCCCATTCTGCAATATAATTAATACCTCTACCGCCATATCTTTCATAAGCCTTTGCACTAGGACAAGAACATCTAGTTTTCATATCTCGCCAAATTCTATATATCCGAGAATTATGTTTCCCGTGAGTTGTTACTCTATCAGCTCTATAACATCCGCAAGATTTTGTTTCTAATCGTCTTAATCTATCTCCGTCTTTTACACATTCTTTCCCACAATCACAAATACAATTCCAGTAGTAATGCCCCTTTTCTTTTTTGTTAAAACTTATTACTGTAAGCTTCCCAAACTTCTGTCCTACTAAATTAATTAATTCTGCCATTGTCGTGGTTCTCCTATATTAAAAGCCCCTTGTATAACCACGACGAAATACAAGAGGGCTTTATAGCTCTTATTAAACTTTTTGTATTGTCGTGGTCAATAACATTATTACATAAAAATAAAGCATTTTCAACCTTTTCTACTTCGTTCATTTAGTCCTCCAATACCCATTCAAGAGCTTTTATTGTAACAGTTTCAACCGTTTCACCCATATCTCCACCCGTTGCCTTTATGCAAGCGTAAAGATTTTTAAGTTGATTTATCTTTTCTCTTATTTCTTCTTCCGTTTTCACTTTTCATTCTCCTGTATTAAATCTAAAATTCTTTTTATTGCCGCTTCTTCATCTATATGTTTACATCCGTAACAACCGCCATAATCGCAATCATTTTGTGTGCAAGTATTTTTACAAATTGATGTAATTTTCTCTATCAGTTCCGCTTCATACCACTTAACCGTATTTCCTTTATAATCTACTGTTTTCCACATTGCTTAAACCTCAATCCGTTTCTTAAAATAAACTATTACCGTTCCTGAATTATTGCCCTTTTTAGGTCTTTTAGTTTCAGGATCTATAAAGGCAATCCGACCTTTTAAAATCTCGTAATGATAACGACCTTCTATTACTTCGTGCCACACTTTTGTATCCATACAGTTAAGAGGTAATATCATAACGCATATTGGGCAATGTTCGGTTTGAACTTGTATATCTGCTTTTCTTATAAATTCTGCTTTAAGACTAAATGGAGGATTACAAAAACATCTACAACCACCCCAATTAAATAATAAAGCATTCTCATCTTTATTAAAAAAACAATGCTCTACCTTTGTGTTGTATTTTGATGCCGCAACGTCCATATTAAAGTGAAATATATTATCTAATTGTCTATAAATATAATCAGGTGTACAAAATTCATCATTGCCCCTGCCTTTTTGGTTCATTTTCATCTTTTAATTTTCTCCATTCTGCAACAGTTATCAAAAAACGGCTTTATCCAATCGTCTAGCTTGCGCTCTTTTGGCTTTTCTTTTTTAAACTCATATAAAGTGCCATAATAGCATTCAGTTTTTACCCATTTGTTATGCCAATCAGGCTTATTCATCTCTCGTGTCATTTTCTTCTCCAAATATTTCGTAATACTGTTCGCACTTATCTAGGCATTCAATACACTTTGTATATTCGCCGTCTCTATCCATTTCAGGCTCACAATCGCTCATATATTCGTCAGCCTGTTTTAATAACCAACTGTCATAACCTGCTACCATATTTATTTCCCCTTCCGGTTTTCCCAATCGTGCTAAAGTCAATAATGTCACGTA
>JAEEGL012334633.1_pt1 | contig 34604 bp, 23 predicted proteins | sample 9134231 | NCBI WGS metagenome assembly JAEEGL01 (sample SAMN16246548, study PRJNA631951) | gut metagenome | biome: gut microbiome; feature: rumen; material: fiber-attached | host: Bos | place: Iran: Karaj | collected 2018-10
ATCAGACACCGCAGGATGCCTTCATCTACTGGAACGACGACCCCATCATCAAGCGTGAACTGAAGAAATACGACATCAAGGCCATCCAGTACCCGTTCTCCGAACTCAAGGAAAAGGGTTCGATAGGCTATATCTCCGAGGGCGAGTACACCATCGAGCAGCCTGTACCGTTTAATATGGAGCAGGAGGCGCTGAGTCTGACGGGCCGCCATAATATCTACAACTCGCTGGCCGCTGGCATCGCCGGCAATATCGCCGGCATCAAGAAAGACGTGATCCGCGAGAGCCTGAGCGACTTCCCCGGTGTGGAGCACCGTCTGGAGAAGGCTGGCGTGGTGCGCGGCGTGCAGTATGTGAACGACTCAAAGGCTACCAACGTAGATGCCTGCTGGTATGCTCTCGACTCGATGAAGACCAAGGTGGTGCTCATTGTGGGCGGCAAGGACAAGGGCAACGACTACGACCCCATCAAGCCGCTCATCAAGGAGAAGTGCTCTGCACTCGTCTATCCGGGTGCCGACAACCAGAAACTGCACGACAACTTCGACGCTCTGGGCATCCCCGTGCGCGACACCCACTCGATGAAAGAATGCGTAGAAGCCTGCTACGAACTGGCTCAGCCCGGCGAGACGGTATTGCTGTCGCCCTGTTGCGCCTCGTTCGACCTCTTTAAGAATATGGAGGACCGCGGCGAGCAATTCAAGGAACTGGTAAGAAACCTCTAACACCCACCACCCATCACCTAACACCCATCACCTAACACCCACCACCCAATGGAAAAGAAAATAGGCAATCTCTTCAAAGGCGACAAGGGCATCTGGACAGTGTTCCTCTTCCTCTGCCTCATCAGCATCGTCGAGGTATTCTCGGCCTCGAGCACGCTGACCTATAAGTCGCACAACTACCTGACGCCCCTCATCTACCACACCGCCATGATCCTGGTGGGCGTGGTAGTGGCCATCGTCACACTGAACATACCGTGCCGCTACTTCAAACTCATCACCCCCATCATGCTGGTGATAACCTACGCCACGCTGCTGTGGGTGCTGCTGTGGGGCGAGAGCATCAACGGTGCCAACCGCGTGATACAGTTGCCGGGATTCACCTTCCAGCCCTCGGAGATAGCCAAGGGCACGATGGTGCTCACGGCTGCGCAGATACTCAGTGCCATGCAGCGCGAGGACGAGAGCGGCGCCGACCCCACGGCCATGAAATATGTGCTGTGGCTCGTGGTGCCTGCCACGCTGCTCATCGGACTGGAGAACCTCTCTACGGCGGTGCTGCTCTTTGGTGTTATCTTCGTGATGATGTTCATCGGTCGCGTGCCCATGAAGCAGATGGGCAAACTCACGGGCGTGCTGGTATTGCTTGCGGGCTTGTTCCTGGGGCTGGTGTTCTGGATGGCGAAGTTGGACAAGGAAGGACAGGCACTGGATGAAGCCCGTACCAACGGACAGACCGAGCAGATGGCACCGACACCCAAGAAGGACAAGTCGGGCTGGGAGAAACTGACCCACCGCTTCTGGACGTGGAAGAACCGTATTGCCGGCGATTCAGACAAGCACCTGTCGGCTGAGGATTACAAGGTGACCGACAAGAACTTCCAGGTGACCCATGCCAACCTGGCCATCGCCTCGTCGGGCATCATCGGCAAGGGCCCGGGCAACAGCGTGGAGCGCGACTACCTGCCGCAGGCGTTCTCCGACTTCATCTATGCCATCATCATCGAGGAGATGGGACTCATCGGTGCCATCGCCGTGGTGTTCCTCTATGTCATCCTGCTGTTCCGCTCCGCCCGCATAGCGAGCCGCTGCGAGAATAATTTCCCGGCATTCCTGGTCATGGGCCTCACGCTGCTGCTGGTGTTCCAGGCCGTTATCAACATGTGTGTAGCCGTAGACTTCGGCATCGTCACCGGACAACCGCTGCCGCTGGTATCCAAGGGCGGTACGTCGACCATCGTCAACTGTGCCTATATCGGTGTCATACTGAGTGTGAGCCGGAGTGCAAAGAAGGTATCAGTGAATAGTGAAAAGTGAAAAATTTGCTACCGCATATAATTATCGTAAAATATGGAGCCAAGAATAATCATCAGCGGAGGCGGTACGGGAGGCCATATCTTCCCTGCCGTATCGATAGCAAACGCTATCCGTGAGTTGCGCCCCGATGCCCAGATCCTGTTTATCGGCGCACAGGGACGCATGGAGATGCAGCGCGTGCCGCAGGCCGGCTACGAGATCAAGGGCCTGCCCATCCGGGGCTTCCTCCGTCCGCTGTGGAAACCGGGGAATATCGGCGTGGCCTTAGACTACCTGAAGAGCAAGCGCATGGCCAAGCAGATACTCCGGGAGTTCCAGCCGCAGGTAGCCGTGGGCGTAGGCGGCTATGCCAGCAGTGCCGCCCTGGGTGCAGCCAACAGCCTGGGCATCCCTACCCTGTTGCAGGAGCAGAACGGCTATGCCGGACTGGCCAACAAACAACTGGCCGGCAAAGCGGCCAAGATATGCGTGGCCTACGAGGGCATGGAGCGTTTCTTCCCCGCCGATAAGATTATGCTGACGGGCAACCCCGTGCGCCAGGCTTTGCTCGACACGACGGTCAGCCGCGAAGAGGCGCTGGCAGCGTTTGGCCTGCAAGCCGACAAGAAGACCATCCTGGTGACGGGAGGCAGCCTGGGTGCCCGCACGCTGAACGAGAGCATGAAGCAAGGGCTCGATACCATCGGCCGGAACGACGTGCAGTTTATATGGCAGACAGGCCGCTACTACTACGATGAGATAGACCAACTGATGAAGCAGCGCAAGGTGGAGCCAAGCCTGCAGGCCTGTAACAACATCTACTACAGTGACTTTGTCGATATGGTGAAGGCCTATCGTGCCGCCGACCTCGTGGTCAGCCGTGCCGGAGCCAGCAGCATCAGCGAGATTTGCTTGCTGGGAAAACCGGTCATCCTGGTGCCCAGCCCCAACGTGGCCGAAGACCATCAGACGAAGAACGCCATGGCATTGGTCAACAAGCAGGCTGCCCTCATCGTGAAGGACAGCGAGGCCGCCAACCAACTGATATCGCTGGCACTCAAGACCGTGAAGGATGACGGTAAACTGAAGTCGCTTGGCGAAAATGTTCTCAAGATGGCCCTGCCCGACAGCGCAAGGGTCATCGCACAGGAGGTGCTAAACCTGGCTGAGAGACAGAATAACGGATAAAGACATAATAACATAATAACAGACAAGGGTTAAAGACGTAAAGACATAATAACATAATAACAGACTTAGAGATGGATATAAAGAATATTAGAGCCGTATATTTCATTGGAGCCGGCGGCATCGGTATGAGCGCGCTGGTTCGCTATTTCATTCATCGTGGACTGGTGGTGGCCGGCTACGATAAGACCGCCACGACGCTGACGCGACAGTTGGAAAAAGAGGGAGCCTTGATACACTACGAGGAGAACGTGGACGAGATACCTCACGCCTGCAAGAAGCCGGAGCAGTGCCTGGTGGTCTATACACCCGCCATCCCTGCTGACCATAAGGAGTTGCTGTATTTCCGCGAGAACGGCTTCGAGATACAGAAGCGCGCGCAGGTCTTAGGCACCCTGACCCGCCAGATGAAGGGCCTCTGCGTGGCCGGTACGCATGGCAAGACTACTACCAGCAGCATGTGCGCCCATATCATGCACCAGAGCCATCTGGACTGCAACGCATTCCTCGGCGGCATCACCAAGAACTACGGCACTAACTATATCGTCTCCGACAGCGACTATGTGGTCATCGAGGCCGACGAGTTCGACCGCTCGTTCCACTGGCTCTCGCCCTGGATGAGCGTCATCACCTCTACCGATCCCGACCATCTGGACATCTACGGCACCAAGGAAGCCTATCTGGAGAGTTTCCGCCACTACAGCGAACTCATTCAGCCGGGCGGCGCACTCATTATCCATCGCGACCTGGAGATGAAGGAGAACCTGCAGCCGGGAGTCCAGCGCTATGACTACGCACGCGACGAAGGCGACTTCCACGCTGAGAACATCAAGATAGAGAACGGCGAGATAACCTTCGACTTCATTTCGCCCATAGAGAATGTGCCGAACATTCAGTTGGGACAGCCTATACCTATTAATATAGAGAACGGCATCGCTGCCATGGCCATGGCTCAACTGGCCGGCTGCACCGCCCAGGAATTGCGCATCGGCATGAGGACCTACGGCGGCGTAGACCGTCGCTTCGACTTCAAGATCAAGACCTCCAACCTGGTTTTCCTCAGCGACTACGCCCATCATCCCATGGAGATTTTCCAGAGTGCGCGCAGCATACGCCAACTGTATCAAGATCGGCATATCACCGCCATCTTCCAGCCGCATCTCTACACCCGCACACGCGACTTCTATCAGGAGTTTGCCGACGCGCTGAGCCAGTTGGACGAAGTCATCCTGACCGACATCTACCCCGCTCGTGAACAGCCCATCGAGGGCATCACGTCGCAGATTATCTACGACCGTCTGGCTCCCGGCGTAGAGAAGCAACTCATCAGCAAGGATGACGTGATTCCATTGGTAAAGAGCCGCTCGTTTGATGTGCTCATCGTGCTCGGTGCCGGCGACCTGGACGCCCAAGTACCCGAAATAACCAACATACTGAAACGCAAGAAGAAATAAATAGTAAATCCCTATGGTGAACTGGAAGAAAATGGTATTCGTAGCCTTCAATGCTGTTTTGGGCACCTACGTGGTGCTCGCCATGACCGCGTTCAACAAGCCTGACACGAAGCAGGTTTGCAGGGATGTTGTCATCAACATTGAAGAAGGCATTATGGAGGGCTTTCTTACGCCTTCCGATGTGAAGCGGCTGATGGAGAAAGACGGCATCAGCCCGGTAGGACAGTTGACAACCCAGATCAACCTGCGCACCATTGAAGAGACACTGCAAAGCAAGGATCTCATTGAGGCGTGCGAGTGCTACAAAGGTCAGAACGGCACTGTGTGTATCAACATACGCCAGCGCATACCGGTTATCAGGGTGATGAACAACAAAGGCGAGGACTACTTCGTAGACACCCACGGCAAGCCCATGCCGCATACCGACTATTCGTGTAACCTCATCGTGGCAACAGGCTACATCAGCAAGCAGTATGCTGAGAAATGGCTTGCACCGCTGGCCAATCAGGTGCTTACTGATGCGTTCTGGAAAAACCAGATTGTACAACTCAACGTGCTGGCCGACGGCTCAGTAGAGGTGGTGCCGCGTGTGGGTGAGCATATTGCCTATCTGGGGCAGCCCATCGACGTAGCCGGCAAACTGGAGCGCCTACGCAAGTTCTATCGCTATGGACTCAACGAGGCCGGCTGGAACAAATACTCGCGCGTCAGCGTAGAGTATGACAACCAGATAATCTGCACAAGACGGTCAGTAAAAGAGTTAAAGGCAATGAAGGGAGTGTGAGGAAGTTAAACAACGAATTAAACATTACAAGATATGGCAGAAATTAAGGATTTTATCGTAGCAATTGAACTCGGCTCATCGAAGGTGACGGGTATTGCCGGACAAAAGAAACCCGACGGCAGCATCTCCATTCTCGCGCTCGTCAGGGAAGACTCGTCCTCGTTCATCCGCAAGGGTGTGGTTTACAACATTGACAAGACGGCGCAGTGCCTCACCTCGATCATCAAGAAGATGGAGGCACAACTGCAGACACGCATCACCCAGGTCTTCGTCGGCGTGGGAGGGCAGTCTATACGTAGTGTCAAGAACTCTATTGTCAGGGATTTGCCTGCCGACACCATCATTACGCAGGATATGGTGTTGGAACTGATGGATGCCAACTGGAACCTGGACTATCCCGACCAGAAGATTCTCGACGTGGCCGAGCAGGAGTATCGCGTCGACACACAGTTGCAGATGGATCCCGTGGGCATCAGGGCCAACCGTCTGGAGGGCAACTTCTTGAACATCCTGGAGCGTAAGTCGTTCTTCCAGAACCTGAACAAATGCTTTGAGACCGCCAATATCAAGGTGGCCGACATGTATCTGGCACCCCTCGCGCTGGCCAACGCCGTGCTCACCGAGGCCGAGAAACGCTCGGGCTGCGCACTGGTAGACATCGGTGCCGACACCACCACCGTCTCGGTGTTCTGGAAGAATGTGCTCCGCCATCTGGCCGTCATACCCCTGGGCTCCGACAATGTGACCAAGGACATTGCTTCGCTCCAGATGGAAGAGCACGATGCCGAGCAGATGAAACTGAAGTACGGATCGGCCTATACCGACAACAATGATATCGACCCCAACCTGAAATACAGCATCGACAGCGACCGCCAGGTGGAGAGCCGCCGCTTCATTGAGATTGTGGAGGCCCGCGTGGAGGAGATTATCGAGAACGTGCGCTATCAGATTCCTGCCGAATACTACGACAAACTGCTGGGCGGCATTATCCTTACCGGTGGCGGCTCCAATATGAAGAACATCGAGCAGGCATTCACAAAATACACTCGCATTGAAAAGGTGCGCGTGGCCAAGTTTGTTACCACAACCATCAATTCAGGCAACGACCAGATCAAGGCACGCAACGGCATGTTCAACACCGTGCTCGGTCTGCTGACCAAGGGCGACATGAACTGCGCCGGCAAGTATATCGACCCCAATGCCACCCTCTTTGATGATCAGGAGTCTGAGGAACAGCCTACGCAGGAGCGCAAGCCACGCCAGATTCACGAGAAGGAAACGGGCACCATCCTCACAACCCAGGAAGAGGAGAAGGCAGCCGAGGAGGCCCGCCGCAAGAAGGAAGAGGAGGAGCGCCTGAAGCGTGAGCAAGAAGAGCGTGAGGCCGAAGAGGAACGTAAGCGCAAAAAGGAAAAGAGCATCTGGAACCGCACCAAGAAATGGCTCGAAAACCTGGCTGCCCCCGAATAATCGGAATTCGTTGGGTCAGTCCCACTTCGTCCCAATCAGTCCCAATCAATCCCACAAACAAAAACAATAACAACAATGGAAGACTTCAATAAAACAAACGACATACTCGACTTCGGGGTACCCGAAGAGAAGCACAGCATCATCAAGGTTATCGGCGTTGGCGGCGGTGGCGGCAACGCTGTTAACCACATGTACAAGGAAGGCATACACGATGTGACCTTCGTGGTCTGTAACACCGACAACCAGGCGCTCAACGACTCGCCCGTGCCCATCAAACTGCAACTGGGTCGCGAGGGCCTTGGTGCCGGCAACCGCCCCGAGAAGGCACGCGCCGCCGCCGAGGAGAGCCTCGACGACATCCACAACATGCTGAACGACGGCACACGCATGGCCTTTATCACCGCCGGTATGGGTGGTGGCACAGGCACCGGTGCTGCTCCCGTCATTGCCCGCGTATCAAAGGAGATGGACATCCTTACCGTGGGTATCGTCACCATTCCCTTCCGCTTCGAGGGCAACAAGAAGATTGACCAGGCCCTCGACGGTGTGGAAGAGATGTCGAAGCACGTAGATGCCCTGCTCGTTATCAACAACGAGCGGCTGCGCGAGATCTACCCCGACCTCTCGTTCCTCGACGCTTTCGGCAAGGCCGATGACACCCTGAGCGTGGCTGCCAAGAGTATTGCCGAGATCATCACCCTGCACGGCACGATGAACCTCGACTTCAACGATGTGAAGACCGTGCTGCAGGACGGCGGCGTGGCCATCATGTCGACCGGCTACGGCGAAGGCGAGGACCGCGTGAAGAAGGCCATCGACGATGCCCTCAACTCGCCCCTGCTCAACGACAACGACATCTTCAACTCGAAGAAGATCCTGCTCAACATCTCGTTCTCGCATCAGAAGGACTCCAAGGACAACTTCATGATGGAGGAGATGAACTACGTACACGAGTTCATGGACCGCTTCGGCAACGACTTCGTGTTCAAATGGGGTGTGGCCGTCGATCCCGAACTGGGCAAGCGCGTGAAGGTCACCATCCTGGCCACCGGCTTTGGCATGCAGAATGTCGACGGCATGGAAGAGCGCATGCTGCGCCAGCAGACTAAGGAGGATGCCAACCGCCTGGCCGAAGAGCAGGAGCGTGCAGCCAAGCGCGAGGAGCGTCGCGGCCATTTCTATGGCGACAGCGACTCGGCCAAGCGCTACAAGCGCCGTCCCAACATCTACATCTTCAGCCCCGAAGACCTCGACAACGACGATGTTATCTCGGCAGTGGAGCAGACGCCCACCTACAAGCGCACACGCGAAATCCTGGCCAGCATAGGCAGTCAGAACGAGCCCGAAGAGCCACGCATAGCCGAGGCTTCCGACGTGCAGCAGGGGGTTATCAGTTTCGTATAGAAACTCTAATATGATTCGTTTCTTGCACCATAATAACAAATGAAAAGCGATGGCACTGAATCTGAACAAAAACTTGAAACTGTACTATTCCATCAAGGAAGTTGCAGAAATGTTTGACCTCAACGAAAGCACGTTGCGGTTTTGGGAGACGGAGTTTCCCTATTTGAAACCTAAGACCTCTGGCCCCAACAAGGTGCGGCAATATGCCGAGAAAGACATTGAGCAAATCAAGCTGATACACAACCTGGTGAAAGTACGCGGCTTCAAACTGGCGGCAGCCAAGAAGATTATCAATGCCAATCGTGATGGTGCCGACCGCAAAGCCGAGGTGATGACCCGCCTGATGGATGTGCGTGATGACTTGCAGGCATTGAAGCGCGAGTTAGACGGTCTGCAGTAAAGTGTTTGACACCAAAAGAAATGGCATCCCTTGGTTAGGGATGCCATTTCTTTATTTAATAAAGAGCCTGTTTTTATTTGTTTTATCTGTTTTTATTTGTTTTTGTAAGACGCGGAGCGTTCAAAACGTCTGGATTAGTAGTTTAGAAACACCTTCTTATTATTAATAATGTAGAAACCGCGTTTCGGGTGCTCTACGCGCCGTCCTTGCAGGTCGTATACAGCGTTTGCCGTTCTCTCGTCACTATTGTTTTGAACAGCATGGACACCTGTGTCAATCAGGCTTCGGAAGTCGAACACACGACTCTCCATGCGGAAGAGGGCCGACACCTCTGTCGAGGTTAGAGGCTTATTGTAGATTATCACGTCATCGAAACAGGCGTCCGGCGAGCCCCAGAACGAGCCCTTGCCCAGCCAGAATTCCTTGCACAGAGTCAGGTGATCGACGATATAGTTGTAGTCGAAGCCGTTTTTGGTGCTCACCGACGTACCGTCAATTGCTCCGTTGTAGACATTGCCGCTATTCTTCACCGTTCCGTCAACATACACTTGTATACCTGAACTGTTGTCACGGTTGACAGAGAGCACCACGTGATGCCATTTGCCAACCTCCAAGTAATTGGTCACCTTGGCTTCGGGTTTGTTGATGTCGAGCCATTTGCCTGCGTTGTCGTTAAAGCCTATATAAGCGTTGCCGGTCATAAAGAGCCGTGCGCCGTTGTTCTCCAGTCCGAAGAGTGCATCCCACAGGTTGTCATCGGTGCGCTTTACCCAGAAAGCAATAGTAGCGCCCTGCTCCAGCGTCTGGCTGTTGAGCGGATTGGGCATGCTGACGTAACTCTCTTTGTTGGCGGCACCGAAGTACAGATGTGCCACGTTCTCGGTGCGCATAGGGTCACCGCCCTCAATGGTGGGCAGTGCCGTGGTGCTGTTGCGCTTCAGCGTGGCGTGCTGCGTGGCGTCGAAGGTATTAGCCAGGTCGGCATCATCGAAGCCGTAGTGGGCCACCATGCCCGTCGTATAGTCGCCGTAGGGCATCGCGTTCTCCTCGGAATAGGCCGTCACGTAGAAGTCCTTGGTCCAGTACCAGTTGCCGGCATCCAGACGCACGTTGAGCGTCACCTGCGTATTGTTGGCCAGGCCTGTCGGGTTATACTTGCCATAGTTGGAGATGATGTCGGGCTGGCTGCTCGTCCATGTCATCTGCGTATTGCCGATGTTCATGTCCAAGTCGTAGAGGTAGATGTCCTGATTAATCGTTGTTCTTGGCAGTTTCAGGTTCTTAGCCTGGTAAGCCAATTCATACTGCGGCATCAACTTGTAGGCCCAGATGTTGACGCCTACGTTAGACATGGCGGTTATCGAGACGGTATGTAGCGACTGCTGGTCCATCACTTCCTCGAACACTACGCCGTTGTAGGGCGTCGACCCCAGTTTCAGGGAAATGTAGCCCGTACCTTCCTCTATGCTCCAGGTACCCGTCTGGCTGCCGCTGATGGTGCCGTCGGCGTTCAGGGAGATGTCCACGGGTGTCACCTCTTCCATGTTGGCATAGTCCATCTTATACTTATGGATGATCAGGTGGTACTGGCCGACAATCTCATCGGCAGTAAAGGGCTGCGTGCTGGCTATCTGCTGGTCGTCGATGGTCTCGCCGTTATATTCAAACGGGGCGGCCACCAGCCAGCCGTTCTTGTTCTGCAGCACCTGATGCGTGCGCAACTGATGACCGATGGTGCCGTCGTTGAACTTGGTGTGGTATACCAGATAGGTACGCCCGTCATCGGCAGCGATAATCGAGTTGTGGCCTTGGGCACATTCGCCCTTGGTCTGAAATCCCCATTTGTTGTATGCTCCCATGATTTTCTCGCCTCGGTTGTCCTTGCCCAGGCCGTAGTTCTGCACCCACTCGGTAAAGATGGCCGAGCGTCCAGATGCATCCTTATAAGGGCCGTCGGGCTTATCCGAACGGAACACGCGCATCTCGTAGCCGCCGTCGGGGGCAAAGCCGCCATAACTGACAAACAGGTAATAATAGTTGCCAATGTGCTCGATATACGGCCCTTCGCCCGAAACGTAGAGGCCGCCGGCAACCTTCTTGCCGAAATAGGGGTCGCTGCTCACGGTATTGGCGTTGCCGCCGGTGGAGGGATAGGTCACATCGTAGTCGCGCAGGCCGTTCTCCTCGTTGAGTTCCAGCATCCAGATGCCGCCCGACCATGAGCCGTAGACCAGCCACAGTTTGCCTTCCTCGTCGTAGAACACAGCCGGGTCGATGGTATGTGGCCATCGGTCGCCCCATGTCTGTCCGTTCTGGCTGCTGGTGCGGGCATAGCGTGAGGGCAGGCTGTTTTGTTGGCCAATGACCAGTTCCAGGTCGGTTTCCTTATACGAGTGGGTGGTATCGCGGAAGCCGCAGATGACCACCGGTCCCTGATAGAGATAGGGGCCGGTAATCTTGTCGGCCGTGAGCAGGATGATGCTACTGTACCATGCGTCGCCGTTGATGCTCAGATACATACACCACTTGTTCATCGTGGGGTTCCATATCACGTCGGGTGCCCACATGTTGCCGTCGATGTTATAGCCGGCATCGCTGCGTGCCGACCAGTCGTAGGCGTTGAACTGGGGGAAGGCCACGTCTTCGCCGCCCTTCTTCACCGTCTTCACGGCGGGTGTTACGAAAGCCGTCTTGTTTGAGGCGTTCGTACTCTTGTCGGTCTTCCATGTAGGATTGGCCACAGTCCATTTCTGGAAATCGGTAGTAAACGCGCCGGCCTTGTGCGAGCCAAACACATAGTAGCGCCTGTTCGTGGGGTCATAGACCACCGACGGGTCGTGTACGCTCTGATAGGTCTTCGTCGTGCTTTTGTAAAGTGACTGTGCCTCTGTGTTGGTCAGTTCGTTTTGTGCGTCAGCGGCCGTTGTTACGCAAAGCATGGCCGCCAGATTCAAGTAGAATAGTAGTTTGTTCATATTAGTTTGTATTAAGTATCTTAGTAGACTTGCGCCTTGTTGGCATAATCGTATAGCCACCAGTCAAGGCTCTTGTTGCGGTCGCGCCCCCACTCGCCAAACGAGTGGCCGACTCGGCTGTAGGCACCCGTCACCTCGCCGTTGCGATAGCGGCCTATAAACATGGCCTCTACGGGATAGTGGAATTGGCCGTCGGGGATGAGCAGTGCCCAGGGCACGCGGTCATCATCGGCCGTAGGGCCGTTGCTGTAGTTCCAGATGGCCTCATCATACTTGTATTTATAGGTGTGAACCTCGTAGCACAGTCCGGTACCGCTCTCCATGATAAAGGGGTCGATGTCGGGCAGTTCAAGATAGGAAGCATTGATGCCGCTGTTAAGATATATAATATATGTACGCGACTGTTCGGGCACATTGGTGCTTTCGTTTTTCACCTCAAACTTACGGGTGTTGTAAAACATACGCACCACCTGTCCGTATTCCTCCTTGGGCAGCAAGCACCAGTGGGCATCGTCAAATAGGTTGATAACCAAATTCCCGTCGTGCCCCTCCACATACACCTTCTCATTGTCAATGAAATAGCGCTCGGTGGTCAAGCCCTCGTCAAAACGGATGCCTTCTTCTATAGCCACACGCTTCACCTTGTTGAAAGGTATGTTGGGCATGCGGATGGCTGCACCAACCTGCTTAGTAGCCCCCACGGCCGAGAGTGTCACCTTGAGTTTCAGCGTACTGTCGTTGACGGCCTGCTGCGAGATGCGCAGCACCACATCGTTGAAGTCGAAATCACCCGGCAGGGGGAAGTCCTCTTCAAACAGATAGGTGTAGGTCTGATAAGTGGGACGGTTGAGTATTCCTGTAGAGATACTCTTGTTTGGGTTGGAAAAATTGGCCGTATTGTCCTCGCCGAATGGCACAACGGTGTATTGACCTTGTGTCGTGACGGCGGCGGCATAGAATTGCTTGTCTATAAAGGGTACGTGGAAGACAGGATTGACGGTCTCGCCGGGCTTGACGAATCGCTCGGTGACTATTTCCACGCCTTCTTCTGCATAAGGGTTGCCCGTTAGTATCTGCACACGCTCGAGGTCGGGGTTGTAGAAGTCGGCCTGGATCGTGAGTGCTCTGGTTTGGAGCAGGTCCCATTCGTGATACGTGTCGACGGTATCAACAAGATAGTTGTTCTGCACCAATGCTTTCCATTGGGCTGTATCTATCTCCATCTTGCGACATCCGGTAATGGCAAACAAAGAGAGAAAGACACACGCCTTTATGGAAAACAAAGTTATGAAGGCACATAAACGAAAGAGCACTCTCATATTAGGGTATTATTTGATATAAACTTTTCCAGATACGGGATTGGTAGGTGTTTGCTTGTACCAGCCTTTGATCGTCTCGTCTTGGGTTGAGGCATCGCTGGCAAACTCAATGAAGTTGGGATAAGCCCACTTGATGCACACATACTCCAGCGGCCACTGCCAGTCGGCAGGCACTACGATGCCGTGGGGATCCTGGCCGGCCTTGGCAATATGAACGCCACCAACGACAACGGGCGAGTCAATCCAGAAATCGGCATCAGCAAACGAGAAGCCCTCGGGCGTAGCGATGGTGGATAAGACATAGTCAACATCGGTTTCGAGCCCAGTGTTGATGAGCGTGCCGGCCTTCTGCCCGAAGAAGTCGTGTACCTCCTTGCCGCCGAAGAGTATCTGACTGCCCAGATAGGCCGTCAGGCTCAATGAAGCACCCGAGCAACAGAGTGTGATGTCGAGGCGGCTCTCGTCTACTGTCTTTGTCTCTTCGTCGTAGTGGTAACTCACCTTCAGCACCACGTCATTCATGTCGTAGTCGCCGTAAGGCGTATCTTCGAAGGCATAACTCCACACGGCGGGGCGGTCTTCTACCACCACAGTCTGGCCGCTGGGGTTATAGCCGACACCAGTACAGTCCTCTGGCGAGGCTGCTGCGGGAATGGAAACGGGCGAAGAGGCCTCGCTGATGAACTTGGTGATATGCACGCGATAATAGTCCACCAGGTATCCGTAGGGATTATATACCTTTTCCGCTGCGGGAATGTCCTGATACTTCACGTTCTCCTTATTGTAGAGTTCGGTAATATCCCAGTCGAAGTAGCAGTTGTCGCGCTGCATCAGGTCGGTGCCGTTGCCCACCTGCACCTTGCCCATCTTGACGATGGATATCTCGTTGGCAGCCGACGGGCCCTTGAACACGGTATTGGTGACGTAGGCCGTTCCTACGTTGACCACACTCTTATCCATCAGGATGTTGGGGTTGGCCGGCACGTAGGCAAGTGCATTCTCTGCACGGGAAGCATCAAATCCTTCAGTCCAACTCTGATTGAATTCGCACAGTCCATCCACGTCGAGGCGGCTGTTCTTCAGCATGGTGAGGTGGCCTATACCTGCCTGCTCGGTATAGTGCATATAGCAGGCATTGACGAAGGTGCAGTTGTAGGCATCGGCAGCCCCCATGTTTGTACGTGCCGTGACATGTCCGAAGTTGGTAATCAGGCCGCCGCTGGTATTGCGTAGCACATCCAGATTGACCGTGCCGCAGTTGTAGAAGTTGGAGCCGTTGATGTTCAGTTCGCCATTATAGTTAATGGTTCCGGCATTGTAGCAGCACGAGCCATTATTTACGTTGTACACCATGGCAGCACCCTTGTTCCCACCGGTTATTTTGCCGCCTGCCATGACCACGAAACGACCTGTATTCGACATGTTGGCCGTGCCGTCGATAATCAGTTCGCCGCCGTTGGCCACTACTATTGTAACGCCATTCAGGGTATAGTCGGTGCCAATATGCAGTTTGCCTTCCACATAGATGACGCTTTCGTTCACCTTACCGTATGTGGAGTTGATATGGAACTTACTGGTCACTTCAGTTCCTGCTGCCACGCGGTAGTGCTTACCGTCGCCATGACCCACGTAATAGGGGTCGGAACTGCCTGACGTTGCCGTATATTCCATCTTGACGCCATAGCAGCCGTCTTCGCTGGTGTTGAGGGTTATTTCGTAGGTGTGGCCGGCCACCATATTCTGGAACGTTATATCAGAATTATACCAACTCCAATTATGGAAATCCGTACCGTTATATTGCAGGTAACCGCCATTGTCGGTCACGGTTATTGCATTGTTCGAAGCACCTGTCTTATGATAGAAGGTGAACGTACCGTTTACATCGGGCACGAATCTGTAGTACGAACGGGCGAGACGTGCGTTGTAGCCCTCCCAAGCCTTGTCGTAACTACCGTCGCTGACGGCTGCGGAGGAGGCAGCGTAGGTCACGATAACCTTCCACACGCCACTCTCGCCGCTACCCATGGAGATAGTGTGAGTGCCGGCACTGACGCCCGTCACGGTATAGACACGGCGGTCGCCAGTGGTCGTTGCGCTGGACAATGGCAGTTCGGTGCCATCAAATTTCAGAGTGTTTGCAGTGGTGGTAGCCTGCTCAATAGTTACCGTACAAGCCTGCGTAGGATTAAGGGCAATGGTATGCGTTGCGTCCAGTTCGGAGGCACCACCATATTTCCAACTCTGGCCATTGTCGCCATTGGGCATTGAGAATACCATGCCACTCGTTTGGTTTAATGCACCATACCAGAACGACACTTCCTCTGTTGCACCAATAGCCACGGGATTACCAAAGGTGAGCGTGCCCGCCTTGGCAGAGCCATTCATCACGTTGACAGATTCACCTGCAGCCGGATCGTAGCCGGCAACCACTTTATAGGTTGCCGTTTCCGTAGTGGAACTGCTGCTGGAACTGGGATAAATCAGGTTTGAAAGCGTCGACTGCACCTCCAGGTCTGCATCGGTAAAGGCCGTATAGGCATGCATGGTCTCTGCGCTCAACGTATTGTCAACCACATCGAGCGCACCGCTTGAAACCATTTCTCTATAGGCATCTATTTGGCTTACAAATGCTGCGCATGTCTCTACCGTTGGGTTCAGGAAGTCATTCACTGTCTTGGCATAATCGGAAGCCTCAGCCTCGGTAGCACGGGTGGTACGCGCTGCACTGACATCAGAGCCAAACACGGCGTTCATCGTACCCTCTACCACCTTCACGTTCTGAACTAGATAGCGGCCCTTGCTGTCGAAAACAGCCACATAAAGGCTATTGTCGGCCGAGGGTGCCTCAAATGCCAGTTCAACTCTGCCGCCTTCGTCCACAGACTCCTTGGCATAGAAATGAACATTTGAACCAGACATCGGGTTGGCATCGTAAATGCCTACGGTGTACTTTTGGTCCAATCCGAGGTTGACGGTTACAGAGGCCTTGATGGTGGCCGTCATGTTCCAGTCTTGGTTCGGGTCGATTTCAATACCCAGTTGCTCTTGGGCATACTGCACTTTTTCTTCGTCGGAATAATTCCTTATTCCGTCGTCACGGGAACAACCTGCAACAATAGCCAGTGCCATTGCTGCCATCCCTGTCATCAAATACTTCTTATTCATCATCATTATCTATTTAGTCCATTTCTTCGTCGGCCTCATAGCCGCCCATCTCTCGTAGGGCGTTCTTTAGCATAGTGTACTGCTGGTACAGGTGGTTGACGGCTTCCTCGCCCTTGGTATAGTCGTGCATCGGGCTCTTGAGGAAGAAACTCAGGAACTGCTGTATGCCGTACCGTCCGGCCCTTTGGGCCAAGTCCATCAGCAGGCAGAGATCCAGGCAGATGGGTGCTGCCAGGATGCTGTCGCGGCAGAGGAAGTTTATCTTGATCTGCATGGGATAGTTGAGCCATCCGTAGATGTCGATATTGTCCCACGACTCCTTGTTGTCGTTGCGCGGCGGGTAGTAGTTGATGCGCACCTTGTGGTAGTAGTCCTGATAGAGGTCGGGCTGGTCGCCGGCCTTGAGGATGGTCTCCAGCGTCGACAGTTTCGACACCTCCTTGGTGTGAAAGTTCTCCGGCTCGTCGAGCACCAGTCCGTCGCGGTTGCCCAGGATATTGGTCGAGAACCATCCGTTGAGCCCCAGGCAGCGGGTGCTGATTATGGGTGCGAAGCCGCTCTTCACTAGCGTCTGTCCGGTCTTGAAGTCCTTGCCGGCGATGGGCATGCGGGTCTGCTCGGCCAGTTGCCAGATGGCGGGAATATCCACCGTGGTGTTCGGCGCGCCCATGATAAAGGGGCAGCCTTCCAGCAAGGCGGCGTAGGCATAGCACATCGACGGGGCCACATGGTCGCGGTCGTCGGCTTTCATGGCGGCCTCCAGGTCTTCCAAGCGATAGTGTACTTTCTCGTCAACAGGCACATAGATCTCGGTCGACGCGGCCCACAGCACCACCACGCGGTCGCAACCTTTCTCCTGCTTAAACCGCCGTATGTCCTCGCGCAGCATCTCCATCATCTCCCAGCGTGTAGGCATTCCAAGTCCCTGCCCTTCGCAGGGGGTCAGGGGTAGGCCCTTCACGTTCGTACCGTCAAGCCGCTTCACATAGTTCCTGTCGAAGGCTGCAGGCATGGGCACTATCTGCTCCAGTTCGTCGCGCACCTGGTCTATGTCTTCTTTCTTCAGCACCTGGGCATAGACCGCTGCCTGATAGGCATTCTGCGGATACACGTCCCAGCAGCCAAATACAATATCGTCGAGCCGTGCCATGGGTACAAGGTCACGGTATTTCAGGTATTTCTTGTCATCGCCTTTGCCGACACGAATCTTGTCGTACTGCGTCATAGAGCCAATAGGCTTTCCTAGCCCCTTGCGCACCAACAGCACACCGCACATGAACGTGGTGGCAACGGCACCGTTGCCCACTATCATGATACCCAGTTTTCCATTTGCCGGCGTAATATTTTCATGTTTCATTTCGTATTTTTGTTGTTAACGAAGGCAAAGGTACAACGTTTTTTTTAAAAACGGAAGAATTTATTGCTTTTTTTAAGAAAAAGGTGTATCTTTGCACAATAATTTATAGTTGAGAGTAAAAATGGGAGTAAAAACGGGAGCAAGATTGGGAGTAAAAACGGGAGTCTTGGTGACTGCACTTTTCATCTGCATGCAGGTAGTGGCTCAACGTCAGGTTTTCATCTATTCGCCCGACCCCAACGGCGGGTTGCGGATAGCAATAAGTCAAGACACTACATGGAACGACCTGGGCCGGCTATGCTCGTCGGACTATGGCACCTGGGGCGTGGAGAAGAAAATGTTCAATCCTCACTTGTGCCGTGCTGACGATGGCACATGGCGACTGGTGTTCCAGGTCAACAACCACTCGCCACTCTTTGCTGCCTCCTATAGCCGCGACCTCATCAACTGGCGGCCGCAGGACTATATCCGCGTGAGCACGCCGCGATGCCTCAGGCCCGTGGTACAGCCCGACGGACAGGCTTTCAACGTCTATTATATCAGCGGCGAAGGTGAATTGCGCCAACTGTCGGCCTCCCATGATTTCCGCCATTTCAGCGAGGATGAGCCGACCACGGCTATCGACGCATCGGTATGGCTGCGCGACACCGTCAGCATCAAAGGCCAACAGGCTATCGGCCAAGTGTTTACAATCAGAGAGGCCGAGGCAGAGGCCATCGTCAACGACTTCGCCCGACAGGGTGCCGACTGGCGGCTCTCCAACGAGCGCATGCACGACGATGGGGAAAATGAAATAATGAAAACGATAAAGGATAAAACCGTTGAGGCTACACTCACTATTTATCCTGACAGTGAAAAGGTGATCAGCAACAAACTCATCGGCATCTTCTTCGAGGACATCAGTTATGCGGCCGACGGTGGACTATATGCCGAAATGGTGCAGAACCGCGACTTTGAATATAATGCCAAGGACCACGGAGGCTGGACGGCCACCACCGCCTGGACATCGCCGTCGGACATCAAGATTGCCGAGGAATACCCGCTCACACCGCAGAACCCCCACTATGCCGTGGTGACCAACAAAACGCTGGAAAACGAAGGATGGGACGGCATGGTGATAGAGAGCGGACATAGATACGACTTCTCCATGTTCGTGCGCGGCAATAAGACGATCTATATCACCCTGCGCGGCGACGACGGCACCATCCTCGGCACCGGGCGCATCAAGGCCAAGGGCGACGAATGGAAACGATACGAATGCGTGATCATGGCTTCGAAAACCAGCACCAAGGCTCATCTCGAACTCATGCCGGAAGGTAACAGCGAGGCATGCATCGACATGGTGAGCCTCTTCCCACGCGAGACCTTCAAAAACCGGAAGAACGGACTGCGCAAAGACCTCGCACAGGTCATCGCCGACCTCCATCCAAAGTTCGTGCGATTCCCGGGAGGATGCATGAGCCACGGCCAGGGACTGGAAAACATCTACCACTGGAACCACACCGTAGGCCCCTTGGAGAGCCGCACGCCCGACTTCAACATCTGGCATTACCACCAGACGCGCGGACTGGGCTTCTTCGAGTATTTCCAGTTCTGCGAGGATATTGGTGCCGAGCCCCTGCCCGTGCTTGCCGCGGGCGTGCCCTGCCAGAACTCGGCCAACAACGCCGAGGGGGTGGGCGGACAGCAAGGCGGCATACCTATGGACCAGATGCCGGCCTACGTGGAAGAAATATGCAACCTCATCGAGTGGGCCAACGGCGACCCCGACACCAACGAATGGGCTCGTATGCGTGCCGAAGCCGGACATCCCAAGCCCTTTAACCTCAAGTATTTAGGACTGGGCAACGAAGACATCATCAGCACCGTCTTCGAAGAGCGCTACGAGATGCTCTGCCGTGCCATCCGCGAGCGTTATCCTGACATCAAGATATGCGGCACCGTGGGGCCCTTCCACAGCCCTTCGGCCGACTATCTCGAGGGCTGGGACTTTGCCCGCACGCATCCCGACCTACAGTATATGGTCGACGAGCACTACTACGAGTCCACCGGCTGGTTCCTCCATCATCGCAACTACTACGACAACTACCCAAGATTGTTGAGTGTTGAGAGTTCAGAGTTAAGTGACGTTAGTCCTTCCGCGGCAAAACTAAAGTCTCTCAACTCTCAACCCTTAACCCTCAACCCCACCAAGGTTTACCTCGGCGAGTGGGCAGCCTCGACCAATGCGAAGCGTCCCAACGTAGAGACGGCCTTGGCCGAAGCCCTCTATCTCACTGACATTGAACGCAATGGCGACATCGTAGAGATGACCTCCTACGCCCCCATGCTCTGCAAGGACGGCCACTCCAACTGGAATCCCGACATGATTTATTTCTCGAACACCGCCATCCGCACCACGCCTGCCTACGACATCCAGCGCCTGTTCTCGGTATACAGCGGCGACCGCTACGTCAGTTCAGAATTGAGAGTTCAGAGTTCAGAGTTTTCTCACCGCCTCGGAGCCAGCCTCGTGCGCGACTCGAAGACGGGCCGACGCTACCTGAAACTTGTCAATGCCCTGCCCGCAACCCTGAAGGTCACCATCGAGGGTCTGCAACTGCCCTCGCTGACGGGAACTGGGTCAGATTCGCAGACAGGAGCGGTGACAAATTCGCAGACAGGAGCAGGAACGGTCAAGTGCATACAGTTTACCGGCGCCATCGACGACCAGAAAGCCAAGGCCGCAGAGATAGAGACCTCCGACCCCACCACCCTGCCTCCCTATTCCTTCCGCGTCATTCCGCTATAATACATATAGGATTAGCAAAACAGATCGATAAAACTTAACTTTACATAACACTTGGACGACCAAACAAATATATTGCCATTCTCGTCCTCAGCCTGCAAGCAAGAACCTTTCTGGCGTAACTACCCTCTCTCCTTGGGTGATTGGGGTGGCAACGCAGGCTCCCCAAAAAACAATTATAGCCATTATTTTCGAAATAATGGCTATAATTTTAAAAATAATGGCTATAATTTATCTCCTCTTTTTCAGTTACTTCCCCTGAATATTGCCCGTAAGGATGATATTGGCTACGCCGATGTAGTCGCTTACGTCTATCACGCCGTCGCCGTTCACGTCAGCCGCCTGCTCGTTGAAGCCCACGGGTGTCTGACCCAGGATGCGGTTGGCAATGCCGATGTAGTCGCTCACGTCTATCACGCCGTCGCCGTTAATGTCGCCGAGCAACAGAATATCATCTGTCTGAAGAACGTAAATAATCCTCGACATCTCATCGGTTTCTGGTGCAAAAATCTCAAGGCGGTCTACACGGTCTTTGTCAGTAGTGTTTGCCTCACAGATGAACGTGAATGAACCGTTTTCGATTCCCTCAGTTACGCCATTGAGCCTGACAAAGGTGCTCAGCGAGTCCTCCACGTACCAATCCATTTCCGTGTCGCCAGAGCCGATATTGTTCACGTTGACGGTGTATGTACCGCCGGCATTACTCACCATGACGGTGTCAGCTACACTCAGGATAGGCACACGACGCTCATAGTTGGCGATGTAGAACTGGTCTTTCTGACGATTGACGGTAAGGTCAGCTTTGTCAGACACCACCTTGCCAGAACGATCAGTCCATTTTTTGAAATGATAAGACCCATACTGCTCAGTGGCCGTGAACTTCACCTGCTGGCTGCTTATTGTGTAGGAACGGTAGAGATTGCCATTGCCGTCGGTCTTGCCGCCTACGTCAGCCTCGGAACAGGCAATGAACGGAAGCAGTTCATCATTGGTCGTGATGTCGATGTTGCGCAGTTTGTTGGGCCTGCGGGTGAAGTCATACTGCAAGCGAAGCACCAGGGAGTCAATCATGATGTCAGCCCCACCTGATGTATGGACTTTCTTCGACAGGGTGATGTCGCCCCATGCCGACGGACGGGAGAAGAGCATAATTTTACCACTATTCTCCAGAATGGAGGCCAACAGAGAGGCACTAGCAGCCGAGGGCTGGATGGTCGAACTTTCCTTTGACACTGCATCATACCTGATACCCCATGTATGCGGACTGGTGGTCGATCGCGACTGGTGGTCGAACCAATAAATCTGCCCGTCTTTCCTGAACTGCGACACGCCCTGGTGTGTCATATTCAAGTCCATGTAGCCCGAATAGCCTACGTTGCCTTCCACATGCGTCTCAATGTGTTGGATGCCCAAATCAACAATACGCACATCCTCCTCATCGGGCGCAAAGATGCCCATTTCGTGGAAGTTAAGCATGAAATTATCATCGCTGTTAATGATATCAAGCTGCTCCTTTGGAATGACAATGGTGATAGGTGCCGACTGTTCAGGATAGTTCACGTTATACTTTTCGATGATTACCTCCGCCATCGCAGATATTACCTGTCTGAATGTGGAACTAAGATCTTTGTAGGAATTATTGTCAATTCTAACGGAATCTCCAGCCATAGCTATTGCCTCAAACCGTTTGAACATACTCGTCAAATTGGCTTCACCCTGATATGGCTTCAACAGGCGGTACTCGTAGGCTTTTCTCAGATAGTAGTGGTATTTCAGCAGACGGCTTCTTGCCCTTTGTTCCATGTCGTCCAAGTAGAGCATGGCATTAAGGTCGCGCTTACTGTTGCCGATGAACACGTCACGCCGCAGACCGTCGAGAGCCAGCGCATCCTTGTTGATAGCTGATACTGTGCTCGACATATCTGTCACCGTCTTGGCCAGTTGGTTCACAAAGTCCTGCTTCTTTATTTTCAAATTATCCAGTTGCGCATTCAGTCGCTTCCATTCTGGCGATTCGGCACAAATACGTTTCCATTCTTCTGTCACCTGGTCGGTGGGGGTGGAACTTTGCGAGAATACACTACTCAATTTGCCAATGTTGGTAATCAGCGGCGACAGTGTATTGCCTATCGAACTCAATTCATCTCTGACAACCTTCCAGTTACCAGTTGAGTCTTTGATGGTTTGGAGCGACTTTTTTATGCTATTGTAGAAATCTTCGCTACAAGCCTTGTCGCCAACGGCATTCACGGCCGCGGTATAGTCATCGCTGTTCACCAGACCTAACTGTGATGAATACGACAGCGCATAGTTAAGCCCTGTACCGACAGCCGTTCCTACAGGTCCTAAGACTGGCAGAACATTGGCCACCGCCTTGCCTATAGACATCGCCTTCTTGATGCGGTTGCGCTTCTTTACGTTCTTCTTCGCCTTTTCCATCAGAGCCTGGCCAAGAACGTCTATCTGATGCTCCACGTCTTTTATCATCAACACTATTTCTTCCAACCTGTCTTCAAGAATAGGGATGCTGAAAATCAGTTCGTTCAGTTGGCTCATCTCGTCCTGCAAATCCTGCTCTTTAATCGAGACCTCAAGTGACTTTGCGTCCACCCACTGCTCCAACGTCCTGTCAACGCGCGTCAGCCAGTAGTACATGTATAGTGTGGGGATGGCACGGTCTATCTCGTTGTCGTAATTCTCAAGCAACACCTCAAACGACAGCAGAGGCACCCAGCCTTGGGGATTGCCGAAATAGTCAAGTCCCTGCTCCAGTTTGTAGAGCATGTCGCCTATCTCCATAAGGCGGTCGCGTAGAGCCAAATCGCTTTCCACATCGTATTGCTCCCAGAACTCCGATTCCATATAGTCATCTATCAGCGATTGATATTCATGACAAATAGCCAAAGCCTGCTCTGGATAGTTGTTGATGAAAGCGTCGTTGGCATGGTGGATGACTCTGGAAATGTAGTAGGGGTGCAAGTAAGCGTATGGGTTGTCTGTATGCTCAAAACGTCCGTCACTGCCCATCACTCCCGAACCGATGACGGCTCCAGCCGTATATGAACTGTCAGGAGCCACATCATATCTCACGCCGCTGCTGCCACGGGCATAGTCGCAGTAAGTGCTCAGGTCGATGTTCGAGGTCAGCGTGCCGCCATTACCCCCGTTGCCAGGCATCCCTTTTCGGTTGGTACACTGCCCTCTGGCACCATTCATGATAAGCCTTTTCGCCATGTTGGCCTTGAAGGTCTTTACGAAAATGGCGATGTTGCCCGCGTTGCCGCCGTTTATTCCTTTGGCATTGGTCATGGTGTCGGTAACAAGCGAGTCAATAGACATAGGCGTTGTGTTGATAGATGCCATCACCGTGTCATGATCCTCAAAGACGAGTTCCTTGGCATAAATGGTGACATCGGTCTGAGGGAACCGCAGGGCGGAACGGATGACGAGCCGCTCGGCATAAATATTCAGCTCGTGGATGTCTGCACGTCCAATAAGCCCTTTCACCTTGTTATCCAAATTACTGTCAAAAACTATCTCCTTTCCAGATATACTGTAACCATAGGCTGTCCGCTCCAAATTGTTTATGAACATCTTCTTTGAGGTCTCTGCTATGAGAATGTAGTCGGTTGAATCGGGCATAAAGCCAAGCGACTGTATGACACTCTCCTCTGGTATGGTCTGCCCCAACAAATCGAACTTCACCTCTTCAGAGAGAGTTTCCACGCCATTTGTGGCTGTAAACACTATCGTAAACGGGTCATGGTCATCCTTGGAAGGGTAGTATTTGAACCGTCCAGTCGTTTCGTTGAACTCAATGGTACCTTGCGGTGGTTCGTTCACTTCGTAGCTATAGACCACATTCAGGGAATGTAGGGAGTCAGCCTTCACGTAGAAACCATGACCGTCCTCGGTATATCTGACGGTCTGGGCATAGATGTGGCCTATCTCGTACTGGGGAAGCGAGTCCTGCAGAATGTCGTACATGTCAAGACCATTATTGGAGAATAACACTCCATCAACGGTGCTTTCCCCGATAGCCACCGGATAAGCTGGTTGCAGGCTGATAAACCTACTGGGCGATTGTGAAAAGGCTGTCAGCCCTATCACAACCATCAATATGGATAATAGGAACCTTTTCATAGCTGTTAGTATTTAATAATGTATGTTACATAGACATTCTTGGGGCGGTTGTCACTGCCTACAGGAACGACACGGGAGGCATCAAAGCTCGTTTCAGGACACCAATCGTCACCATTACCTCCTCTTACGCTTGCACTGTCCCTATGGCCACCATTATAGAACACACCACTTGTAAGAGATGCGCCGCGGTCAAATGTTTTAAAGGAACCTGTAATATTCCTAATGGCATCCCCTTGATAGCTACCCACATTATTACCTGTGTTTCCTCCGTTGTCGGTCAAAAGGACACGGCTATCAGCATCGGGGTCGTTACCCGACTCACCAGAGACGCCTCTGAGGAACATACCCCGAAGGTCTGGGAGATTGAAGGTCGTGGCACCGTCGCCAGTTCCCCAACATACGCCAATGGCCTTATATAGGTTGGCGTAGTTGGTGCGGCTGATGGCAGAGCCATCGCAGAGCATCCACCCGTCGGGTATGTTCTCTGCCGGGCCAGCGAATGGGATAATCATACCGGCAGGAAAGGTCAATGTGGCATTAAAGGCGGCCTCCGAATAGGGTGAACTCGGCAGTTGGGCAAAGCTTACCTCACGGTAGTTGCTGCCCTCCATAATCTCAATCTTCATCCAGTAGTAAACAGCGGCGAAGTTAATGTCCTTATAGTTTGCTGCCACGCTGCCCGAATCGCGTGTGCCTTTGCCCACGGTTATGCCGAAGCAGCCAGAGTAGTCGGTATGCACCTTGTGTGTCTCCACCCACGTCGGGGATGCAGCCATCTGACCAGGATAAAGAGAAATACGAAGGGTCACATCGGAATTAGACAGCAGTACGCCGTCTGCATTTCTCACCACGGCCTGGTAGTTGAAGCCCAGTCCGCTGTTCTGTGCAAATGTTGCCGTAGCGGCCACTATGGCGGCTACAAGCGAAAAGAATAGTTTCTTCATAATTATGTAATTGTTTTGGTTTGTAAATAAAGTGAATTATAGGTTTTGTTCGTTTGGCGATAGGTACAATAAGAATAGGTGCAAGCATTCCTGATTTGCTGCCCTGAAGGTATCGCCAAACACCTGAAAATGCACAAATGGAATAACCCACACCTACGTGGTGTGAGTATTCACATCTTACTGGCATTTCCGTGCTGGATAATTTTGGCGAAATTCTCAGGGCACTAACCGTAAGAGTAAACACTCTATCTCACTATGTCTTTCTTTTCAGTCGTTCTTTCTACGTCATGGTGATAAATGTTTTATTATATAATCACTTTTTATACTTTGACTTCTGCGCCCAGTCCTCAATTTCAATATTAGGAATATGGTCGAAATGTTTTACATTCGAGGTTACCATCACATAATGATTATGTATGGCACATGAGCCAATGAGAAGGTCAAATTCTCCAATCATCTGGCCACGATTCTCCAAGTCCGCCTTATTTGTTCCATATAGGCGGAGGGATGGAAGAGCTGGTACCAACTCGAATGATTGTAAGATATATGAAACATCATTAAACTGTTCAGACCGCCCAGACTTGGCAGCACCATAAAAAAGCTCTGCAATAGTAATTGCCGTTATGAAGCAGTTTTCTGCCCCAACCTCTTCCACCTTGTCAAGCACACGATCGTTGTTCTTGATAAGTTCAATGCAGATATCAGTGTCAAGCAAGTATTTTCTTCCCATACTTTACCAGCTTTCTACAGTTCTGCCATAATAATCATGATTGCGGAGGCTGTCCGCATCAATGTTGCTCCAGTCTCCCTTGAAGCACGTCCTCAGATTAGGCCGTGTTCGCTTTTCATTGACCTCATCCCGCATGGAATTTGACAATCTGGAAATCAAATCCAATTTGTCACTGTTGCTTAATGATGCTAAAACCATCATATACAATTCTGTTATACTTAATGTTTCCTTCATAAACTCATTTATTGTTCGTCCATAGCCTGTCTACAAATTGATAGGATTGATTTCCACGCCGATTTCGCAGCCAAGGAGCACAAAGGGATAACTGACTTTGTCGAAGTCTGCCTGCACAAGCCTGTCCTTGTCCAAAAGAATAAGGATGTCCCAGTCAGAATCTTTATGGGCATCGCCACGTGCACGAGACCCATACAATATTGCTTTACCACCGTCAGGTATAGCTGACGACGCAATAATCCTTATTTTGGATATGGCAATGTCTTTAGTCATATCATAATTTGAGAAAACAAAAACTGTGCGCACATCGCACTGCGCAGGTGCAAATTTACGAATTATTTGTGAACCAGCAAAGAAAAGTGGGGAAAAATTTGGAGGGAACGGGAAAAATGCTTATTCATGCAGCGTCAAACCTCAAGTTTGGCGCTTTTGCGGGCTGGCGCTGGGCCTGCCCCTACAAGTGACGATGCTAAGATACAAACAATAATCCGAACCGCAAAGCGATTCGGATTATCCAGTTTTGTCTGGTCTGCTTTTCGATAGTCTTTTATATTGATGGTCACAAGGACATCACAATTGTTCTCTAACGCACACTGATACTGGCAACTGCCTCAACCTGTTTCCTCTCCTCAATATATTCTATGAAGATATTGGTATCAAGAAAAATCTTCATACGTGATATTTCTCTTCAAGATATTCGTTAATTAACTCTTCAGGTGAGGCATCAATGCCTTTCATTAGTCCACGCAGACTTTCGTGTCTATAATGCTTGGCTTTTTTCGTTGGCTCTGCATTACTGCCTGATGAGAGTATTCGCAAATATAACTCCAATGCCTGTTCTATCTCGCTGATGCAGATATACTCGTCGGCACTGTGACTACGGGCTGACTCCCCCGGCCCCAACTTAAACGAGGGGAACGACATCAGCGCCTGGTCAGAGAGCGTTGGCGAGCCGAAGGGATTCATTCCAAGATCCAGACAGCGCTTCACCAACGGATGATCTACGTTGATACTCGACGAATGCAGACGGAAGGAGCGGGCCTTCAGTTCGCAACGTTTTACCTGTTTCTGCAGGAACGCAAACAAATACTCGTTCGCATAATACTCATTTGTGCGCACGTCGATGACGAAATGCAGGATGTCAGGAATGACGTTGTGCTGTGTACCGCTCTCCACTTGTGTTACTGTCATCTTCGTAGGCCCCAGCAGGGGACTCTCTTTCTTAAAGCGATAGTCGCGCAGCCACAGCAGGTCGTCCAGCGCCTCGTAGATGGCATTTACCCCCTCGTTGCGGGCAGCATGGCCACTCACCCCGTGGGCATAGCCATCGATGACCATCAGTCCCTTCTCGGCAATGGCCGGCTGCATCCCTGTCGGCTCTCCCACGATGCCCACATCAATCTTTGGCAACAGCGGCAATGCGCGCTCTATGCCGTCATGGCCCGACACCTCCTCTTCGGCCGAGGCCAAATAGACAAGATTAAAGGGGAGGGGCTCGCTTTTCAATATACGGAACACCTGCAGCAGCGTCACCAAACCGCCGCCGCAGTCGTTAGAGCCCAGGCCGTAAAGGCGGTCGCCTTCTATCAACGGCTCGTGCGGATTCTTAGTCCAGGTGGCCACCGGCTTCACCGTGTCGATATGCGCATTGAGCAGGACGGTAGGGCGGCTGTCATCGAAATTGTCGGACAGCACCCATATATTGTTCGCCTCGCGCCGTGGCATCAGCCCCCAATCCGTCATCTGCTGCTGCATCAGGTCGGCTGCCTGCCCTTCGTTGCGGCTCACCCTGGGAATGGCAATCAGTGACTTTAGCAGACTGACTGCATCCCTTACGTAGTTTTCCTTTACATCTATAGTCATTACACCTATCCTTTAAAAAATGTGGCTACAAAATTACTGATTAAATGTCAATTCACCAAAAAATAGGTTTAAGACAAATACTAAAACTACTTAAAATATGGGCAATAATGATATATTTTATTTAATTAGCAGGTAAAAATGAGGGATTATTGCAGAAATGTGAGTAAATTTGCAGCCGAATTTGATTAAAGAAAATTTTTGATGAAGAATTATCTCAAGACGCTGTCTGTACTCTCGTTGCTGTCGTTGATGCTTTCCTCATGTCTGGGTGGCGACGACAATAGCACCAGTACTGTGGGTTATGACGATATGGCAATTACCGCCATTACCCTCGGTACACTCAACCGTTATACCCATACAACATCATCCACTACTGGCAATGACACCATTATAAAAAGCGGTCTGACGGGCTCTGCCTACAATATGACCATTGACCAACTCAGTTGCAGGATTTTCAACCACGACCTGCTACCCGTCGGCACTGACCTCAAGCATGTGCTTTTGAGTAGCATATCCACGAAAAACAATGCCATTGCGACGCTGAAGTCAACAACAAGCGACTCTATCATGGTGATATCGTCAAGCGACAGCATCGACTTCTCAACACCACGCATATTAAGGGTCTATTGCAGCAACCTGGACAAATGGCGTGACTATACCATGACGCTCATAGCCAACCCAAACACCGGCATCAACTTCGAATGGCGAAAGGTCTCTACTATAGAAGAGGTGGCAAACGAGAACTGGACAGGGAAGCACTTGGTGACCTTCAATGACAGCGTCAGACTGGTTGACCGCGACGTGGTGGTGATGAGCGACATGCTGTTGACGGGTAGCCTGCATAATGATGTGGCTTATCGTTTGAACGGCAATAATATAGAATATTCAACAGATTTGGATAACTGGACTACGGTGGAAACCGACGGTCAGCAGCCCGAATTGCGGCACTTACTGGGTACGGGCACCAAGGAACTATTTGCCCTGGGGCTTGACAGTGGGATAAAGCATTCGTCGGACAACGGCATGACGTGGCAGGATGAACCGCTCGACGACGATGCCACGCTACTGCCGGTCAAAAACATGGCGATGACTGCCTGGAAATACACCCCCGTAGACTCTACCGACTATGTGCTGATGGTGGGCAACGACAGTAACGACAGCATCCAGGTATGGCGTAAAATCAGTCAGTATGGTGGTCCTACCAAGGGCGGCCAGTGGGTCTATATGGAAGGGGTCAGCGGCCTTGAAGACCTGCAGCGGATAAACGGAAGCGAAGGCGAGCAGTTGCCAAGCCTGGTGTTCTACCAAGACGCTGTTCTGGCCTTAGGCAGCAATAATACCGTTTATGAATCTTACGACCAGGGACTATCCTGGGCACAATCAACCACCTACGCATTTCCGAAGAGTCTGACGGGTGAGCGTGTGATGATAGGCGTTGCCAAGGATATGCTCTGGCTGGTGACCAACAGCGGCGAGATATGGCAGGGAACGAAGAGATAAGGTGAAGGATATAAAAAAACATATAGGTAGGAACGTGACAGAGAGAATGGTGATGCTGATACTATTCACTGTTCACTGTTCGCTATTCACCAGCCTGGCGCAGGACGAGCCCGAATACAAGATGGAGATAGGCGCGGGCGTAGGACTGATAAACTATGTGGGCGACCTGAACAGCAGCCTGCTCAAGGATATGATGCCAATGGGAGGCGTAGTGGCCAAATATAAGATGAACCCTCGCATGGCCTGGGCTGCCTCGCTGAACTACGGGCAGGTGAAAGGCACGCCACAGAACACCACCACATGGATGCCCAAAAAGGTGAGTACACTGGCGGGCTTCCACACAAAGATTACCGACTTCCACGTGAAGTACGAATATAACTTCTGGCCCTACGGCACTGGCCGTGAATATCACGGTGCAAAGCCTCTGACGCCATACATCACCCTGGGCATGGGACTGGCCTTCGCCAGTGGACCCACATCGGTGACTGCCTTTCAGGTGCCTATTGGCGTGGGTGTGAAATATAAACTGTCCAGCCGCCTGAACCTCATTGGCGAGTGGATGATGCACTTCTCAGGCAGCGACGGCCTCGACGGTGTAGCCGACCCCTACAGTATACAGAGCCGGGGCATGTTTAAGAACACCGACGGCTTCAGCACGTTGAAAGTATCGCTGACCTACGAGTTCATGGAAAGGTGCAAGACGTGCAACAACGACAAGGATTGAAGATTGAAAACTGAAAAATGAAAATTGAGATATGAATAACGAACTGGATATGACACGCATCCCAGAGCATATTGCCATCATCATGGACGGCAACGGACGATGGGCAACAGAACGCGGATGGGACCGCACGTTTGGACATAAGGCCGGCATGGATACGGTGACGAATATCACCTCGGAGTGTGCTCGCCTGGGAGTGAAGTACCTCACGCTCTACACCTTCTCGACCGAGAACTGGAACAGGCCAGCCTACGAGATTGAGGCGCTGATGGGCCTGGTGCTCTCGTTCATCAAGATGGAACTGTTTACTGACAACAACGTGAAGTTCCGAATAGTGGGCGACTTCAAGCGCCTGCCCGAGAGCGTGCAGAAGAAACTCAAGTACATGGAAGATTTCACCGCTGGGAACACCGGCATGACCATGTCAGTAGCCATGAGTTACTCGTCGCGCTGGGAACTGGTCAACGCCATGAGGGAGATAGCAGCCGAGGGCATCGCTCCCGAAGATATTACTGAAGAAACCATCAACAGCCACCTGGTGACCAACTTCATGCCCGACCCCGACCTGCTTATCCGCACGGGCGGCGAGGTGCGCATCAGCAACTACATGCTGTGGCAGATAGCCTACTCCGAACTGTACTTCTGCGACACCTACTGGCCCGACTTCGACGAAGCATGCCTGCACAAGGCCATTGAGAATTACCAGCAGCGCCAGCGTCGCTACGGCAAGACCGAGGCACAGGTAGAGGAAGAAGGAAAGTAAAAGGGTAAAAAAGTAAAAAAGAAAAAGGTAAAAAAGTGACTTGTTATAATATTATAAGTAAGGTGAAAGGAATGGTAAAGGGTTTTTTACCTATTTACCTTTTTACCTTTTTACCTTTAATCGCAACGGCGCAAAACAAGATAGTCAACCCCGACATCTCGTATGCCGGCACGCCTCGACAATGCGAGATTGGCGGCATCACCGTCAAAGGCGTTGACGGCTATGAGGATTTTGTGCTTATCAACCTGTCGCAACTCAGCGTGGGACAGCAGATAGAAGTGCCCGGCAGCGAGATTACCGAAGCCGTGAAACGCTACTGGAAGCACGGACTTTTCTCAGAGGTGTCGATTACGGCCGACTCTATCGTCGACTCTAAGGTCTACCTATGTATCAACCTGGCTCTGCGCCCACGTATCACACGCATAGAATATCATGGTGTGAAGAAAAGCGAACGCGAAGACCTGGAGAGCAAACTGGGCATGGCCAAGGGCATGAGCCTGACCAAGAACCTGATAGACCGTGCAGAGATACTGGCCCGGAAATACTTCGACGACAAAGGCTATAAGAATGCCGAGATAGACATACGCCAGAGCGATGACGTGACGGGCAAGAACCAGGTGGTGCTCGACGTGTATGTTGACAAGAAAGAAAAGATGAAGGTACGCCAGATTGTCTTCGAAGGCAACGAGAAGATGACCGATAGACAACTCAAGGGCGGTTTCTTCACCAAGAGTGCCGTGAAGACCCTGCACGAAGCCGGCAAACTGAAAAACTTCTTCAAGTCGAAGAAGAAATTCACGCCCGAACGCTATGAGGAGGCCAAGCAAAACCTGCTAGACCGATACAACGAACTGGGATTCCGCGATGCTGCCATTGTGGAAGACTCGGTATGGACTGTCGATGACAAGCATGTGAACGTGTTCTTCAAAATAGAGGAAGGCGAGAAATACTATCTCCGCAACATTTCCTGGGTGGGCAATACCGTTATCAGCACCGACAATCTGAACGCCATGCTCGGCATGAAGAGCGGCGACGTGTATAACCAGAAACTCATGAAGAAACGACTAAACGAAGATGAAGATGCCGTAGGCAACTACTATTATAATAATGGTTATGTGTTCTCGAGCATCGACCCCACCGACATCAATATCGTGGGCGACTCCATCGACGTGGAGATGCGCATCACCGAGGGTCCGCAGGCACACCTGAACATGGTGCGTATCTTCGGTAACGACCGTCTCTATGAGGAGGTAGTAAGACGAGAACTGCGAACCAAGCCCGGTGACCTCTTCTCGAAGGATGCACTGATGCGCTCGGCGCGCGAAATTGCCTCCATGGGCTATTTCGACCCCGAGTCGGTAAACCCCGATGTGAAGCCAAACTATGAAGACGGCACCGTAGACATCAACTGGAACCTGGAGCAGAAGTCGAACGACCAACTTGAACTGTCGCTCGGATGGGGACAGACGGGTGTCATAGGCCGCGTGGGTATCAAGTTTACCAACTTCTCCATACGCAACCTGCTGGGCAAGAACAAGTTGCACCGAGGACTGATGCCTGCCGGCGACGGCGAGCAGATAGGCCTGAACTTCCAGACCAACGGTCGCTACTACAGCAGTTACAGTGCCAACTACTCTACTGGATGGTTTGGCGGCAAACGACCTAACGCCTTCAACGTAGGTCTCTATTACTCCAAGCAGAGCGATGTGTCGAGCAACTATTATAACTCGGCCTACATGAACAATATGTACAACTACATGTATGGCTACGGTTCGATGAACAGCGGCTATTACAACAACTATGAGAGTTATCTCGACGACGACAAATACGTGAAGTTGCTGGGTATCTCCGTGGGATGGGGTAAGCGCTTGCGCTGGCCCGATGACTACTTCCAGTTCTCTACCACCCTGTCCTACCAGCGCTATATGCTGAAAGACTGGCAGTATTTCCTTATCTCCAACGGTAACTGCAACAACATCAACCTGAACCTGGCACTCACACGTACATCGACCGACAACCCGCTGTTCCCGCGCCACGGTTCGGAGTTCGCCCTCTCGGTTACACTTACCCCGCCATGGTCGCTCTTCGACGGCAAGGACTACAAGAACCTGGCCACTCAATACACCTATACCAAGGACAATGACCGCTGGCAGAGAGAGCAGGCCGAGAAATACAAATGGGTGGAGTATCATAAATGGAAGTTCAAGAGCCGCACGTTTACAGCCCTCACCAGTGGTCAGAAATGCCTGGTACTTATGACCCGCGTGGAGTTTGGTCTGCTTGGCTCGTACAACAAATACAAGAAGTCACCCTTCGAGACCTTCTACGTCGGCGGCGACGGCATGAGCGGCTATAGCACCAGCTATGCCGAGGAAACTATCGGACTGCGCGGCTATGACAACGGTTCTATATCATCGACGGCATATATTATGGCCGGACAGTGGACGGGCAACCGCTACAGTTCCTACGATGCATACGCCTACGACCGCTTCACGCTGGAATTGCGCTATCCCTTCCTGCTGGGCAACACCACCATCTACGGACTCGGATTCCTTGAGGCAGGTAACGCCTGGACCAGGACGCGCGACTTCAATCCCTTTGACATGAAACGTTCGGCGGGTGTTGGTGTACGTATCTTCCTCCCGATGGTGGGTCTCATGGGTATTGACTGGGCCTACGGCTTCGACAAAATCTACAGTAACGGCTGGCGACGGGGCGGTGGACAGTTCCACTTCGTGCTCGGACAGGAGTTCTAAGAAGGGTAAAAAGGTTAAAAAGTAAAAAAGTAAAAAGGGGAAAAAGTAAAAAGTAGAATAATAAAAAACATACGTATGGAAAAGAAAGAATTAGACAGTAAGGTAATGAGGACGGTAAAAGGGTTTTTACTTGTTTGCCTTTTTACCTTTTTACCTTTAGGCATTAGTGCGCAGAAGTTTGCCTTGGTCGACATGGACTATATCTTCAAGAATATTCCAGATGAAGCATGGTTCCCTACTGTTGGCTTATATGAAAAACCACAGACAAAAAAGAATTTTGTAGAACGGATTGTATTTTATTTGAAGAATGATGAAAAATGGACAGTTGGAGATAGGTATCTGAATGTCGATGAAAAGAATATGCCTATGCCAGAGCCGTTAATCGTACAGTATAATTTGAAGAATTGGATGAATAATGACTACAAGGGCGATGACCTTGCAGTTATCTGTAGTCCAGTTGTCCAAACGAAGTATAAAGGGATATATAGAAATGGTGAGTAAAAGACTGACACAGAAGGAATTGCATAATTTGTTTTTGCAAGATATAGGCATTTATGCAGTTGATGTCATTGATAATGGACGGAAGCCATTATATCTTCATTTGAATTATCCTTTTAGTCGAGATTTAAAA
>JAEEGL010220899.1_pt1 | contig 34603 bp, 31 predicted proteins | sample 9134231 | NCBI WGS metagenome assembly JAEEGL01 (sample SAMN16246548, study PRJNA631951) | gut metagenome | biome: gut microbiome; feature: rumen; material: fiber-attached | host: Bos | place: Iran: Karaj | collected 2018-10
GCGAGCGCAAAAGATGCTTGTGTCTTTTGCCGAGCCAAAGAAACGTCAGCGAAGCTAATGCGGTGCATTGTAACCGACTGACAATCGGAAAGATGCCGAAATAAGGGCAAAAGCGCTGAAAAATTTAAGTACACTCATATTTATTATTGTTTTTTAAATGTGGAATTTATAGAACCCACCTCAATATGGACTGATGAAGAACTGCTTGAGATGGAGCGGCAAATCAACCGTAGGCATGGGAACTACCAGAAAGCTCAGTATATAAAAAATGAGGCATACAGGTTGATGCATGAGGAAGAAGGGGTGCAGCAGAAAAAAGGGGTAGCATTGATGGAGAAAATGATTGAGCTATTCCCTGACGAACATCTATGCACCATGGCAGGTCATTCTTGCTTAGGTAAGTATTATCGTTCTATTGGTGAATTGGATAATGCATTGTCTCATTTCGAACAGGTGAGAGCGCACAACAATTCCAGTACCAGCAAATACGGCATGCCGGAAATGCAGATTGCGCTCACGGTAATAATGTTAGAACATACGGACAAATACGATTATGCAAAGGCTGCGTTAGACGCAGTTAATCCTAGAACATTGTTTGTAAAAGAACATTTGGAGTTATACAAGTTGATGTCGGCAGTAATAAATGGAAACGGTTCTCCCCGTGAAGTCCAGGAATACTACCGCCGTTGCCACTGGTCATTTTAAGGAATGCAATACACAGATTTTATAGCTGTCGCATATTTCCGGTGAGACTGGCGGGTGGCAGACCTATGTGTAAAACAAGACACGCCCTACCCAATAGAGCGTGTCTTGTTCTAACTAGGGTGAGGGGTTTATTGTTCCTCTGTTTTACAGTACTGCGTGCAACTAATAATGGAAATTCCTAGTTCGGAAAAACCGTCCCGTACTGCAACTCTGACTGCACGTTTGTGGGTTGTGTTGTTCTCATCAACTCGAAGGGTGACAGTGCAGTCTTTGGCGGTTGCAACGAACCAGTCGCCAACAATTTTTCCATCGGCTGGGGCTATCTTGTCACTATGGTATATCACTGAGTCTCGATCCTCGTCCACCTTTTCATAAATCCAATATTCGGCATCGCGCAACCACATTTCAGTTTCATGGACTAAGGTGTATTCGATAGTCTGTGCCTCATAACTGATTTCCGACGGACCGTTGAAAACATTGACAGGACTTTTTTTTCCACAACTCGAGGCTAATAAACAAATAGTTGCTAGCATGATGAATAATGGCAGCTTGGCTGCCAAATGCTTCCGGATAAAAAATAGATATTTCATAATGAATAAGTTATTACTCTATAGTTAAACGTATAATTGCGAGATTCGGAATCTTTTGATTGGCCATTTTTGTTGGGGTCGATTTCAACGCTCGAAGTGATGTTGAGTCAGATTTCCCAAAGGTCAATCGCTTTTTTTTCTCATTTTTTGTAGTTTTTTTATTTGTTAAAAATCTTCATTATTGATAGTCAAAACCATTTTTTTTCAATCCAATACTCCAAATATTTATTATTTATATTTAGTGTTATTTTTTTGCAAATATACACACAAAAAAACGATTCACACATAGTCGAATGTTTTTTTTGCTTACGCGTTCAGTACCAGGCAAATGAAATCATCATATCTGGCATTTATATACAAAACGGGCTTCGTCCAAAGGTCAATTTTCAATGATTTTTATTTAGTAACGAATAAAAAATACGCTCTTGTATAAAGTATGACTGGGTTTTTGCCATATAATGTGATAATTCCAGTAATGATTATCCGCATTTGCCGTAAAGAAGCATCGAAGAGGCTTAATATTAATAACACCGTACAAGCAGAGCGCAGTGCGGTGACTGATAGTCAACACCTCGGGTGCGTCTCGGAGTGAAGAAAGTCCTGTGGACTTTCGATAGTGACACTATGTGCCACGGAGAATGAAACGACCTTGCCTATGTGCCAATTGCGGATAATCATATTCCAGTTATGTAGGGACTTGTCGAAGACGACTTGTTTAGCGAGCCTGTCTTGGAAAATCTCGAGTACCGTCTATTTTTAATTAACATCTTGCCCCACCTTTAATATCAAAACCTCCCGCAAAGGTCTGTCCTTGCGGGAGGTTCTTTATTTATGCTTCTTTCGATAGTCGAAATAGAGCATTCCGAGGGTCCAAAGACCTGCACATATTAGTGCCCACATGGCTCCGTTCATAGGCTGAAGAGGAGTTCTTTGTGGCTGTTCCAGTCAATCATCAGCTGTCGGAAATTGCGGTAGTCCTGTTTGGTGATGAGGGCTTTGCGCAACTGCAGCTGGCGGGTGACGAGCAGTCTTCTGCCTTTCTGTTTGATTTTGATGTTGATGCTGCCCAAGTCATACTTGGTGTACTCAATATTCACCTCTCCACCAATCAGTTTAGCCCCCTTGGGCAGGTCCATGGTGTAGTGATAGAACTCGCTGGTGATGGCGGCTTGGACGTCGCTGGTGCGTCCTGTGGTCAAGTAGGCCGGATTGATGTTCAGGCTGCTCTTCTCGGTGGGGAGGGTGATGCGCACAAAGCCATCGGCCAGAGTGTCGGGCTTCCATTCCAGCTCACGCTCCACATAGATGGGGGCAGCAGCCACGGCAGCAGCGTCTGCCTTGTTCTGTTCGGTCATCAGTTCACCTTTCTGGGTAGCTGAAATGCGATAGGTGTTGTTCTGTATGGTCACTTCCACTTCCAAGGGTCTGTCGCCAAATACATTCATGCTGTTGTCGACGATGGTGGCTTTGAAACCGGCTTCGTTCAGCAGGGCTGCCAGCAGACCGGTTTTGTCTAAGCTGGTACCGCAGTTGCTCAGAAACACCTCTGTGGCGGGTGTCATGGCGTAGTTCACATGACGCAGGTCTACTGGATTCAGCTTCACATTGTCCACCACCCAGTCGCGGATGGCGGTCACATACTCTTTGGCATCATTTTTCTTCAATTCCTTCAACAGGTTAAAAGCCCTATCGAGTCTTTTCTCAGCCACATAGGTGGGTTTTTCGCCCAACTGAAACTCCACGTCGTAGTCCTTTTTAGTGGGCATATAAGGGTCGTCCACCGTCTGGGTGATGTTGGTTTCCACCTGGGTATGTCCGTCGGCATAGCGCACCTCGTAGCGTTGCACAGGACAGTCCTGCTTGAAGTTGAATCGCTCCACCAGCAGGCTACTGTTGCGATGGATGGTGTAATCCAGCACAATCATGCAGTTGTATTCCAAAGCCGTGTGCACAATTGCCATCTCGCGAATGCCGTTCAGGCGGCCGCAGTCGGCACATTCGCTCGGCAGTTGCAGCACGAAGGCGTTCTCGGGTGTCTCCACCTTGGTGCCGTCGGCCATGATGGTGTAGCACTCGTTGATGGTCAGCGTCTCAAACTGGGGATTGAAGGTGATGAAAGTCTCGCCCTTGTCGGCATAAGCCGTAATGGCGCGGTTGCGTATCAGCTTTATTTCCTTGCGGAAATTGATGTCCATCGAACCGTCGCTGTTGGTCTTATAGCTGCGGCGTATCAGTTTATATTCGGCATCGGGCTGGTTCTGTGCCAGGGTCATGGCACCCATCAGCACCGCCAGAGTTAACAGAAATATTCTCTTCATAATGATATGTCTTAAAAAAAGCCTACAAATATTATTTGGTTAAAATCACCGGGGTGGTGGCAAGCATTTTTTGGTTGGCCACACATTGGCGGAAACTGGGCCAGTCGGTAGCTTCGTACACACGCTTGTTCAGTACGGTGCTCTCGGCAAAGGTCAGCGTGTTGCCTTCCATCCAATACTGGCAGCCAAAGCTGGCGGCCACGTCGGAAACGCCATTCACCATGGGGAAATGCAGTTGTTTGTATTCTGCAGGAAGGGTCACGGTCTCTTTGATTTCCACCAAGCGTGAGCAGGCATCGGCAAAAGGTTGTGAACGATTCTCCTTGCTCACATCGAAACTCAGGTGACTCATTGCGCGGCTATAGAAGTTGCGCGCGCTCAAGGGTATGAATGCCAGGGTGTTCTTGTCGACGGTTGCGTAGCCAGGGATGCTGAAGGTGTAGGAGATTGTCACAGGCTGCTCCAAGTATTTGTCATTGTCGGTGTGGTTGATTCTGGTGATGGTGGCGGCGGGGGCAATTTTCAGCAGCTCCATCTCCATGTTGCGTGTCCATTCGGACGTGCGGGCGTTGAACACACCTCTCACGGCGCGGTCGCTCTGGCCCTCAGCCGTAATGGTGATGGTGCCGGTGAGCGTGCCGTTGTTGTCGATAGTGGTGTTGGCGTTGATTCTCACATAGTGGTTGGCAGGGGAGGAGAGGGGGGTGTACATCAGGTCGGCACCTTCGGGAAGGCCCATCAGGTAGCCCTGTTGCTGCTCGGCACTACTCCATAGCTCGCGCACATTGGGCACCCAGGTGGGGTCCAAAAGCTCATATCTACCGTCGCGGTGTTGCACGGCGCAGACGCTGTGGTTGAATTGGTCGGCGGGGATGCGGTCGATGCGCTCATGGGCCATGGTCATGGCAGCGTAGGCCTTGAAACCAGCAGCTCGCAGCATGCACACCAGCATGCCAGCTTTGTCCTTGCATACGCCACAGCGGTCGGTGAAGTTCATCTTGGCGTTGTGCAGGGTGTAACCCTCGCCCTCGCCCATGCTGATGCCGGCATAGCGGATGTTGTCAGCCACCCAGTGGGTCAGGATGCTGATGCTGTCCTGCTCGCTCTTGGCGTTGGCCACCAGTTCGTTCACCTTGGCCTGAACTTCGGGAGTGGGCACGAAGCTGCCGTAGTCCTCGTTCACACCGTAGAACCAAGTTGACTTGGCTTGCCAGTTGGGACTGGTGCTGAGCAGCAACTTACATTGTATATCGTTGTTGGCCAAAGCTCTGGGCTCGCGTTCAAGCGGAGTGATGTTGTTCTTGGTGAAAGTGTATATGGTGCGGTCGCCAACCACGGTGGTGTCAATCTTCACAGGGTTGTTGCCATTGCAGTTGTATAGCTCAAAGCGCAGGTTCTTCTCCGTCAGCACGCTCACGCGATAGACCTTCTGGTTCACCGGCTGATCGCTCCAGAATGGCACGATATCGTAGAAATGGCCACGCATGGGAGGGATGTATTTGTCATCTTCACCATCACCCAGCAGGGCATAGGTGTAGCCTTTCTTGTAGGTCACATATTCCACTTCGTCGCCAGGCTCCAGATGGCCTATCTCCACCATCTTCTGGCTGGCACCCCAGTAAATCAGGCGGGCGGGAGCTACATAGTCGTACACACGCAGCAGCACGTCCTCGCTCTGGCCGTCCACGTGGTGAACCAGCACCTGCAGAAACTCCACGTATGCCGACAGCGGGTCATAGTCCACCTTTAGGGTCGACAGCTGGCTGCAGCCAGTACGGTCGTTCACGCGGATGCGTTGGTGGTTAGTAACATGGCTCAGTCCCGACTCCTCCATCACCACGCTGGTGCTGTCGAAGAGGACTGTCTTGTGCTGTGCCATGGCTGGCCATGCCATGGCCGCAACGAAAGCAATTGTAAGTAATCTTTTGTACTTCATATTATTATTATGTTTGTTGTCCTTTCCTATGATGTGGCTATTCCTTTTTGTTGCATTGGCTTACTGACTGAAGCACGGCATTTGTCATCCTATCCCACCCATACTTCTTTTTCTCCTCTCTCACCCCCTCAATAAAGGCGGTCTCCTTCTCCTCTTTGTAGAACTTCACTAAAGCATCGGCAATACTTTGTGCGTTGGGTTCCACCACATAGCCTATCTTGCCGTCCGGTACAATCTCGGGCAGGCCGCCCACGTTGGTTACCAGCATCGGCTTCTCAAAATGGAAGGCCACCTGCGTCACGCCGCTCTGTGTGGCGGTCTTATAGGGCTGTGCCACAATGTCGCAGGCACTAAAATAGAGGTTCACCTCGTTGTCGGGTATATAGTCGTTGTGCAGCATCACGATGTCGCTAATGTCCAACGAGTGTATGCGGTCCAGATAGGGCTTCGGGTCGCCGTAAAACTCACCTGCCACGAGCAGCCGGATGCCCATGTCCTGCAAGCGCAGGTCACCGAAGGCATCTATCAGCAGGTCCAATCCCTTGTAGTCGCGTATGAAGCCAAAGAACAGCACAATCTTGCCGTCGGCGGCTATGCCCAGTTGTTTGCGTGCCTCAGCCTTGTCCAGACGGGTGCCATAGTGGTCGTAGATGGGATGGGGGGCCCAGCTCTTGGGTTTGTGCTGGTGGTCAAACTGCTCGATGTCCTTCACCACAGCCTCTGAGAGGGTGGTGAAGCCATCCATGGCTTTGACAAAATAGCCCGGAAACAACTTGTCCAGCACATTAGGTTCATGGGGTATCATGTTGTGGATGAGTCCTATGCAGCGGCTCTTGCCATTTTTCTTTATCTGGCGCGCCAAGGTGCCGAAGCAGGGTGCCATAAACGACATCCAATAGGCAAAGACCACCACGTCGGCATTCTTCTTGCCAATCTCCTTGCCCACCTTCAGCCAGTTACACGGATTGCAGGAGTTGATTTTACGGGTGATTTTCAGCTCTTTGGGCGCAGGGTCGTCGGTAAACTGGGTCTTGCCTGGGAAGAGGAAGTTAGGATATTGGACCGTGAAGGTGTACATCTCTACCTGATGTCCTTCGCGCTGAAATTGTCCAGCCAGCCGTTCATTGAAGGCTGCCAGCCCTCCGCGGTAGGGATATGCCGTTCCTACGATAATGATGTTCATAGTTGTTGTCTTTGTTCGTTTTACGCTTCAGGCCTATTGTTGGCACACTTTTTGTTAATAACTAATGGCCTTCCGCATTATCCAAATTGCAAAAATACAAAAAATATTAAACATACAATAAAAATGGCAAGAAAATGTTTTTAGTCTTGTAGGTTAGTCAAAAAGGCCATTGCAGGTGCAGCTTATACACTCCTCCTCAGGCCCTCGTCACCAACCCTTCGACCTTCAATAAACAAATAAAAGAACTAAACTAATAAAAACAAACAACATGAAAAAAGTAATCATCGCACTATCCTTCGTCTTTAGTATCGTTGCCCTCGTGTTGGGCATCATCCCTGCCCGTGCGCAGGAAGTCCCCACTCAACCTGTCAATTATGTTCAAGGCAATCTGGTTGCCACCGATTTCAGTCAGGTGGCTGCCCAAACCATTGATGGTGTCGTCCATATCCGCACCGTGCAAACGCGTCTCACCCCGCTCTATCAGTCTTTCTTCGGCTTCATCATCAACCAAGGCATGCAACGCAAGGAGTACAGCGCCTATGGCTCTGGAGTCATCATCTCCGAGGATGGCTACATCGTCACCAACAACCATGTGGTGCAAGATGCAGAGCGTATCAGCGTCACCCTCAACGACAAGCGCGTGCTTGAAGCACAACTGATTGGAACTGACCCCGCCACCGACCTCGCCCTTATCAAGGTCAATGCCAAAGGACTCAAGGCTTTGGAGTTTGGCGACTCCGACAGCGCTCGTGTCGGTCAACCTGTCTTGGCCATCGGCAACCCCTTCAACCTTACATCAACCGTTACTGCAGGTATTATCTCTGCAAAAGCTCGTAATATGGGTATTATCGACAATGCACGCGGCATGGAAAGTCCCATCGAGTCTTTCATTCAAACCGATGCTGCCGTCAACCCAGGCAACTCGGGTGGAGCCCTTGTTGATGCCAATGCCAAGCTCATCGGTATTGTTACCGCCATTGCCTCTGCCGATGGCTACTACACAGGTTACAGCTTTGCCATCCCAGCCAATCTGGCCAAGAAAGTCTCTAGCGACCTCAAGCGTTATGGTGCCGCACAGCGTGCTTATTTAGGAGTTCAGGTAATCGAAATGAACGACCAGTTGGCCAAGCAGATAGGTATCAACCAAGTAAAGGGTGTCCTCATCGGCCGTGTGGTGCCTAATGCCGCTGCCGACCACGCAGGTCTTAAGGAAGGCGACCTTCTCCTCTCAGTATCTGGTGTTGAGGTCAACAGCTTCGCCGAGATGATGCAAGAACTGGGCCGATTTGCCCCAGGCGACCATGTCAATGTCAACTATTATCGCGATGGCAAAACCCATTCTACCACGGTAACCCTTCAGAACTCCCAAGGCACTACCGAGATTATCAAACGATAACTAAACCAAGTCGTCATAATGACCGATCTGGCATAAACCCTAATGACCGATTTGGGTTAAAACAAGCCACCCTCCGTGTTGTGTTGCATTTCGGTGCACACCAACGGAGGGCGGTTTATTTTGGTTAGACGTTTTAATATCAATTAATGGGTTTTATTTATCAAGAATTAGATAATTAGAGAAATTGTTATTCCTTCATTTTGAATTTGATAAGAATTTGAGACCTTATTACAGGCCTTTTATAGACCCCACCAATTGTCTTTTAACTTTCAACTATCCACTTTCATCTATAAGATTACTGCGCAGCCGGTTCTTGCTGAGAGAGACAATGGAAACTACCGAGACCCCAGACGATATCGGTGGAGTCGATGCCGATGATTTCACGGTCGGGGAAACAGGCTTCGAGGATGTAGGCAGCTTCGTTGTCGGCGAGGCAGCGGTAGGTGGGGAAGATGACTTTGTTGTTGGCGATGTAAAAGTTGGCATAGCTGGCAGGGAGCCGCTGGTTGTCGTAGAAGACCATATCTGGCATGGGAAGCTCCACGATAGTGGGCTGCTTACCATTGGCAAGGCGGCAACTATTGAGAGTCTTGAGGTTCTTCTGCAGCACATCGTAGTTTTCGTCCCAACAGTCGTCTTCTACTGCGGTGACTATAGTGTCAGGAGAGATGAAGCGACTGAGGTCATCAACGTGGCCGTCGGTGTCGTCGCCCATGATTCCGTCGCCCAACCAAATGATATTATCAACACCGTAATAGTCTCTAAGATACTCTTCTATCTGACTTTGATTCAAGTGGGGGTTTCGGTTTGGGTTGAGGAGGCAGGAGGTAGTGGTGAGGAGGTCACCACAGCCGTTCACATCGATGCTGCCGCCCTCCATGACGATGCCCGGTTGGAAGAGTTCGAGGTTGGGGTCGGTCTGTGAGAGGAACTGGTGGATGTGGAGTGGGATTTGGGTGTCGAGTTCGTAGGGGTATTTGCCGCCCCAGGCGTTGTGGTTCCAGTTGACTATTGCACGGCGGGAAGGGTCTTTGCGGTTGAGGAGGAAGGCAGGGCCGTGGTCGCGACACCAAGCGTCATTAGTGGGGAACTGGTGAAAGAAGATGTTGGACATGTTGGCACCTATCTTGATGAGGTCCTCATGCACTTGGTCTTCCATGACTTGGTCGTTGACATTGATGTGCACTTCCTCGTCCTCGGAGAGCACCTTGATGAAGAGGTTGTAGGAGGGGAAGATTGTATTGATTTTGCCGGGCCAAGAGTCCTCATTGTGGGGATAGCTGAGCCATGTGGCTTTGTGGTGAGCCCATTCGGCGGGCATGTAGTATTGTTGTTGTTTAGGGGTCATGCTTTAGGTTAAGAGTGTGTTTTATTTGAAGTTAGGGATGGTTAAAGCAATGGATGGAACTTGCTAAGGCTCATCGATATAGCGATTGAGAATGGGAGCATAGGAGTCGATGCGGCGGTCGCGATAGTAGGGCCAGTGGCGGCGATAGTGGTCGCTCTGGTCGAGGTCGAGCTCTTGCACGTGGAGTGCTTCTTCTTTATGGGGGGCTTGATAGAGGATGCGGCCGAATGCATTGGTAATGAAACTGCCACCCCAAAACTGCATGCCGCCTTCCAATCCGGTGCGGTTGACGCTGATGACGGGAACCCCATTGGCAACGGCATGGCTACGCTGGATGGTTTGCCAGGCTTCATATTGCTCGCGGTTGTCCTCTTCGCTTTGGCGTACGTCCCAGCCTATGGCGGTGGGGAAGAAAAGCAATTGGGCACCCATGAGGCTGGTGATGCGGGCGGCTTCGGGGTACCACTGGTCCCAGCAGATGAGAACGCCGAGGGTAGCATAACGTGTCTTGAAGACTTTGTATCCGAGGTCGCCGGGGGTGAAATAGAATTTCTCGTAGTAGCCCGGGTCGTCGGGGATATGCATTTTGCGGTATTTGCCAAGATAGGTGCCATCGGCATCGATGACGGCGGTGGTATTGTGGTAGAGGCCTTCGGCTCTTTTCTCAAAGAGGGAGCAGACGAGTACTACGCCCAACTCCTTGGCCAGGGCCATAAAGTGCTGGCAGGTTGGACCTTGAGGAATAGGCTCTGCGAGGAGGAAATTCTCGTAGCGTTCCTCGTCGCAAAAGTAAAGGGAGGCAAAAAGTTCTTGGAGGCAGATGATTTGGGCACCGTCGGCGGCGAGCTGACGCACCTTGTCGGAGTAGCGTTGGATGTTCTGCTGTTTGTCGGCCACATTGGCCAGTTGGGCAATTCCCACCTTGACTTTCATGTAGATAGCAATTTAGATGGTTGATAATAATTTTGCAAAGATACAAATATTTTTGGGATGGGGGATTTTTTTTTGAATGGGGGAGGATATGAGAGGGGGGGAGGGTAGGGGTTAGGCGTAGCAGTAGAGGAGGACATCCTGCTGCGACTGGAGCAGGGCATCAAGATGGGCCATGTTTTTGTCGGCCACCATCACACATCCATGACTGCGATGGCTGGGGAGGGGAAAGATAGGTTTTTCGGGCACAGACTTGTGGCCGTGGAGGACGATGGCACGATCGCGGATGTTACTGTTGGTGAGGTCGAGGCCGTCAAGACGATAGCTGATGCCGTTTTTTCCTATGTAGCGTTCGGCAATGCGGGCATGGCCAAGGCTGCTGAGCCAGGTTTCGGGTTCGTTGCTGAAGCAAGCTGTGTCGCGACGGCTACCCTTGCATTTTTTACCTTTGCCCCGGCCGTGGGCAACTGGGCACTCAAAGATTTTTTGTTGCTGGTTGAAGTCCCAAACCCATAGACGGTTGCAGCCGGAAGGAAGTGAATAGTCGACAAGTATGCAGATTTGCTGGTTCATGCCGTGGTCGAGAATGTATTGCCAGGCGGCGTCAATTTGAGACTGGATAGGATCGGTGGCTTTGCGTCCGCGGAAAAAGATGTGGGACAGGATGAGGAGGGTGAGTGCAATCATGGCGCTTGTCGGTTTTCTATTAATCGGATATTTTTCGTTTTTTTTGTAACGTAATAACTACTTTTTTATTGTTTCTATATATACTAAAAACAAGATAAATGTTAATTTTTTTCCATTATTTAGTTTTTGTTCGTATATTTGCAAAAAGAATAAAAATCATTTAATAATATATGGCCTATGAAAATTAAGCGTTTATCAATTCTGTTGATACATCTTTCGCTACCGTTTTTGCTTTTTACGGGCTGTTTGAAAGATGGTGACGACACGCTCGTCCTGCCTACTCCCGACGGGAAAATCCCTTATTCCGTCGTACCCGAGCGCCTACAGGATTCTTTGCGCGACAATGGTTTTGTGATTCACGAAGGAATCAATCCTCCCACTATTGTGGGCAAATTCAGAATGTCGCCTATGGATTTGCAGTATGCCTCGGATAACTATCAAAACACTTTCTATGACCTGGTCATGACCCTGACGGGACAGTATCGTCGTGGCCGCATCAGCTACAGCGAGTCACAGGTGGATACTGTACTTGGCAAGGCAACGATGGCCAGTGTGATTGGCGAAGGTGACGATTTTACAATGTATTGCTTTCAAGATATCTCCAAAATCAACCGTGCCGGCGACACGCTCTACACTTGCACTTCCGCCACGGTGGTTTCGGGTTCTATAAGCAAAGAAGGCATCAAAGATTGCCAGTACTCTAACATCATCTTAGACAAATGGGCTGTGAACGACTACTACGCTTCTCAGATTCCTCCTGTCGAGACTTTCCGCATTTGGAACGACGGCGACAGCCTGGCTACCCGAATCGGCTTCATTGAGTCCACTAAATAATAACAGCAAGAACTATGAAACACAAGCTATTTTCGATTATAGTGATGGTGCTGGCCGGCAGCTTTGCCATGGCTCAGGCACCACAGGACAGCGTAGTTGTGAAGGACAGCACCACTCAAGCCGCCACCGTTGAAGAAGACCCCGAGGTGATTTTCCCCCGCAACCTCATCGGTGTGCGCGGAGGTGTCAACTTCTCCGACATGATTTATTCCTATGATGGTATCGACCGCTACAGCCACCACACCCAACTGCAAGGACTGGCAGGCCTCTTTGGCCATTTCCATCTGGGCAAAACCAATTTTGCCATTCGTCCGGAGGTCTCCTATGTGGGACGTGCCGATTCGTTGGATTGGCTGGACGTGCGATACAGCCTCAAGGCCCGCTATCTGGACCTCCGTCTGCCCCTCACCTACAACATCCGTTTTAAAAACAGCTGTTTCTCGCCTTACCTGATGGTGGCCCCCCAGGCCAACATGGCTTTTGGTGGCAAGGTTTACTATAAAGACGAGGTGGACTATCCCGAAGGCGTTTCTGCCCCCATTACCAAGGCCGACATCAACGGTTTGGACCTGAGCGTGCTGGCCGGTATTGGTTTCGACTATCTCATCCGCACCAATGGCATCCCTCTGTTGTTATCCATCGAGGCCGGCTATAACTGGGGCCTGCTGAACACCTTTGCTCAGCGCGAGATTTTAGGCAACCCCAATGTGACCGAGAGCAACCGCTCCATCATCGGCAATCCCTTCTTTGGTGCCGAACTGTGGCGTGAGACTCGCCACAACCGTGGCATAGAGGTGGCCCTGCGTCTGGCTCTGCCTATCGACGACAGCTGGAAGAGCAAACCCAAGCCTCTGGTGCAGAAAATCGATACCGTGTTTGTGGTCAAGAACGACAGCATCACGGTTACCGACACCGTCTATATTGGCAACGACACTATCTTCCTCAACAAGCCTGTGCGTCCCATCGACCCCGATGTGGAGTATGTAAGAAAGGATTGCTACTCGTTCTCCGAGATGTATGCTTTCTTGACTTTGGGCATCGACATCAGCGACAAGAGAATGTGTCTGTTCAATATCAATTTCGACTTCGACAGCTACAAGCTGCGTCCCGAATCCAAGTCCCCGCTTGACGAGGTGGCCGTGATGATGAAGGCCTTCCCAGAGATGCGCATCAAGATTATCGGTCATACCGACGACCGTGGCTCCGATGAGTACAACCTCACCCTGTCGCAGAACCGTGCCAAGTCTGTGGCCAAATACCTCAACAGCAAGGGTGTTGCCATGGACCGCATGGAGACCGAGGGCTTTGGCGAGAAGTACCCCATCGACACCAACGATACCGAAGAAGGTTGTTTCAACAACCGTCGTGTTGAGATTGAGATACTCAATGTAGGACTGCAGCTCACCAATCCTCCCACCACGTTGGACAATGAATAAGAAATAACTAATAAATTATTAATATGTGTAAATCATTTTTAACAAAGACTACTGCCCTCATGCTGTTAGTGTTGTTAGGATGTGGCAGCCTGCATGCCCAACAGGCCATCACTTTTTGTGGTGGCGATGTGGCTACGCAGGCTGGAAGCCTGAGTTTCAGCGGTGGCGAGGTGGCTGTGCAGACCTCCATAGCCCCCGCCATCACGGTGGTCAACATCACCGAGTCCTTCACCGAGGGTGTCCAGCAGCCCTTCACCGAACGCGATCGCTCCCGCTATGAAGGCATTGAAACCCTCACGGTTGAGATTTCGCTTTATCCTAACCCCACTACCAAGCATGTGGTACTGGAATGCAGCGAGCCCCAGCGGCTCACCTACACCCTGTTCAATACCAACGGACAGACCTTGAAGAAAGGCACCTACAATGGTGGACAGGAACAAATTGACATGCAGCCTTATGCTGCCGGTAACTACATGCTGCAGGTTGCCAACGAAGACAATACGAAAATGAATGTTTATAAAATTATTAAAGCCAATTAGTCATGAAGAGATTATTTACCACCCTTGTCGCACTCATAGCTTTTAGTTTCACCGTCTTCGCTCAGGTGCCACAGGGATTTAATTATCAGGCTGTGGTGCGCAACACCGCTGGCCAACTTATGCAGAACCGCTCCATCAGCGTGCGTATCAGTATCCTCCGTGGGTCCGAGACTGGCACCGCTGTCTACCAGCAGGTGGGTAGCGTCAACACCAATGCCAACGGTCTGTTCACCCTCATCGTGGGCGAGAACTCCGCCGAATTTGCCAGCATCGACTGGGGCAATGGTCCCTACTATATCCTCAGCGAGATTGACCCCCAAGGCGGTGACAACTACATCCTTTCCACCACCCAAAAGATTTTGGCTGTGCCGTATGCACACTATGCTGACTATGCCCGCCGCATTGACGACAATTTTGTCTACAACGAGCAGGATCCACGCTTCCGTGCTTGGGGCTACAACTACGACAGCCTGCAGGGTGCACCCACCCGTTTGAGCGATTTTATCAACGACTTGGAGTTCCCCTACGACTCGCTGCAGCCCAGCATTAGCGGCGACACCCTTTTCTTTGGCGACAATAACAATACCTATGTTATACTGCCCCACTTGGGTGACGGCACAGGCACCATCACCATTCATGGCGACACCCTCTATATGGGCGACCAATATGTGATCCTGCCCAGCAACGATCCTCTTCTGCGCCTCAGCGGCGACACCCTTTACATGGGCGACCAGTATGTGGTTCTTCCCGATCCCAACATCAACATCAGCGGCGACACCCTCTACATGGGTGACCAATATGTTGTTCTCCCCGGCATCGAAATGCATGGCGACACCCTCTATATGGGCGACGAATATGTGGTGCTACCCCACTACATCCCCACGCTCAACGAGGTGCTTTCTGTCAACAACAACGCCTTTAACCAAATCCACAACGTCTACACTCCCACCGCTCCTTACGATGCTGTGAACAAACTCTATGTCGACTCTCTCATTGCCTTGGTCAACGCCCGCATCGACAGCCTCGACCAGGCTCTCAACGACCGCATGGACAGCATGGGCAACATCTACCAGAACATCATGGACAGCATGAGCCAGCACATCTACAACCTCGAGCACCCCATCATCGATGGTGCCCTTCCTGGCATTTTCAGCGTGAGCGCTACCACCCGCATCAACTTCTCCAAAGGCAACCTCCAGTATCGTCCCCGTATCAAGACTTGGCGTTTTGCTGAGCACCAGTACGACCTGGCTGGCAGCGACAACAACAACGTCTACATGCAGGCCTACTGCACCTCTTGGATCGACCTCTTTGGTTATGGTACCAGCAGCTGGGATGGCGGCGCAGGCCGTTACATGCCTTATGAGACCACTACCAACAATACCGAGTATACCGAAGCCACCGACGGTAACGACCTCACCGAGTTCTACGCCAACGGCGACTGGGGGTACTACAATCCTATCATTAATGGTGGCAACCAGATGGCCACTTGGCGCACCCTTACCTACAGCGAGTGGACTTACCTGCTGACCCAGCGTCCCAACGCTGCTCAGCTGAGAGGTATGGCTACCGTGGTGAGCACCCCCGGCTATATCATCCTCCCCGACGATTGGCAGTTGCCCGCCGGCCAGAACTTCGTCAACACCGATACCAGCTACACCACCAACGTCTATAACGCTGCCAACTGGGCCATTATGGAAGCTGCTGGTGCTGTCTTCCTGCCTGCCGCTGGTATGCGTATCGGTAGTGCCACCACCAACATCGGCACCATCGGCAACTACTGGACAGCCAGCCATGTCAACGGCACCACAGGCTATTCCTTCCACATTGGTGCTAGTGCCTGCGGTATGCAGAACACCATGACCTACTCCACCGGTTGCTCGGTGCGTGTGGTGCATGAGTATTAAAAGCAGTATATCTGATTCCGTATCTATAAAAACAGCCTCCCACTCGGGGGGCTGTTTTTTCTTGGTATAGGAGTTCTCGGCAATGCGTTGTCTGCATGCCCCTACTGGTTCAACTGGGGTCGAGGGTAGGTAATCCTGTCATGTGTATAAAAATGTCATCTTTTGTGTAGGAGCATCTTTTGTGCTATTTTTGGTGAATTTATAGTTTTTTTGTATTTTTGTATAGGATTCCTATTTATTAAACTAATGTCTATTTTTATGATAAAGAGATTGTTATTTATTTTTGTCTTGCTTTTTTTGTCTTTTGGGATGATGGCACAGAGTCCTGTCTACAATTATGAGGTCATCGATTCCGAAGGTCAAACGGTCAATCTTGGCAAATTTCATGGCAAGGTGCTTCTGATTGTCAATACGGCTACACAATGTGGCTTCACCCCTCAGTATGAGGCATTGGAGTCGATGTATAAGCATTATCATGCCCAGGGATTTGAGATTCTGGATTTCCCCTGCAACCAGTTTGGCGAACAGGCTCCTGGAACCGATGAGGAGATAGCCGCTTTCTGCACAGCCCATTATGGCACCAGTTTCCTCCGTATGCGCAAGTGCGACGTAAATGGTAGCGAGGCCATCCCGCTGTTCACTTTCCTCAAAAAACAGAAATGTTTCCAAGGTTTCGACCCAGGACACAAGCTGACTCCGATGTTTGAGAACTATTTTTCCAGTATCGACTCAAACTGGCGCAGCAATTGTGACATAAAATGGAATTTCACCAAGTTTCTCGTGGACCGTTCGGGCAATGTGGTGGCTCGGTTTGAGCCTACGCACGACATGGCTTCCGTTGAGCAGGAGGTGGTGGCGTTGCTCAACGCTAAGCCGGCTGACGACCTCAAACGTCCCAAGGTAGGCCTTGTGTTTGGTGGTGGCGGAGCCAAAGGGGCTGCCCACATTGGTGTGCTGAAATATCTCGACGAGATAGGTATTCCGGTTGACTACGTTACCGGTACCAGCATGGGCTCCATCATTGGTGGACTCTACTCCTTGGGATACAGTCCCAGCGAGATGCAGGAGATGATTTCCAACCTCAATTGGGGAACCTACATTTTAGACAATACCGACCGTCAAAATCTCTCTGCCAACGGCCGTGCCCTTCGCGACCATCTGCTCGTGCAGGTTCCTTTTAACACACAATCCACCATCCAACGCCACAAAATACTCAACCAAGATAGTGAGAAAATGGACGAGGGAACCGCCCTGTTCAACTCGCTACCCAGCTCCATCGTGGGCGGTTTCAGCCTGGTAAACCTTTTCAATAGTCTCTCGGTGGGCTACAACGACAGCATGGATTTCAACAACCTACCCATCCCCTTTGCCTGTGTGGTCACCAATGTGGCCGACGGCAGCAAGGCGGTATTGCGCAGTGGCCGTTTTCCCGAGGCCATCCGTGCCAGCATGGCCATACCCGGTTTCTTCTCAGCCGTTCGCATCAATAATAATCTCTATGTCGACGGCGGGCTGGTGGACAACTTCCCCGTAGATGTCTGTAAGGATATGGGTGCTCAAATCATCATAGGCACAGAAGTGGCTGCCAAACCTATCGAGGATATGGCCAGTGTGCAGACTCTTCCGCAGCTGCTCACCCAGCTGAAGACCATCGCCACTCAGAACCATGCTCCCGAGAACCGTAAGGAATGCGATATCTATATCAATCCATCTATGGATGGATTTAATATGATGAGTTTCAATAAAGAAGCTATCGACTCGTTGGTAGCCATCGGCTATCGCGAAGCCAAGAAACACGAAGCCGAGTTCCTAGCCTTGAAGGCACAGATGGAGTTGTACGGACCTTGTCATAAACAGTTGCACAACAAGCGTGCCACCACCATTCGTGGCAACCAGTTCCGGCTGGGACATCTGACATTCTCTGGTGCCGAGCACGAAGAGAGCTGGCTCCGTCGCAAGGGGAATATCTCCACCGGCACTATCCTCTCTGGCGAAGAACTGGAGAGTGTCATAGGCATCTACTATGGCACCCATTGTTACAAGAATATCAACTATAGCGTCCATCCCTCCAGTTGGGGCGAGAAGGACACTATCCCCACCTACGATATCCACTTTCATTTCACCCCCTCCAACCCTCATTCGGTGGGATTGGGACTCCGTTTCGACTCCTTCGAGAAGGCTGCCCTGCTCCTGCATCTGGGCCTTAACGAGAATCGCCTGGAGGGATTCAAAAGCGATATTACGGCCCGCTTAGGAATCAATACCAAATATACCGTGGGAGTGCGCTACGGCATCCGTTCTTTCGGCAATCTCAATCTCGAGTACCAGTATATCTCCAATCAGATGGAGATGCTTGCCGGATTCGATTCCAGCTTTTTCAAAACCAGGTATCACGCCATCGACTTCTATTTCTCTCAGTTCCATCTGCGCCATTCCGATGTGCGTATCGGCATCAAGCGCGAGTACTTCCGCATACCTTCCGTCTATTATATGAGCAGCACCCGCTTGGGGCTCTCCGATTCCACGGTCTATGTGTCGGTAAAAGCCTACGCCCGTTATCGTTACGACAATCTCGACAATGGCATCGTCCCTAAGCGGGGCATCTCGTTTGAGTTGGGCGGCGATTATTCTTTCATCCGACAGGAAAAGATGGGCTCCTTCTGGGGCGACGGAGATGAATCTTGGTATGTTCATGAGGAACCCCTGTTGGCTGTGAACATGAAGCTGCGTTACTACTACACACCCAACAATGGTCGTTTCACCATCATCCCTCAGCTCTACGCGCGGACAAACCTCAACAAAGATTTCGACGAATGTGGTTTCTTTGAGCACAATTTGGCCGGAGGCATGGTTGACGGTCGTTTCTTTGAGACCCAGATGCCTTTTGTGGGTGTCAACAACACCTACGACCTCGACTTTCGCACAGGAGTGGCAAGACTCGACCTGCGCTACAATATCTGGGGCAAGAGTTACATATCGCTCATAGGCAATGTCTTGGCCAAGGACAATTGGGGTATCGACATGCGCACCTTCGCCACCGTGTTCAAACCCGACCTCTATTATGGTGTTGCCCTGGCTTATACCTACCGCAGTATCATCGGCCCCATCATGTTCGACGTCCATTGGTCCACTCTTTCCAATTCTGTTGGAGCCTATTGCAGTTTCGGATTCGACTTTTAGCAGAAAGAGTTAGCCGTATTCGACAACACTGGCTTTAGCCCAAATCGGTCATTAGGGTTTAACTCTAAGTGAACTCACAATAACCCCAGACGATGATAGTTCCGTCTGGGGTTATTAGTTCGGAAGCGTCTTGAAGAAACACGATTCCCTCAATACTAAAAAACTCAACTACTGGATGGTCACAGCGGTGCCCGAGATGGAAACCATGAGCATCGAATTGCCTAGAATCTCATAGTCGATATCGACGCCTACGACCGCATTGGCGCCCATCCGCTCCGCGCGGCGTTCCAGCTCTTTCAGGGCGTTGTCGCGCGACTTGGTTACCTCGTTCTCGTAGGAATTGGAACGGCCGCCCACGATGTCGCGAATTCCGGCGAACATGTCTTTCACAAAATTGATACCGCTGACTACTTCGCCACAAACCACACCGTGGTAGGTAACGATGCGATGTCCTTCAATGGTAGGGGTTGTTGTAATAATCATAATGTTAAATTATTAGTTTAAAAACATATTATTAATTAACTGATATTATTGCATGTTAACAAACGGAAACAATTATTAACTTGCATTTCAAAAATACATTTTTTTTCTCAATTAGTATGATAATATTCCTGTTCACTTGGCTTTTTATGAGCTAAGAGTTGAGCAAGTGTGAAAAAAAGTGTATCTTTGCATGCGAAAATGAAACTGAAAACCACCCTTGAAATGCCGTCCGCACGACAAAACCTCTGGCCCATGTTGTTGGGTTGGCTTATGTTGCTGCTCACCTATCTTGGAGCGCTTTTGATAGTGCTTTCTGATAGTGTGGCGCTGAGGGTAGGAGGGGGGCTCTTTTTCGCCTTCAAGGGGTTGACGTGGTTAGTCACCTTTTTCGCGGTGCTGGTGAGGCCTCGCTTGGGATGGCGACTGTTTGTGGGCAGGTACCGCTATGACTCCTCTCAGCACCATTTTTGGCGTGCCATGTTGCAGGCTTTCACGCGTTTTTGGTGGGAGCTGCCTCAGCTGTGGACGGGCTACATGGTGTCACAATGGCGCGTCATCTTCGGACAAATTGACAGGGTGGAATCCTTAGGAGGCATAACCTTTGCCATTGCAGAGAAAAGCCCGGGCGGGATGTCGATGGGCATGTCGTTGGGCCCCTACGTCAATATCTGGTTGCCAGAGGAGGTGATAGGCGATTTCGACCGTCATGTGCGTCTCCATTCCGGTCAGCTTCTCATGCATGAGTTCGGCCACACCGTCGACAGCATGCGTTGGGGTTGGCTCTACTTGCCCGTCATTGGGTTGCCCAGCCTTCTCAGCCAATGGGTCGAGCTCGTCACTCGGGGCTCCCGCCATCAACATAGGCACCTCTATGCCGAGCGTTGGGCCAATCGGAATGCGCAGCACTATTTCGGCATCAAAATGCGCGACCTGCAGGCTTAGTCGTCCACTCTCCAGCCCAGTCCGGAGGGTGAGTTGGTGCAAAAAACTAGGGTGGGTGAGCAAAAAAGTTTTTTTTGTGTAAGTCATTATTATTTTGTATTTTTGTACACTCATATAATATGGATAATAATATAAATAATAAATATTAACTTTATGATTAGCAACAATTTTACACAGAGACACAATGGTGTTTGCAATGCTGCCGAAGAGGCAAAAATGCTGAAAGAGATTGGCGTCAGCTCCATCGATGAGTTGATTGACAAGGCCGTTCCCGCCGCCATCCGTCTGAAAGAACCGATGCCCATCGCCGATGGCATCAACGAGTACGAGTTCCTTAGCCGCTGCCGTGAGCTTGCCCACAAAAACAAGCTGTATAAAACCTATATCGGCATGGGTTACTACAATACCATCACCCCGAGTGTCATCCAGCGCAATGTGTTTGAGAACGCCGGTTGGTACACCGCTTATACTCCCTATCAAACCGAGATCAGTCAGGGCCGTCTCGAGGCGCTGATGACCTATCAAACCATGGTCTCCGAGATGACCGGCATGCCCCTGAGCAACGCCAGCTTGCTCGACGAGGCTACCAGCGGTGGCGAGTGCATGCTGATGTTCTTTGCCCAGCGCAGCCGCCAGGCTCAGAAGGACGGCATCTGCAAGATTTTCGTCGACAACGGCATCCTGCCCCAGACCCTCGACGTGATGCGCACCAATGCTGCTCCCCGCAATATCGAGATTGTTACCGGCAATGTCGACGACTTCGACTTCGATGCCAAGCAATACTTTGCCGTCATGATTCAGAACCCCAACCAGTTTGGTGAGGTTCGCGACTATACCGACTTCGTTGCCAAGTGCCACGAGAACAAGATTTTCGTGGGCATGGCCACCGACCTGATGGCCCTTGCCATGGTCAAGACCCCTGGCGAGATGGGTGTCGACTGCTGTTTCGGCAGCAACCAGCGCTTCGGCCTCCCTATGGGTTTCGGCGGTCCTCATGCCGGCTTCTACGCCTTCACCGAGGACTTCAAGCGTGCTTTTCCCGGCCGTATCATCGGTTGGAGCGTCGACGCCAAGGGCAACCCCGCCCTGCGTATGGCTCTGGGCATGCGCGAGCAGCACATCAAACGCGACAAAGCTACCTCCAACATCTGCACCGCCTCCGCCCTGCAGGCCATCATGAGCGGTTTCTATGCCGCTTGGCACGGTCCCGAAGGCATCAGCCAGATTGCTCACCACATCCACAAGATGGCTGCCAAGCTGGCTCGTGAGGCTGAGAAATATGGCTACAAACAGCACAACCGCGCCTTCTTCGACACCCTCGCTCTGCAATGTCCCGTCAAAACCGACGTGGTGAAGAAAGTGGCTCTGGCCCACGAAATCAACTTCCGCTACATTTGCGAGGAGTGCATCGGCATCAGCCTCGACGAGACTACCTCCAAGGCCGACCTCCAGGCCATCCTCAACATCCTGGCCGAAGCTGCCGGCAAGAAAGCCGAAGAGCTGGTGTGCGACTGCAACTGCGCCGCCGAGGATGCCACCCTGCCCGAAAACCTCCAGCGCAAGACCGCCTATCTCACTCAGAAAGTCTTCAACGCCTACCATAGCGAGACCGAGATGATGCGCTACATGAAGAAACTCGAGGTGAAGGATTTGAGCCTCAACCGCGCCATGATTCCGCTCGGAAGCTGCACCATGAAGCTGAATGCTGCTGCCGAAATGCTGCCCCTCAGCTGGGCCGAGTTCTGTGCCGTCCATCCCTTCGCTCCCGAAGACCAAACCATGGGCTACACCGAGATGATCAACGAGATGGAGGACATGCTCTCCATCGTTACCGGTTTTGCCGGTGCTTCCCTGCAGCCCAACTCGGGTTCTGCTGGTGAGTACAGCGGCTTGACCGTCATCCGCAACTATCATCTTGACCGTGGCGACACCCAGCGCAACATCTGCCTCATCCCCGCCAGCGCTCACGGCACCAACCCCGCCTCCGCTGCCAAGGCCGGCATGACCGTCGTGGTGGTGAAATGCAACGAGCGTGGCGACGTTGATGTCGACGACCTCCGTGCCAAGGCCGAGCAGTACAAGGACAACCTGGCCTGCCTGATGATTACCTATCCTTCCACCCACGGTGCCTTCGAAGAGGGTATTCTCGACATCATCAACATCATCCATCAGAACGGCGGCCTCGTCTACATGGACGGCGCCAACATGAACGGACAGGTGGGCCTCACCAGCCCCGGCCACATGGGTGCCGATGTCTGCCACCTCAACCTCCACAAGACCTTTGCAGGTCCTCACGGTGGCGGTGGTTCCGGCGTAGGTCCTATCTGCGTCAGCGCCAAGCTGCTCGACTTCCTACCCTCTCACGGCCAGGCCCATGTGGGCGGTGCCAAGGGCAACGCCATGGCTGCCGCTCCTTACGGCAACGCCCTGCTGTTCCCCATCAGCTATGGCTATCTCACCATGCTGGGTGGCAACGGCCTCACCGAGGCAACCCGCCACGCCATCCTCAACGCCAACTACATGCGTGCCCGCTTGCAGAAATACTACAAGATTCTCTACACCAACAAGAACGGCATGTGCGGTCACGAGTTCATCGTCGACTTCAACGAGTTCAGCCTCAAGGTGAAAGTGGGCGACATCGCCCGTCGTCTCGACGACTACGGCTTCCATGCTCCCACCGTGGCATTCCCCGTCCACAACACCCTCATGGTGGAACCCACCGAGAGTGAGCCCCTGAGCGAGCTGGACCGTTTCTGCGACGCCCTCATCGCCATCCGTCAGGAAATCGACGACGTGATGACCGGCAAGTACGCCGAGGACAACAACCCCATTGCCAACGCTCCCCACACCATGCAGGTGGTTTGCGCCGAAGAGTGGAACTATCCCTACAGCCGCAAAGTGGCCGCCTTCCCCATGGAGCATGAGGACAAGTACTGGCCTACCATCAGCAAGATCGACGACGCTTACGGCGACCGCAACCTCCAGGCTGTCTGGCCCGAATAAGCATCATCTCTGCTTATACTATCCTGCAAGCCCGCCCAACCAGCGGGCTTGCATCATATGAAAAAAAATTGTTATGGCAAAGAAAGAACCAGTAGTGGAACCTCTTGAAAAGCGGCTTTGGAAAGCCGCCGACAAACTGCGCAAAAACATAGACGCGGCCGAATACAAACATGTGGTATTGGGTCTGATATTCCTGCGTTATATCTCGGTGGAGTTTGAACGGTTATACGACCAATTGGTGAAACAGAAGGCCGAGGGTGCCGACCCCGAGGACCGTGAGGAATATGCTGCCGAGAATGTGTTCTACGTGCCGGAGGGTGCCCGCTGGAGTCACTTGGTGGCGCAGGCAAAGAACCCGCAGATTGGCAAACTGATAGATGATGCGATGGATGCCATCGAGCGCGAGAACCGTTCCCTCAAAGGTGTCCTGCCCAAGGTCTTTGCACGTCCTAATCTTGACCCAACGTCACTCGGGGAGTTGATAGACCTTATCGGCAACTCCACGTTGCAGAACACCAGCACACGAAGTGCCGATCTGCTGGGGCATGTGTTTGAGTATTTCCTTGGTGAGTTTGCTTTGGCCGAAGGCAAGAAAGGGGGGCAGTTCTACACCCCGAGGAGTGTCGTCGAGTTGCTGGTGACGATGCTGGAACCCTACAAAGGGCGTGTGCTCGACCCCTGCTGTGGCTCGGGAGGCATGTTTGTTCAGAGCGAGAAGTTTGTGCGCGAGCATCAGGGGCGCATAGAGAATATTTCCATCTATGGACAGGAAAGCAACCAGACCACCTGGCGGCTGTGCAAGATGAACCTTGCCATCCGTGGTATCGACGCTTCGCAGGTGAAATGGAACACCGAAGGCTCCTTCCTCAACGATGCCCTCAAAGATGTAAAGGCCGACTTTGTCATTGCCAATCCACCTTTCAACGACAGCGATTGGAGCGGCGACCAGCTGCGCGGCGATGCCCGCTGGCAGTATGGTGTGCCTCCTGCTGGCAATGCCAACTTTGCTTGGATACAACTCTTCCTCTATCACCTTGCTCCCAGTGGACAGGCGGGCTTTGTACTTGCCAAAGGGTCGCTGACGTCAAAAACAGGTGGCGAAGGTGAGATACGAAAGGCACTTATCGACAAAGGCCTTATTGCCTGCATCGTCAATCTACCTGCCAAATTGTTCCTCAACACCCAGATTCCTGCCTGCCTGTGGTTTGTCAGTCGCAATAGAAAAAGTAGGGCAGGGGAGATACTCTTTATCGACGCCCGCAATATGGGCCGCCTTATCAACCGCCGCACCCGTGAGTTGACCGAAGAGGACATCCGTACCATTGCCGACACCTACCACCATTGGCGCGACGAGAGTGCCGACTATGCCGACGTACCGGGCTTCTGTGCTTCGGTGCCCGTCAGCCGTGTGGCCGAGTTGGATTATGTGCTCACCCCCGGCCGCTATGTCGGCCTACCCGAAGAGGAAGACGACTTCAACTTCGCCGAGCGTTTCACCGTCCTCCGCGCCGAGTTCGAAGAACAGTTGAAAGAGGAGGAACGCCTGAACAAGGTGATACTGGAGAACCTAAATAAGATAGAACTTAAGTAAGAAAAAATATGGAAGAAAAAGATGTACGTTGGATACAACGATTCAGCAATTATCGGAAGGCATTGATTCAGCTGGGAAAGGCAGTCAACATTGTGTCAGTGGTGTCAAATAGTACCTCCGACCAGAATGATTTGTTGGCGGAAGGACTGATTCAGCGATATGAATATACTCATGAGTTGGCCTGGAAGGTAATGAAAGACTATGAGGAATATCAAGGCATAACAGATATTATGGGTTCACGGGATGCTATTCGTGTTGCCTTGCGGGCAGGAATCCTTGATGACGACAGATGGATGGATACAATTTCTGACCGTAACCTTACCTCACATAATTATGATGACGAAACAGCGAAACACATTGTCAATAATATTATCAATGTATATTATCCCCTCTTTGTGAAGTTTGAAACAACAATGACGGGCAAAATGGTTTAATGCAATGAAGTACGGACTAACGGATGAACAATGGAATAAAATCAAGAGCGTTATGGCAGCCAATCCTCGGGTAAGCCGAGTTTTGCTATATGGCTCTCGGGCCAAAGGCAACTACAAGCCTTTTTCCGATGTGGACATCACATTAGTTGGGGATGAGTTGACCCATGAAGATCTTAATCGGATTATCCTTGCTATTGACGACCTTCTGTTGCCATACCAGTTTGATATTTCAATCTTTCATCAACTTAAAAACGACACCCTGATTGACCATATCAATCGCAGAGGAATCGTAATATATGATAAGACAATGTGATGCCCGCCGACTTAGAGAGCACCCTGCCCAGCATCGAGGATATTGAAAGGAAATTAGGATAAACAGATTATGAATACAGAAACTGCAAATCTGATAGTGGCTTGTGCGTCGTTGGTGGTGATGGTGGTGACGCTTGTCGTCGCCTGTGCGACGTTACGCTTTATGGTCAAGAACAGCAAGGGCTACCTGCGTAGGAAGTTGCGTGACAAAGAAAGAAGGTATGATGAATTAGACAAGCTATGTAGAATAAGTCCGTTTTCCCCTATGTCTGGACTTGTGAAAAATGAACACTTTGAGGAACGTGATATAATAGAACAAGAAATAGAAGACTTAAAAGAAAAGTTGTAAAATGAGCGAATGGAAAAAATATAAGTTGGGAGAAGTGAGCATGGAGTGCTCACACAGATATAGCCCACTGCGGAGCGGTGGGTGTAATGATATCAACAACACCGGTCAGCAGCCTGAAGGGCTGCGACATTTGAGGATGGTTGTTGCAGTCCTTCAGGCTGCATTTGCTGGTGGTGTGCCGTTGACTCAGGGCGTTGCCACTGGGCTTTATTTGTTTCAGCCTGTTGGGCTGCCTTTGTCAATGGAAAACAGATTGTAATATGAGTGAATGGAAGGAATATAAGCTTGTAGATGTGGCTGAAATATTCACAGGATATCCATTCCCTGGCGGAAGATATGAAGCAAATGGCAAATTACGTGTCGTTCGTGGGGAGAATGTTACGATAGGTAAATTACGTTGGGATACTGTAAAACATTGGAATTACGATGTCTTTGGATTAGAAAAATATCTGCTTCGACCAGATGATATAGTGATTGGAATGGATGGCTCTCGTGTAGGAAGTAACAGAGCACTAATTAGAGAGTTGGATTTACCTTTAATTATAGCACAACGAGTAGCATGCTTGAGAGTAAAAAGAGGATTTAACCCAAAATACATTTGGTATACAATATTTACAGATACCTTTAGAAAGTACGTAGAAGCAATTAATACTGGAACTTCTATTCCTCATATTAGTCAGAAACAAATAGCAGATTTTGAAATAATGTGTCCAGGAGAGTTGGAGCAGAAGCGGATTGCGGGAGTGTTGAGTTCGTTGGATGACAAGATAGATTTGTTGAATCGGGAGAATGCAACCCTCGAAGCCCTCGCCGAAACCCTCTTCCGCCACTACTTCATAGAAAACCCCAACCCCGCCTGGAAAGAAGGCAAATTGGGAGAGCTTATTGAAGTTAAATATGGAAAAGACCATAAGAAGTTAGGAGATGGAAGCATCCCTGTAATTGGATCAGGTGGAATTATGAGATATGCAAATAAAGCTTTGTTTGATGGAGAATCTGTACTGATACCGCGTAAAGGTTCGCTTGATAATGTCATGTATATTGATGAGCCTTTTTGGACTGTTGATACAATGTTTTATACAAAAATGAAAATTCCACATGTTGCCAAATTCGTATATCAGTATATGAAAACGCTTGATTTAGTGAATATGAATGTGGGTTCCGCGGTGCCAAGCATGACAGCAGATGTTCTAAACAATATACTTTTAGAAATTCCATCACAAACTACTTTAGACGATTATGAAAGAATTGTTACACCATTCTACAAGAAAACAAAATCCAACCAACAACAAATGCAAACACTGACTACACAGCGAGACGCCCTTCTTCCACGCCTAATGTCTGGCGAAGTGAAAGTAGGTGGACAATAATTTGGATACAAATGCGTTATTAATATGTGTTAATCAATATAAGAACTGCACTACAGAATAAACAATGGAAAAGGACGGTGGCAAGGGGAGCCTGAAAGGCTCTAATAGATATAGCGTATGGCAACGCCATACGTTCATGTCGCCACCCGTCACAAAGCAGCCTGAAAGGCTGCAACAAAATCATGGTGTGCATCATGTCGTTGCAGCCATACAGGCTGCATTTGATGGGGTCGTATCGGCATACCCAGGGCGTTGCCGCTGGTCTACATCTGTTGCAGCCCTACAGGCTGTTGTGCTGCCGTTCACCAAAGGCGTTGCCTCGGTTCAGTCAGTTATGCTGTTTTCAAATTGTCGACAAACATTGTTTTTACAATAAACATATAGTTATGGCTCAATCATTATCCCAAATATATATTCATCTTGTATTCCACATAAAGAATGAAGGAATTGCAATGTTGGAGGACGATTGTCCAAAGGTATATGCTTATATTGACGGAATATTGAGAAAAAAAGGCAGTTTTGTTATCCAGATAGGTGGCATGCCCGACCATATTCATGTTTTATGTACTTTACCGAGGACAATCTCAACTGCTGACCTTGTTGAGGACATTAAAAAGTGTAGCAGTAAATGGTTGAAAACAATCAATTCAAGGTATACAAAATTTGCATGGCAAAGTGGATATGGAGTGTTCTCGGTGAGTGACTCACAGGTCGAAAAAACTAAACAATACATCTTAAATCAGATAGAACATCACAAAAAAAGAACGTTTCAGGAGGAGTACATTGAATTCTTGAAACATTACCATATAGAATATAACGAAGATTATCTGTTTTCGGATTAACACTATCAAACCATCACTATAGGGGCATAGAACCCAAGAAGAAGGACCGAAGAAGGGAGACTGACAGAATTTGATAAATTATGGCAGAAAAAAAGACAAAGACATATTATGGCTACAGGCCGCCTTTCACGCTGTCTGCAAAGGCAGTGGGACTGGTGGCGGATATTGCCGCACAGATGGAGCGGTTTGCCATCCGTATGGAACAGAGTGATGCCCTGTGGCTACGCAAGAATGGCTCTCCACGTGCAGTAGTTGAAACCAATGATGAACGCAGTTTTATCAACATCTTTATCCCTGTACATGAAGGTTGTGGTAAACTTGTAATATTGAATAATTCAAAAGATGTCCCTATAGAGAATAGTGTAAATAACTGGCCGGAAGTTGATTATGATAATAATGCAACTGACAATGTCCCTAAAGATGTCCCTAAAGAAAACGTTTCTGTCCCTAAAGAAAAAAGTCGTGTTATATTAAATAATACACAAGCTATTATAGTTGATATTTTAAGAAAAAACAGAGAAGCCACCTTTGATGAAATATCACAACTCATGGGAGTATGCAGAAAAACAATAATGCGTAATATTAAATTCCTTAAAGATAATGGTTTCCTGGAACGAATAGGAGGCCGAAAGGAAGGTTATTGGAAACTGAATACAATTGAATTATGACCAAGCTGACAGAATCGGACATTGAGCAGATGACCATAGAGCTGCTGGAGGGCAAGGGGTACGAGTACCTGTATGGCCCTGACATCGCGCCGGAAGGGGAGAACCCTATGCGGTCATCGCTGGAGGAGGTAGTGCTTCGGGGTAAACTGGAGGATGCTGTGCGAAGACTTAACCCCCAGTTGCCAGTGGCAGTGTTGGAGGATGCTGTAAGGACGGTAATGCGTATCGGCTCAACCGACCTGCTGGCCGACAACGAGCTGTTCCACGAACTACTGACGCAGGGCGTGAAGGTGTCGGTGTACGAGAAGGGTGAGGAGCGTGGCAAGCCGGTGAGGTTGGTGGATTTAGACGACCCATGGAACAACGACTTCACCGTGGTCAACCAGTTCACCGTGATAGAAGACGGCCATAACCTGCGACCCGATGTGGTGCTGTTTGTCAACGGACTGCCGCTGGTGGTGATGGAACTAAAGAATGCCGCCGACGAGGAGGCTACCATAGCTAAAGCATTTGATCAGATATGCACCTATAAAGAGCAGATACCCTCGCTGTTCCGGTACAACGAAGTGATTGCTATCAGCGATGGTTTGGAGGCAAAAGCAGGTACACTATCATCTGGTATGAGCCGTTTCACCGCATGGAAGAGTGAAGACGGTGAGACCATAGCATCACATCTGGTAGGCGAGCTGGAGGTGTTGGTGCGCGGTATGCTCAACCCCGAGACCCTGCTCGACTTGGTACGCTCGTTCACCGTATTCGAGAAAGACAAGCACGAGGACAAGGAAACAGGCCAAATCACCATTACGACGGTGAAGAAACTGGCAGCCTACCACCAATACTATGCCGTCAACAAGGCAGTGGAATCCACACTAAGAGCCACAGGAATCAACAGCAAGATACCCGTCGTCGCCGAGTCTCCTATTAACTTCGGCTTTAAGAGCGTCAAAGAGCAGGTCGAGGGCGACCACCGCGCCGGAGTGGTGTGGCACACACAAGGCAGCGGCAAGTCGCTGTCGATGGTGTTTTATACGGGTAAGATTGTGCAGCGGTTGAACAATCCCACAGTCGTTGTCATCACCGACAGGAATGACTTGGACGACCAACTGTTTGAGACCTTTGTCGCGTCGAAACAACTATTAAGACAGACACCCATACAGGCTGAGAGCCGCGAGCATTTGAAAAGCCTGTTGCAAGTGCAGTCGGGCGGTGTAGTCTTTACCACCATCCAAAAGTTCCAGCCCGAAGAGGGCAATGTCTATGACCTGCTGACCGACCGCACCAATGTAGTCGTGATTGCCGACGAGGCACACCGCACACAATACGGCTTTAAGGCCAAGGCTGTGGAGGTGAGGAACGAGGCGGATGAGGTGATAGGCTCCGAAATCAAATATGGCTTTGCCAAATACTTGCGCGATGCGCTGCCCAATGCCACCTATATCGGTTTCACTGGCACACCCATAGAGCTGACCGACAAGAACACGCCCGCAGTATTCGGCAACTATATCGATGTGTACGACATTGCCCAAGCAGTGGAAGACGGTGCCACGGTGCGCATCTTCTATGAGAGCCGACTGGCTAAGATAGAATTGAGTGCTGAGGGACGCAAACTGGTGGAGGAGTTGGACAAAGAGCTGCAGGTGGAAAATATGAACGATGTTCAGAAAGCCAAAGCCAAATGGACACAGCTGGAAGCCCTCATTGGAAGTCCCAGCAGGTTGAAGAACATTGCACGCGACATAGTCGAGCACTTTGAGGCACGCCAACAGGTGTTTGAGGGCAAGGCGATGATTGTAGCCATGAGTCGCAGAATTGCTGTGGAACTCTATAATGAAATCATCAAACTGAGACCTGAATGGCATAGTGACGACCTGAAAAAGGGTGTGATAAAGGTGGTGATGACCACCTCGGCCTCCGACGGACCAGCTATCGCCAAGCACCATACTACTAAGGCTGACCGTCACAAGTTGGCCGACCGCATGAAAGACCCAGATGATGAACTACGGTTGGTGATAGTGCGCGACATGTGGCTGACGGGCTTTGACGTACCGTGTCTGCACACCCTCTATATCGACAAACCCATGCAAGGGCATAACCTGATGCAGGCCATTGCCCGTGTGAACCGTGTCTATAAAGACAAACCCGGCGGACTGGTGGTGGACTATCTCGGCATTGCCGCCGACCTGAAGAAGGCCCTGTCTTTCTATTCAGATGCAGGAGGTAAAGGTGACCCCACACAGCAGCAGTCGCAAGCAGTTGAATTGATGAAGGAAAAACTGGAGGTGGTGGAGCAGATGCTGCACGGGTTGGATTGGCTGCAGTACTTCACCGCCGGCACCTCTGGAAAACTGTCGTGGATTCTCAAAACCGAAGATTTCATTCTAGGATTAGAGGACGGCAAGAAGCGTTTTGTCAATGAGGTGACTGCGTTAGGGAAAGCCTTTGCTCTGGCTATTCCGCACGAGGCAGCAATGAACGTGAAAGACGAGGTGGCTTTCTTCCAAGCTGTGAAAGCCCGCCTGTGCAAGTTCGACACCAAACCAGATGGTCATACCAACGAAGAAATTGAGACCACCATAAGGCAAGTAATAGACCACGCGTTGGTGTCTGAAAAGGTGATAGACCTTTTTGATGCTGCCGGCATCAAGAAGCCCGACATCTCTATACTCTCAGAAGAGTTCTTAATGGAGTTGAAAGGCATGGAGCACAAGAACATCGCCTTGGAGGTGCTGCGCAAACTGTTGGCAGACGAAATCAAGGCACGTTCGAAATACAACCTTGTTGAAGGGCGTACATTGATGGAGATGCTCAACGGCTCCATCACACGATACCACAACAAGATAGTCTCCGCTGCTGAGGTGATAGACGAACTCATTAAGCTTAGCAAGCAGATTGTGGCAAGCGACACGGCTGCACAGGATATGGGGTTAGAACCTTATGAATACGCTTTTTACTCTGCTGTTGCTAGTAACCAAAGTGCCATCGAACTGATGGGCAAGGACAAATTACGCGAGCTTGCCGTAGTGCTGACAGAGACTATCCGCAAGAACAGCACCATCGATTGGACCATCAAGGAGAATGTGCGTGCTAAGATGAAAGTGGCGGTCAAACGTCTGCTTCGTCGTTTCGGCTATCCTCCCGATATGCAGCAGCTGGCAACAGAAACTGTATTGAAACAGGCAGAGCTAATAGCAACTGAACTGACTATAGCCGAATAGAATTTCACACGGTTCTTATATTTGGTATGCTCTGAATATAAATGGATTATCTTTATATGCCAAATTTGTAAAATAGTGCAAATATATATAATAATGTATCTTGCAAAATGTTTGCTACAAAGTGTGAAATCCGTGAGTTGAAAGTATAGAGTTTAAAGTTTAGAGTTGATAGTCTGTTTGGAGTTGATAGTTTAAAGCTTAATATTTAAAGAAATGAAGAGTTTAAAGTTTAAAGTAAAAACTGTGTGACATGAAAACAAGCTTTAACTTGCATTTTCGTGTTTTTCGTTTCTTTCGATGTTCTATAATTGAGAGTTTATAGGTTATTGTTTATAGGTTATTGAAAGTTGAGAGTTTAGAGTTGAGAGTTTAAAGTTTATTGGTTACAGGTTATTGGTTATTGAAAGTTGAGAGTTGAAAGTTGAGAGTAAACTCTGCGTTTTCTGCGATTTCTGCGAGAAATCGAGCGTCAAAGCAAAGGGCTGCCCTGTAAACAGCAACCCTTTAAGAGACTCAAATTTCTAAAATCGTGTTATGAAACAAAGCTTACAGAGTGAATTCTGCGGTGATTACAGCGTCCTCATTTGCCGTGATGTCCCAATCTTCCTCGAACCATTCGCCTTGGTTCCAACCTACGAAGGATGCACCTGGGTCTGGTTCTGCGTGAAGGTGGACGATTGTTCCGCGCTCATATTCGACTTGTTGTTCGTCTATGATAGGATTGCCGTTGGCAGTAACCGAACCATTGGGACTCACGTTGAATGAGAGCGTCACCGTGTCTAAGGGTTTACGCTGGGAGCAGCGGGCGTGTTAGGAGTCAAGAACTCCTCGGACAGAGTGCCACCATAGGAAATGATAGCCTTGTCGCGAGCATCCTCAGTCTGGAAGCCGGACAGGATGGAGTTGTTGACCATGAAACGCTGGGTGCTGACCTTGGTGCCAGAAGAGGCACGACGGCTGTGAATCCACACAATAGCACCGTTGACGGCTGAATCTGCGCCTAAATTACCGCTGACGGTGCTGAAGCCGTGAGCGTTCACCACGTCATAGAGCATGGTCTCGTCGTCGGCACCGTCGAGGGTGATTTCAAGTGCCTCGATAGTCACGCGGGGAACACCAGTAGCGGCATCCATGGTCTGCGTGGCGATGAAGCAAGTGATTTGGTCGCCATAGCGATAGTTGGGGTTGTTCTGCACAACGGCATCGCTGAAAGCCTTGATGTCGGTGCTTGCGCTGATGGTGAGACCACCCAGTGCAATGTCGGTGGAAACGAGGTGGGAAGCATCCTCAGTCATGATGACTGAAGGCAGGGAACCGCGAGTCACCTGATAGGCAGCCACCACGCAGCCGCCCTGACGGGCCTGATCCTTGGTCAGATAGACGGGAGCGGCCCCGATGTTGGCGCTCATGAACTCGTTGTAGTCGCTCACGCGGCTGTCCTTGTTCTCGAACGAAGGATGCAGGTTGCCGTCGAAAGAGCGGTAAAGAGCCACGAGGTTGGCCCACTGCACGCGGCGGATCATCTGGGCAAAGGTACGCTTGGGGGTCTCCTTAGCCTGCATTTTCTGTTTTGCCACCGTCTGGCCGTTGAGTTGCGAGAAAGTCCAGTCGCCAGCCGAGCCGCGCAGACGGGTGTTGATACCGGTTAATATTGCCATAACGCTTTTGTTTCAGCCTCCTCGGCCCGGTCCTTAGTCGGGTGTTTTGTGGAGGAGGGGTCGGCAGGGAGAGGAGTGGGGCGTCGGGGCTTCCTTCCACCTCTGTGCGCACTTCTCTCCCTTTTCGACGATGCAAAGATACAACCTTTTTTCGATTGCATTTCCCTTCTGTTCCCAATGCTTCCGATACTTTCCGAATGCTTCCCGTCCGTTCCCATAAATACCTTTGCACCCCCTTGGTCAGGGCTCCCCCAGAGCCTCAAAAATAGCCTTCACCTGTGCCCTTGAGAAGATTTTGCTCCGCTGGGTGAAGCCCAGTTCCCTCAGCCGTTCCATCAGGCCCGGCACATGCGAGAGCTCTTTCATAAACCACATCCTGGCACCGCGGTCCGAGATAGGCCGACCATAGTAAAGCTGTGCCAGCTCGCTGCGTCCATAGACGCGAATAGGAGTCTTTTCCATGTTTTTTAAAGTTTATAGGTTATTGAAAGTTGAAAGTTTAGAGTTTAGAGTTTAGAGTTTAAAGTAGTTGAAAGTTTATAGGTTATTGGTTATGGGTTATAGGTTATTGAAAGTTTAAAGTAAACTCTGCGTTTTCCGCGTTTTCCGTTGCGGCAGATTTGCAATCTGACGCAAAATACTATAAGGATTTGCAATCCGTAAAGCAATAACTCTCAGAAATAAAAGTCCGCGCCAGCCATTAATGGTTAATTCATGATTAATTAATGATAATTCGTGTTTAAAAAA